>Ga0208492_1000322_pt1 | contig 43553 bp, 39 predicted proteins | sample Subbioar_CSW14AB_FD_184820 | JGI IMG/M metagenome (GOLD analysis project Ga0208492, IMG submission 184820) | Serpentinite rock and fluid subsurface biosphere microbial communities from McLaughlin Reserve, California, USA - CR12Mar_CSW14AB (SPAdes) | ecosystem: Environmental > Terrestrial > Deep... | reverse complement strand
TTCTGACTGGTAGGTTCCAAGCGACTTCCTTAACCCGGTTCTGTACCACTCAAACGACCATTGAGGTCCGGTAATACCCATCAGAAAAAGGAAAATACAACTGTAAAAGCCAAGACTATTGTGCAGATCATGGTTAATTCTTTTCCAGTTGGCTTCCCACTTAATTTTTAAACCCTGCCGCCACGACTGTATCCTTTGGGGAAACCATATCACAATGCCGGTAATCACACCCAGCGTAAATAAAATGGTAGCCGTTCCACTGATATAACTTCCCAGTTTCCGGTTTGCTAACTCCCCGATCAGAGGTTCCTCAATCCTGTCGAGCAGCAACCAGCGATGAAGGCTGAACATGAGTTGCATAAAATCAGCTACTCCATTCTTATCCTTGCTGCTACCCAGAATTTTTCCGGTATAAGGATCTACCATATATTGAATCCCTCTTGAAGGAGGACCTGACTTTTCTCCTTTAGCCTTATCTTTTGATTTGCCGACAAGATCCTGCCTATTCTTTTGATTCATCCCAGCCGGCTCACCTTCTTCAGGCATTTTTACTGTTAAAACATATGAACGGCCGGGATCTGCAGGAATTTTAACTGACAATACCTTTCCACCTGTTTCACGCTTTACAGCATCGATCAGTTCTTCAACAGAAAGTTTCTCTGATCCGGCTTTATAACTTACCTGATATAATTCAGGTGTGGAAAGCTCTCTGATCTCTGTGTTAAATACGTAAACCGTACCGCTTAAACAGATCAGTAAAACAACGATACCGCTTGCCAAACCAAGCCAGAGGTGGATGTCATTAAAAAGTTTACGCAGTTTTGGCCAGGCAGAGGGCTTTTGTCTTTGCTTCATCTCTATTTAAAGGAATGTTTGTTATCAGAATTTATAAGAAAGAGTAGTTAATAGCTGACGGGGAGGTATAGGATTTACACTATAGTTCTCGTGAACATAATAATTGAGCTCGTTGGTAATATTTGAAAGCTTTGTTAACAGCGAAAATCTTTTTACTGAATATCCCGCAGAGAAATCAAGAGTGGTAAATCCTGAAACCGGAATCAAACGGGTTCCAACCTGAGTCTGCCCTACGGTATTGTTCCATCCTGCATTCCGCTCACCAATGTAATATGCTGAAGCACCCAGTTTCAGGCCCTTAAGTTTAGAGGAATTAAAGGTATAGAAAATAGTACCATTGGCAGTATGGGCAGGATTACTGACCAGGCGCTCTCCCTCAATATAACTTCCTTTCAATCCGGAGGTCCTGGTATATCGCATATAATTAAAACTGTATCCGGTCATGAAATACAATCCCGGCACAATCGTTCCTGAAAGATCAATTTCAGCACCATCACTGGTTGTCTGACCGGTCAGCTCCCTGATATTGGTATTCATGTTAACGGTTACTCCATCTGCCAGAAACTGTGCCTGCTGTGCCAGATTACTGTTTATGATTTTATATAATGAGAAATTAGCAGATAGTTTTCCTCCCAGAAAATCATTCTTTATCCCCACTTCAAACTGATCAACAATAGAAGGACTCAGAGCCTGATTATATACATCGATTCCGGTATTGACCGTAAAATTGTTTGAATAACTTGCAAACAATGCCGTACTGGTATAGGGTTGATAAACAAAACCAAGTTTTGGAGAAAATGCCTGATCTGCCTTTGCCACTGTTGCACTTTTGGTTTTGGTGCCTTTCACAAGGTTATAAACATCTGCCACCAGGGCCTTTTGGTATGACCATCTCAGTCCTGCCATTACTTTTACTTTTTCTGAAAGACTGATCAGATCCTGAGCATAGTATCCCAGACGATAAGTAGGGGTAGCCGTTCTTAAAGAATCTTTCGCAAAGGGCATATCCACCCGGGCCTGATATTTATTCGGATCAAGCAGGTTTATCCTATCGTATGCTGTTTTTAAATTAAAGGTATGGCTGGTATTCAGATAGCTGTCTGCATCTGTACCTACCAGTACCTGATGGGAAATTTTTCCGGTATTGATTTTTCCGGTCAGATTTGCCTGAGCAGAATAATAATCTTCTGCTGTATTCGATCTGGTTAAATTACGACTCCAGTCGCCGGCTGCATCCGCCTGAATTCGCTCAGTAGAATAATAGTTGCGGTTAAAGTTTTGAAAAGCCCCGATAAAATTAAGTTTCCAGTTGGCATTGATTTTATGATCCACATTTGCCGAAACAGTACTTTGATTTACTTTATTAAATGCCCAGGGAGTATTAAAAAAGCTTGATCGTGAAATGTTAGTCGGGATCTTGCCGTCCAGCGAACCCACTCCAAAATCAGGGGTTAAATTGTACTTCAGATAATCACCCTGAAGCAGGATATCGGTGTTCTTACCGGCCTTGTAAAGAAGTGAAGGGTTTATATAATATCGGTCAGACTTCACTTCATTTCTGTAGCTCTGACTGTTCTCATAAGTTCCAATCAGTCTGAAAGCCAGGTTTTTAGTGATCCCACCGTAAATATCACCAACCGGTTTATAAGAATTATAGCTGCCTCCCCTGAGAGAAATCTCTCCTCCAAAATCAAATTTAGGACGCTTGGTTACCAGATTAACAATAGCGCCACCACTCACATTTCCATACAGCATTGCCGCACTTCCCTTCAATACCTCTACCTGTTCCAGCGTACTTACCTCCGGAATGGATGCCGAGTTAAATCTTGAACCATTTTTAAAATAGTTATTACTGCCAAGACTGTAACCACGGGCAAAGAAATTTTCTGAAGTAGAACCCCTGCTTGATCCCATAGCTACCCCACTGACATTCTTAATCACATCACTTAGTTTGGATGCCTGCTGATCATTAATAACCTGGCTGCTGACAATGCTGGTGCTTTGAGGCAAATCCATCGTTTTGATTCCTGATTTTCCAATAGCAGGAACCTGAAGGTTATTTCTTCCGGCTGTTACCACAACCTCAGAAAGAAGCTGCGAACTTTTAGGAAGAGTAAAATCAAGATCAATGGTTTCCCCTTCACTCAGACTGACTTCCTTTTCCAGAGTTTTTAATCCCACAAAAGAAACACGGATGAGATAAGTACCGGACCGCAGATCCTTTATCAGGTAGGCTCCGTCTTCTCCGGAGATTGTACTTCGGCTTAAACCCTTAATCCCAACATTAACATAAGCCACCGGTTGTCCGTCTGAACTGATGATACGGCCCTTCACAGCGGAATTGTTAACCTGAGCCATTAATTTATGCGTATCCAAAATGCCCGTAAGCACTATCAAGACCATTATAAGTATAATTCGGAAGAGTTTCATTTTTTACTATTCTTATTTAGACTGATTTTAAATATTAGGCAAATCTATCACTCTAATTTGAAAAACAAAAATTATTTAGAATTATTCTAATTAAGAAAACAAGAACTGAATTCTCGGGTAAAGATTCTTAATTGGGATATTGATTGAGTAGGGTATTGGAGTAATTGCTATAAAGGAAACCACAGACACACAACCGGCAACCTTAGACACTAATGCTGAAATTAATTATCTTTTAATCAACCCTATTCTCATCACTCCTGAATATTGAAAACATGGGTCTTTCTGCCTATTCTGCCTTCCCGATCTATTCCTTCAATGATCATCTTATATTGTCCCGGGCGATTACCGGTTGAAAAACTAAATTCCAATTTCCCATCTTTCTGAGTAATCTCAGGATTCCAGTAAAGAGTATAAAAATAGTCTACCTGGTTGGGATTACGATCAGGCCGTTCATCTTTAGACAAATAAAACTCCCGGCTTTCGGAGAACCCTTTAGGAGTAATTTGAATTATCCCTTTTACAGGAACCGAAACTTCATTTACCCTTTCTCCAAACGTTTTAGTTGTAATAATAATAACCCCGCCAAAGCCTTTGTCACCATAAATTGCACTACCGGCTCCTCCTTTAAATATTTCAACAGTTGCAATTTCACTCATGCCCACCATACTGAGATCGTATCCATAATCAACATTGTCAATAAATACACGCATTTGCATCTTCGCATTACCGCTCTGAAGCTTATTCCGTCTTAAATAAGCAAAGGTCTGCAAGGTGCGCGGGTCATGTATTATTTCCAATCCGTTTATTTTCCCGACCAAAGCATCTCCCAAATTTGTTCCTGACAACTGAGATGGCCTGAAAACAAAATCAGCCCCCGTATTACCCAGTTTACTTGAGGCCCTAACCTCACGTGAATCTTTTACCGCACTGACAACAACTTCCTCCAGTAATTTAGAATCGGCAAAAGTATCTTGCTCTATCTTCGCTTCCACTTCTTTAGTCTGGTAGTGTTGACCCGTAGAAGACATGGCCCACGGTAAAGAATGCGTCATTCTTGCCGGTTCAGAATCCAAAAGTATCTCTATATTATCTTTACCTTTAGGGGTCCTGGCTTGCAACACAAATCTGGTACTATCCTGAAATACCAGTCTGTCGAAATTAAACCGGCCATACTGATCAGTAAGAGTATCCATAGGTACCCCTATCCCCGGCGAGAATAAACTTACTTTTCCATTTATTACCGGCTTAGCCTGACTCATCACTAAACCACTCACCGAAAGACCTTGTTCAGGCTGGTAAGAAACCAGAGGAAGCAGTCCTGAAACAATATCTTTAACTGTCCATCTGTACCAATCCTGAGTTAAAAGCAACTGATCAAGCTGCCTTCTTCGATTTGAAGAGGTATCCGCAAAATAATAAGACGACTCCTCAATATGTTTCTTTAACTCTGATGCTAAAAGCAAATCAGAAAAGATTGTCCGCTCAGTCTCAAAAGGTATCGAACTTGGATCTAATCTCGTTACAGATACCGAAAAACTACCCGGTGTAGTCAGATCTAACTTATCAAAAACAGCCCATTGCATCCTGATTTTCTGATTAATCTTATACTTAGCTGTATCATTAATCAATTTAAAATCCTGATGATTTCTCAATCGGTTATATATTAAACGCTCAGCTAATGGAATACTATTCTGGTCAAGCAGACTTAACTGTACAATTCCCTCAGGAAGATTTTCTTTAGATACAGTTAACTCAGTAAATATCCCGCTGAGCTTAAATTTCATAATATAGTGTGTCTGTGATCCGGAACGTACCATAATGGCCAGATCAGCACTTCTTTCCGGTTTTTTACCGGATATGATGCGGATACTGAATTGTTTTGTATCCTCAGCTAATACCTGAAGCACATAGCCGTTCTTTTTTGATTCGGGTAAGCTGAATTTCTTTTCACCTTCCGGCGATGAAATAACAGCTGTGTATTTTGAATGATAAGGAGTAAACATAAAAGCGCCTATTCCTGCATGCTCTGATTCAAACTCTGCCACTCTCAAACCTTGATCATCTACCACATATCCTGAAACAGATATCCCTTGTCCATGTGAATTTGAGGCTTTGAAAGCGATCTTTGAACGAACGCCATCAATCAAAGATCCTCCCTCCGGAAAGAATTTTAAGTTTATTTTGTCTTTACTTAAATGGGGTTGAGGGTTCTTCTCGGCATTGCCTGTACTGGATATTTTTCCAATAGAAATGCGCTGGCTGAAGAAACTTTCCTCACCAAAATTCCTCATCCATCTGGTATAAGCACGCAATTCATAGTCCCCATTTTTTATCTTGTCGCTGATAAAAATATTGCCTGACGCTAAACCTGAGCTAAGTTGCAGCTTCAAAGAACTTACCACACGTAATTCCTTATCGATAAGATCAACATATAATACGCCACTCAGGGTTGAAAGAAGATTAGACTCATCTGTTACATAAGCCTTAAACCAAATCATCTCTCCGGTTCCGTAATTGGTCTTATCCAAATGTAAATGGACCTTTTCAGCAGGATATTTTTTGATCATACTGTCCAAAGGTTGAACGGCCTGATCGCCGGACCATGCAAAACAATAAGTTGTCTGAAGAAGAAAAAAGATAATAAAGGTGAATTCAGAGCTGATTCTTCGCATTAACATAGACTCCGGAAACGCTTTCAGAGTTGCTAAATTGAATAAAAGAGAATAACACCTTTCCCAATCGATCTTCATAGAACGCTTTCGATAGAAGTATGCATGTTTATTTCAATATAGAGAATATTCATGAGATGTTATTGGTTGATCCATGAGGGTCTGGTGCGAAATTTAGATGGTTATAGAATCTTAGCAAGTATTATAACATTGCTTTGGAAAGCATTTATCAGATGGTTAAAAGAAACTTATCGCCTTCATAAGCAAATTTATATTTAATCAATCAGGCAGTACATCACTGATGTACTACCATTAAAAACTCAGGGATCTGTAGTTGTGGTAATTGTCGTTGTGTCCACTGTACCTCCACTACAGGAAACAGAAAAGCCATTTCTCTTAAAAATAAAAATTGGCTTTGATTAGAAGGTTTTGATAGTTTTTTCTTCCCTTTCATAATATTATAACTTAGCTTATATAAATTATAAAGACCATTTCGAAAGAGAAAATTTATTACACCAAGGTACTATTGCAATAGATGAACTTGTATATTGCATTCAAATGAGCGAAAATTCAAATCTAAATATTGAAAGATTTTGGAAAATCTCTCCAAAGCATTTACTAGGCTGGTCTATCTTTATTACATATGAGGTCGCCTATGTCTATCTCATGACAGGAACTGCTGACTTCTGGAATTACGTCCTGAATTATTCTCTAAATATTGCTCTATTTTATTTTAATGCTCATGTTCTTCTGGAACATACTCTTAGCAAGTTTAAAGGATCAGCCTGGGTAAGTCTTTTACTTGTACTTATTGAGATTATATTGTTTCTTGCTATTAAATTCGCCATAAACCGTTTGATTCTTGGAGAAGAACATATGCCAAAATCAGCGATTGAGCTTCATAAAGCTTTATTAGGTAATACAGTAAGAACCATTTATTTTTTAGGGTTCAGTTTCGCTTATTGGTTTGCTATTCAAACTTATAAACGCAACCGCAAAATCAATGAACTGGAAACCCAAAAACTTATTGAACAGAATGAAAAAATAACTTTACAAAAAAACCTGCTGCAATCCCGTAATGCCTATCTGCAGGCGCAGGTCAATCCGCATCTTCTCTTCAACACGCTCAATTTCATGTACAATACTTCGGCAAAAGTTTCAGAAAAGCTAGCCGAAACCATCATGAACTTATCAGATATGATGAGGTATGCACTGACTGCAATTGATAAGGATGATAAAGTCTCTTTAGACAAGGAAATAGAGCACATTCACCATTACATTCGCCTGAATCAGGTACGTTTTGATGAAAAATTGAATGTTGACTTTAGAATCGAGGGAAACCCTGATGGATTACGCATTATTCCGCTGGCTCTGATTACTCTGATAGAAAATGTATTTCAATATGGTAATTTACATGAAGCCCGGCAGCCGGCTATCATCAAAATCAAAATTCAGGATGGAAAGCTGGAGCTGGATATCAAAAATCAAAAGCGGGCTAACCGGCGTACCCATGGCCACGGAACCGGAATTCCAAATCTGAAAGAGCGACTGGATATCTATTATCCCGGCCGCTACTCTCTTGATATAAATGATGAAGAAAATATCTATTCTTTAACTCTTAAATTAACTTTAAATGAATAAAATGATGTTTACCTGCTATATCGTTGATGATGAGTCTCATGCCATTGAAACTCTGGCATCTTATATTAAAAAAGCTCCGGGACTGGAATTACTGGGTTCATCAACCAATCCTTTAGAGGCTCTTGAACTGATTAATAATACTGTTCATCCTGATATTACCTTTCTGGATATTGATATGCCCCAGCTGTCCGGGCTGGATCTTGCCGGACTGATTAACGATCGCACAAAGGTAATTTTCACCACAGCCTTCCCGGATTATGCATTGGGCGCCTTTGAAAAAAATGCAGCAGATTATCTGCTGAAACCTATATCATTCGAACGCTTTTTAAACTCAGTAAAGAAAGTTAGCGAGCAGATTAAAACGCAAAAACCTAATCATCCGGCAAACGATCATATTTTTATCAAAACCAATATAAAGGGTAAGGTAACCCGACTTAATTTTACAGACATTGTTTATGTTGAATCCATCAAAAATTATGTGATCATTTTTACCGCTGATGAAAAAATGATTACTTACCTGACCATGAAAGAGCTGGAAGCGGCACTCCCTTCTGAAAGGTTTTTCAGGGTTCATAAGTCTTATATTGTTAATGCTGAACGAATTAAGACCGTAAATGGTGTTAATATCCTGCTTCAGAATAATATTTCTATTCCTTTAGGGCAGATCTACAAAGCAGCTTTACAAGATTATATCAATACAAAACTGGTGAGTTCATCCCGCCTGACCTGATATTCTTTCTGGCTTGTTGTGAAAGGTAATAGCGAAGACATAAATAGTAAATGACCAGCACTTTATTTTCCGATAACTCAGCAAGACGGTTCAGATAGGGTTCGCCGGTAATATTTGGCTGAAAGGAATTAAAAAGCAATTCCTCATCGTTCATTCCCTTAAGAAGCTCTTCTGTTTCTTCACTTGTAATCAGTCCGTTTAAAAAATCATGAAATTCATTTTTATTTATCCCTTTTGGGGCCTTCTTCAATAATCTGCAGAAGAGCTGATCTTTCTCAATACTTGCAATACCATGAACCTTCTGAATACCTTCTCCCTCATCAATTGTTTTAATATATCTCAGCTCTTTTGCAAAGGAGTACGTCGTTGTATTGGAGTAATAAGTTAAATCGTTACTTTTTGCCCTGTCTTCAAAACTTCTCCCTAAAGCTGCACTCAGTCTGAAATCTGCACGGATATGTATTTTCCCATTATCTTCAATACGCAAACCATCCTTATTCGCCGACCAGTCAAGCACTAAAAATGCAGAACATAATCCGAATGGGGTAGGTCTGTAACACATTCTATTAAAATACTTGAGTAAACTCTGACAAATACGCTTGTTCAACCGTTGGCTGCAGAATTCCTTTGATTCAACCTGTCTGTAAAGTTCAATACTGGCAAAATACAGGGCTGAACGAAAAAATGAATTGTCCAGCAATTCCTGTAGCTTCCCCATTCCAAAAGCATTCGCGCTAAAGGACGGCGACCTTAAGAACAAGGATGTACTGAACCGGTAGGGAAGCATAGCCTAAAATAAACCATGATTAAAGCAAAAAGCAAATCATGAAATTTTAAAAAGGCCATTTTTGAGGTCATTTGGGCAGTTTTTGTCATTCGCATACCGTCGTTCATCTATCAGATCGAACTATGTAAATAGCAAATAGGATTGTATGGAACTTTCTTTAAACAGAGGCTTAAAAATTACCGGAAAACCAAGTTAAGCTTTGTCTACCAGTACAGATCTTAAAAGGTCAGGAGTAACGGGTTTATTCAGAAAGAATTTTACATTCTTAAAGGTAAAGGCTCTTCTTTTCTCTTCCGGATCTATGGATGAAGAAACCATAATAACATCGGTATTTATTTTCCGGCCTTCTAATTCCTGAAGAAACTGCCAGCCGTTCATAACCGGCATATTGATATCGAGTAAGATCAGATCAGGCTGATTTTCCCTCATAGCCTCAAGCGCTGATAAAGCCTCAGTAAATGATTTTACTGTAATACTCTCCCAATGAGTAGCCAGCATTTTCTGATGTATTATATTTACAATTGGATCATCATCAATCAGCATGATGTCATTAATTTTCTTTTTAGATAACTCCCTTTCTTCCCGTTTCGTTGTATTATCTTTTGTAATTAAATCATTTAAAGTATAAATAATAGAGTCGAGGGACTCGGCCTGCTGACTGATATCTCCAAGTAATTTTTTAATAACACGGGGATCATAATCAGGGCTATTAATTTCGTTAACACTTTGAGAAAGACTCAGAATATTACTGAGCGGGGCACGTAATTTATGCGAGGTTAAAAAAGCGTATCTGGATAAAGCCCTTTGCTTTTGCCGAAGCAGAGCCCTGTTCCTGTAATTATTTTGAATGCTGATCAGTATATATGAAACTCTGTCGCCGACACAAATAGGATTAAACGTTAATTTTAAATGAAGTGATTTTCCATTGGGAAAACTCAGAATTCGTTCAAAAGTCAAATGTTCTGATTTAAGACAGAGGGATAGAAGGGCAGGAAAATCGGATAGTAGCTCTTTGGGTATAAATTGATCTAAAGGCTGATTACAAATTAACTTCTCTTGGTAAAGTTCTTCCCATACCATTGATACATTATTATTAAAACTTATTATGAGCTTTGAAGAATTGATAAGAAGATAATAATCCGGGCTCTTTAAGAATTCCATAGGTGATAGGTATCATCAAATAAGTTGCAATAGAATTTCTTGCAAACCATTTAATTTACAAGAACATTTTTATACCAACGCTTTTAAATTGGCTTATATTTTGGATTAACATGTACTTATAATTCTTCGTAAAAACAATAAGTATCATTACCAAATAAGTTTCAAATAAAGACAAAAAATTAACGGTATGCAAGAAATTCTGTCAAGACAAAAGATTGGATTGAGAATACGAGGGCTCAGAGTCGAAAATGCCTTGTCACAGGAATTTATTGCAAAAGTAATGGGTTTGTCGCGCAGCAACTACTCTCAGATTGAACTGGGAAATCAATTCCCATCCTATGAAGTTTTGGTAAAACTTGCCATTTTTTATAGCAAAACGTACGATTGGATAATACATGGAGAAGATTTTGCAATAAAAACAAGCAAAATCATAAAATTGAACATGGACAAACTTCTATCAACCGACTTTCAGCAAGCCTTAAAAGCGACCGATACAGACAAAATATCTCTGGTTAAAAAATCAGATTATTACGATTATATATATTCCGCAAAGATTCAGAAATACATAGATCAGCTAAGCACAATTGAACTCCCGGTAGGGAAGGAAGAAAAAATAAATAATCCGCCTTTATATCGCGCATTCGAAGTATTTGATAACGGAATGTCCGGTATACTACAAAGCGGAGACATTATTATCTGTGAGAATATTGCCCGGTTTTCAGACCTGAAATTCAATGATATTTATGTTTTAATTACTCAGGAAGGTATTATCATCAGACGCGTGGTTAAGTGCCTGGAAGACAATAAAATTTTACTGTGTAAAGCAGATGATATTAGCTATCCTATACAGATAGTTCATCTGGATAAGGTCCAGGAAATATGGCATATAAGTGGAATTTTTTCTACAAAATTCACCGGTGTTGTAGAGAATATTGAACATCAGCTTGAAAAGCTTCAAAAATCTATCAGTGATTTACAAAAAGAAGTTCGAAATATAAATAAAAAAAGAGCCGTGCTTTAAGGTATTCAGAATCTTAATATTAAGATATCTGCTCATCCGGATGAAAGCATTCAACCGCGGACCTATCCACCCGATCGGGCAAGGACAGAGTCAATCTTTTTTCCAAAATCTCCATTTCATCTATAATATTGGAAATAAATTAAAATCTCTTTTTATTATTCTTATAAAAAGGTAAAAACGGCTGGTCTTGTACAACATGATAATGCCATTTTTCTAACACTGCTACAATAATAGAAATATATACCAATATACTTCGAAGTGTAAACCTTTCGGCAGAAATATTATAATATTCATCAGCCTTATATGCTCCGTATGAAGCAAAAAGAAAGGTTGCAAAAACCAGCATACTAAAGAAAAAGAACAGATTTCTGGTATTGGTAGCAATTGTTAAAACGAACATCCCAAAAGCCATATTTACTGTTTTATCGGTACAGGCTCTTTATATAAAACTGCTATTAAGAATGGAAAGGCCAGTGAAACAAAAATAAAAAGGATACTGCACAACCAATTTATAATTCTATAATCAAGCATGTAAAATTATTTCAATACAATATAGATCCACAAATACTTTCTTACCGTTATCAAATACACTCTGGCAAATTCAATAAATTATCGGGTTGATCACCATCATTCTCTGTTTTAATATACTTATTACCCTGAGAACTTATGGCTACGATTACGTTAACAAAATGGCCATTTTTGCTGACATAAAACGACCATTTACCTGATTCAATACCCGATATAGCATCTTGCTGAGTAAGACGCCACTTGGTTCCGTTAGGATTTAAACCACCGATTCTTTCAATTCTTTCGTATGCACTACTTCTGTTCGTTTTATTAATACACTTAATTTCATGTCTGCTTGCCATGCTTATTTTTATTTAGGGTTAATTAAGATTTATTTTCCTTTCCATACAATCCAGGCACCTCTTCCAATTCAGCACTAAATCCAAACAGATCATCCACACTTTCAATTTCTTTCTTCATAAACTTCTTATCCGCACCCGGAATCTCTACATACTTCTTCCTGCCATTGAAGTAGAGCCTGCAAAGTGGTTTTCGATTGTTATCATCCAGCAGAATTGCACAATAAGACTGGGCATCGCGTAAAAAGATTCGTTTCACATCGGTTTTACGTCGCAGGATAGATTTAATAATCAGATATGCTTCAATTTCTTCCTGAGTGGTTTCAATATTTACCGAAGCGGACCCCTGACCAGGTATATCCGTAAGTGAGCCTGACTGTTCCGTTTCAGTCTTCAAAGCAGTTTTAAGTCTCTCGTTAATTGAATCACTTATCAAGAGATTGAAGGCCTTTTTAGTAATTGTAGTAAACTGCTCCAATACTTTTTGAGTTACCATAGAAGGATAGGCCTTCTTAGCAAAATAGCGTACAAACTCTTCCGAAGGAGCAGCCATTTCAACACTGAGAAGGTTCCTTACCTCGTTCAAATATTTAAGTTCACTTGCTGTATTGGTAATATTCTCTACATCAAAATAAGATTTATGGAATTTTTTAAGCTCAGCTATCTCATTGTCCTTTATCTCAGTTATCTTAAACTCAAAGAACGGTTTCTCGTCCATACGATTTGGAGAAATCAGGTCGGTATAAAAACGAAAGTTGATCCCATTGGTAAGCAACCCGAATTTAGCTTCAGTGGTATGAAAATAACGGAAGAGCTGAGAATTATGCGGATCGAGCTTTTCGGAATAGTGCTTACACTCGATAAGCATGATAGCCTGTCCTTCTTTCAAAATGGCATAATCGACTTTCTCTCCTTTCTTTATACCCAAATCAGCTATAAACTCCGGATTCACTTCAAATGGGTTAAATACATCATATCCTAATAACTGAATAAAGGGCATGATTAATGCATTTTTAGTGGCCTCCTCGGTTTGTATTTGCGGACAAAGCTTCTCTACTCTAGAAGCAAATTGGAGTACTGAGTCTTTAAAATCCATATTCTGATTTGTTTTGATTTAAATTTTTATTCTTCCCCCGCATCACACTACCCATTTTCTACTGTCACTTCTATATGCATTACATTTCCCATAAAGTAGGTCAAAAGCATTCCAATCATTTTCTCATGACCGATTGCATAATACTCCTTCCTCTGTATACTGCGTGCCGGGAAGATGATATCAAATCGCAGTTCGCCCGGAAGTACTCTGCTATGAAACCAGGCCTTTCCTGAATAGGGTTCTGATGCATAAGTAAAAAGATCCTTTTTTTCATGTTTTAACCACCCTTTAATTTTCATGTGCACAATGCCATCCCTTATATTACTCAATAACAATTCGGGATCTGCCGTCCTGATAATAATCGCCATACTATAACAGGATGATCATGATCTGTCCTTTTCTGCACGCATAGAATGATCTGCAATTCCCTACTATACTTTACAGAAGACTGATATATCCTCCTTGTGATTTCTTTGTTTTAATTCATTCTGATTATGCCGGGAGGAGAGGGCTGAAACCCTCTTCCTCGGCCGGCACCCCAATCAATTCGGTTTACTTATTCTTTGGTTAATCTAATTCTTTAAGGTCTGCACCTTGAACAGGCTCCATATCCTGCTGCCACGACTTTCTTTTTTGAAATACTGATCTTGCTTTTACTGAGATAGCCACAGCTGACCCGGTGGTATTTAGAGCCGGTATTGGTTACATAAACAGTGACCTCCTGCCTGACGTGAAAAGCTATATTTTCAGAAGCTTTCAGAGACTGGAAAGGGCCGCATAACAGAACAAAGCCTGTGAACAGCAAGAGCATTAATTTGTTCATAATTGGGGTTCAGATGCTTAAACCTAAAGAGAATAATTATCGAATCCAAAAATTTATTTTCATAAATACTTGATTTTCAATGTTATAAATGAATACGAAATGCATGTTTATATATAAAATATTCAGGTTCATCTACAGCATATGGTAGTTAGTGTAATAAATAAAAAAGGAATTTTATTGATATAAAATCAGAGGGAATTCAAGATTAATGGCTAAAAGATTAGGATAATTCTCTTACCTTAACTGTTTTGAAGAACATAGATGTCATTACCCGTCAATTAACGCTCTGGTAGATATTAAATGATATATGCTGAAGAGACTACCTTGGTTTAGGCAAACAAATTTTTCCGGACTCCTTTTATGGAACAGGATTCTCACACCAATTACCACATCCTTTTCTGGCCTGTACGAACTCCCCCGGCTTTGCCAACAGGAAAGTTGAAACTCATTTTAAACTTAATTGCACCATCTTTGTAAGGAGATGCTTGCGATTTGAAATATTTAACCGGATTATACTCGGTAAATGAATATCCTCCAAATAATCCAAGGGTTTCAGTTAACATATAACCTACACCGACCGTGCCATATACCTGTATGGTTTTCTTAATTGTAACATCATTTACAGAGTTTCCGTTGAATATATAATATTCACCATGCAGGAAACTTGCACTAAGAAAGGGTGCCAATCCAAAAAAGTCAGATTGTGCATGTATGCTAGCCCCTATATAGGTTTGCTGGTGACCTACATTTTCAGTTAATCTCTTCAGCAATCCTCCAACTAAAAACTGATCTCCATTCTCTGTTTTAATACCAGCCATTAATGACGCTTGATAAGAAGAGGTTGAGAGGGTATTGTATCCAATTTGACCAGCCAATACAAAATCATTGTTTTGCCCGACTGTCAGCAATGGTAAAAATAAAAATGCAGATAAAATAACCTCTTTAAATATGCTTAGCTTTTTCTTCATGCTCCAACTTTTTATACCCTATCAATGAAACAGGATTTGAACCCACATCATCATGAAAATAATCACTCTCAGGTTCAAAAAGAGGCTCACCTGCTTTTGTTTTTTAATCAAACAGATATAATACTGACTGGCAGCAGCTCTTAGCAGTTCAGGCGAATATTCTTTTAATAATTTAGGTTAGTAAACATATTAAGAAGAACTTAAATTCAAAAATAATTTTGAATACAACTACTTGATTTACAGAATATTAAATATATGAAATAATCGTATTTGCATAGAGTATATAGCATTTCATATAGCTAATAAATATGTTGGTATATAGAATGGCAGCCAGTGGGAAACTGATTTTCTGTTCACCTTAAGAGCTAAGCCGCTAAGGATTATCCCGGAAAACTAATCTTCCCCATCGATATAGAAGGTACTCCCGGATGTTTGCCGAAATCTGTTTTACCTCCTGCAACGGCTTCATTGGCCAGCAAAGCAAAAAGAACGGCTTCTTTGGCATCAGGAATAATGCCTAAATCGGAGGTAAATTTGAGTTTTTTACCCAGCTGCTGCTCTATCAAACTACTTAACAAAGGATTATGCATACCTCCTCCGCTGATATATACTTCATATAAGCCTTTACCCCTTACACTTTCCTGTATGGCCTTTACAATGCTTCCGGCAGTAAATGCAGCAAGGCTAGCCATTATATTTTCATTACTCAGATCCTGCAGCCCTGCTTTGATTATTGCCTGATTCAGGTAAGTTAAACTGAACAGTTCCGGACCTGTGGTCTTGGGATATCCTGACTGAAAAAAAGGATGGTCAAAAAGTGCATTCAGAAGTTCCTGATTGACCCGGCCAAGGGAAGCAATTTGAGCATCCTCATCAAAATACTTTCCCGGATAGTTCAGCTGAACGAACTGATCCATCAAGGTATTTCCCGGACCCACATCCGATGAGAAAAAGTCAGTTGAAAAATTAGAAGGAAGAAAGGTAAAGTTGGATATACCGCCAATATTTAGCATGATGCGGTTTTCATCCCGGTTTGAAAATAAAAGATAATCGCCGTAAACAGCCAGCGGAGCACCCTCAGCACCGGCAGCCACATGTTTCTGCCTGAAATCACTGATTGTGATGATTCCGGTTTTCATAGCCAGATGATCCCCGTCGCCTATCTGAAGGGTGGCATTGGAGTACGCATCAGCCTGGCGCTGATGTTTAGGTGCATGATAAATCGTTTGACCATGACTGGCGATCAGGTCAATTTCTGAAACAGGAATTTTCCATTCATACAGTGCTTCCAGAATCAGTTCAGCGTAATAAGAACCGATAAATGCGTTAAGGAGGGTAACCTTCTCAAGATCCGCTGTTCTTTTGGCAAAAACCGATTTAATATCCTCCCTGAATTCGGGTTTATACTTCGCTCCTTTAAAATTTCTTAGCCTCACTTTGGTCTCAAGACCACTGCCACTGAACTCACATAGGGCAATATCCAAACCGTCAAATGAGGTTCCCGACATTAAACCGATAATATTTCTTACGGGCTTTGAAGCTATTTTATAAAGTAACTCAATATTAGAATTCATGCCGGTAAAATCTGTTTCTTATCCTACAAAGACAGTTAAACTCTGTCGCAATGGGTACAATCATTATCTGCTTAAATCTAGGGAATAAAAAATAGCAATATGCATTTTTAAATCACTACTGTATGGTAAAAATTTTAATTACTATTAAATCACTTAAACCGTTTCAAAATCTAAGTTTTGAACAAATTTCTAAAGCGAACCCATCTGGTTCATTAAGCTCAAATATTATTCTTAGCAGCTGCTTAATTTCAAATCGTTGAACATATTGCTTTTTTTTTGACTCATAGTCGGTAGGCCGACCACTGTAAGTACCAATATATGTGAGTTTGAATGATTCTGATCCGAAGCAGGATTTCAACCAACATTCACAGTATACAGGAGGCACCGAAGGATGTTTCAATCCCAAGTGCCTGCAAAATCAAAAAACGGTGGCAGGTTCAATCAAAAAGCAATGCCGAGCATTAGGCTTTGGGATCATATGTGGAATGCTCAGCATGCACTATCCCCCAAAAGCCAGCGATATCTGCTTTTTTGATGTGCGGTTGGTTTGCGGCCAAGGGCACCTAGGGATTGAAAAAGGCTTTTGGGTACTTTTGGCCGGCAAACCTGAGCCGCCCTTCAGCGGCGAAAGCATGAACACCTTTAAAACAATAAACAAAAGGTGAATAACACCGAGCCCTCCCGGCGATAGAGGGAGAAAAGGTTATAAGGAGGGGTTAAACTTTTATCATATCTCCAGGAACAACGGACGAAACAACCAGATAATCCTTTCCATTAGTTTACATTGACCAAAACTCCATTCATCTATAGCATCATACTGTTGATCCCCTATTAACAAGTTTTAACATTTCATCAGAAAAAATTACAATAAAAAATAAGCATCTTAGGGTATAGCTATTTGCTTATCAGGCTTTTAAATCTCTTGTAGGAGTAAGCAGCTTATATACACTTGAAAAATTTAAAGGATTTTTATCCCAATTTTAAATCAATTCAGATCCGGCATGAAGCTAACCTTTCTTACAATACTCATTGTCATTCTTTATTCAGGCAGCCTGTTCGCTCAATATAATTATTCCATTAAGGGTAGTGTTATGGATACCGTATCTGGCATTCCTTTGCTCAATACCAGTATCACTGTGCTGAATTCAAAAGACTCGACTCTGGTTAAATTTACCAGAGCCGGAGCAAACGGAGCTTTTTCCATAAGCAACCTGAAAGAAGGATCATTTATTCTGATGCTTACCTATCCTGATTATGCCGACTATATTGAACGGTTCAGCCTGAATACAGCAAAGCAGGTTATCGATTTCGGAAAGATCAAAATGATACTGAAAGCCCGTTTGCTTGAAGAGGTAATTGTGAAAGGCACCGCTGCACAAATGACTATCAAAGGCGATACAACTGAATTTAATGCTGCTGCCTTTAACATAGAAGCCAATTCAAAAGTCGAAGATCTGCTTAAGCAATTACCGGGTATACAGGTAGATAAAGACGGGAAGATCACTGCGCATGGTCAGGCTGTAAACAAAGTTCTGGTAGACGGTGAAGAGTTTTTTGGAGATGATCCTACCCTGGTAACAAAGAATATAAGAGGGGATATGGTAGATAAGGTTCAGCTTTATGATAAGAAAAGCGATCAGGCCACATTTACAGGTATAGATGATGGTGAACGAACCAAAACAATCAATATCAAATTAAAAGAAGATAAAAAGCAGGGCTATTTTGGTAAAGTTGATGCCGGAGCAGGCAATGATGAGTTTTATCAGGGCCAGGCGATGTTTAACGCCTTTAAAGGAAAAAAGAAGTTCTCTGCTTATGGCACCATTTCAAATACAGCAAAAACGGGTTTGGGATGGGAAGATAACAACAAGTATGGTACCTCAAACATACAGGTTGTTGAAGGCGGGATCATGTTCTCAGGAGGAGGAGATAGTGACCTGGACTCCTATAATGGAAGATTTAACGGAGAGGGAATACCGCTTACCCGGAGTGGCGGACTTCATTATGATAATAAATGGAAGGATGATAAATATTCCATTAATATGAATTATAAGGCAGGGTCTATTAATGTAACTGGGGATAAATCCTCCTTAAACCAGAACAATCTGCCTGCCGGAATGATCAATAGCAATACCGGTCAGACCTTTGATAACTATATGTTCAGACAAAAACTGGATGCCACATTTCTGGTTAAGCTGGATACTACTTCCGACCTGAAGATAATAATGGACGGAACATTAAAAAACAGTGAAAGCAACAACAATTATCTTAGTTCAAGCTTCAGAGGAAATGGTGTTACACTTAATGGCAGTAAGCGTACTCTCAGCAATAATGGTGATCAGAAGATCTTTAATGCGAGTCTTTTATGGACCAAAAAACTTAAAAAGAAAGGTCGGACATTATCTCTGACTCTCGGTCAAAAGTTTGATGAAGATGATGCTTCAGGCTTTCTGAATTCTGAAAATAGTTTTTATAATACTCAGGGAACACTTGACAGTATCCGCCTGGTTGATCAGTATAAAACCAACCTAACCAGAAACTCAGGATTTAATTCTAATCTGGCCTATACTGAACCACTCTCCAAAACCTTTTCCGTGATTCTGAACTATGGTTTAAATCTGGGCAACAGCATTGCAGAAAGGGAATCTTTTAATAAGTCGGGCACCGGAAGATATGACCTTTTAGATCGTGAATTCAGTAATGACTACGAACTCAAACAGGCTTCCAATCAGGCAGGTGCTATTTTCAATTACAGAAAAGATAAAAATGTTGTCAATTTCGGAACCCAGGTCAATGCTGTTGATTTTAAGCAAACCGACCAATATACCGGTAATATTTACAGAAGAGATTTTATAAACTGGTTACCCCAGGCATCTTTCAGGCATAATTTCTCACAACAGAAATCTTTTGATATACGGTATAATGGAAATACCACACAGCCAACCCTTAACCAGATCCAGCCAATCAGAATCAATACTGACCCCTTAAATATTACTCTGGGTAACCCTGATCTGAAACCCGCTTTCCGGAACAGTTTTAATCTATATTATCGTTCTTACAAGGTCCTGAGCGACAGATCAATATATTTAAGCGGAAACTATTCCACAACACATAATGCCATCGTAAACAATGTAAATACAGATGTAGCGGGAAAAAGTACTTTCCAGTCAGTAAATCTTACCGAGAAGAATCCGCTAAACTTCTCATTTTATGGCGGATACGGTCAAAAAATTCCCGGGACTGAGCTAATACTTGGAATTAATTTTAACACCCGTGCCAATACCTATTTCAACAGGATCAATAATATTCTGAATGAAACCCGGTCAAACAGTTATAATCCACGATTATCCCTTCAAAGATATAAACCGAAAAAGATCGAATTATATTTTGATATAGGTCCGGAATATATTATTAATGAATCATCACTTCAAAAGCAGATGAACAATAATGGCTGGGGTGTAAACTCCTGGTTTGAGCTTTCATTGTATCTCCCCAACAAAATTAAGATTCAATCAAATGCAAGTTACCGGTATCAGGAGAAGACCCAAACCTTTGCAGAAGACTTTAACCGTCTGATCTGGAATACTACTTTAACAAAAAGCTTCATGAAAGAAGAAAGTCTTAAGTTTTCATTGTCAGGTAATGATATTCTGAATCAGAATACCGGCTTTAGCAGGATGGCTACCAGTAATATGATGATTCAGAACAGCTATACCACCATTAGAAGGTATTTTATACTTTCTCTTTCTTACGACCTGAACCATATGGGCGGAAGCCAGCCAAAAAAATAAGCTTATGAAACGTAATACAATTATCTTACATACCCTGCTTTTTCAACTTATTTTATTGAGTAATCTTGTTTTTGCCCAGCATGCACGCTTTGCTACGGAGGGAATAATTGAATTTGAAAAAAGTGTGAACATGCATGCCCAGATCAAAAAGTATATCAATAAGGATAATGAAGCCTATTATATTCCGGCATTTGAGCAATACAAAAAAACAAAACCACAGTTTAAAATATTAAAAAGCACTCTAACTTTCAGCAAGGATAAAACCTTATTCAATCCGGCTCCGGCAGATGCATCAGATCGCAGCTGGTTCAGTGATATTCCTGCCACAACTCAAAATAATATTATTTATACAGACCTTTCAACAAATACCAGCATTGTTCAAAAGACTGTTTTTGAAGAAACGTTTCTGGTCAGAGACAATACCCGCAAGATCAACTGGAAGATTACCTCAGAAACCCGTGATATTGCCGGCTATTCATGTCGCAGAGCCAATGCCATTATTATGGATTCCATTTATGTAGTCGCATTCTATACCGATGAAATTCCTGTATCAGGAGGGCCGGAATCATTTACAGGTTTACCGGGCATGATTCTGGGTGTGGCTCTGCCTCACGAAAATATGAGCTGGTTTGCCAAACTGGTAACAGATAAGTCTTTGCCTCCTGGGGCGATAGTTACCCCTAAAAAGGGCAAGGTTACAGATAATAAGGGTTTGATGGAGATACTGAAAAAAGTTATGAAAAGCTGGGGAACTTACGCACAACATTCACTGAAATCTTTCATGATGTAAGATTCATGCAAAGAGCCTGGAGCTATACTGATCATTTGCTAGGGCCGGCTAAAAGGGCCTTGCTGTTGGTCATAATCAGTCTGATTTCTTTTAGCAGACCGGTGGTTCAGGCTCAAAGTCCTACTCATACTGAATTAAGTAGTTTGGTTGACTCAATAAAAACCTTTTACGAGAGCCGGTCTATTGAAAAACTTTATCTGCAGCTTAATAAACCAGAATACTTTATCGGAGATACGATTTGGTTTAAGGCTTATCTTCTTGATGCCATACATCTTAAAAACGTTCAAAAAAGTGCTTTAATGTACCTTGAGATTGCATCCGACAGCAATAAGGTAGTCAGCAGAATCATGATTCCACTTCTGAATGGTATTGGCATGGGTAATATCGCTTTAACTAATAAAGAGTTTCCAGAAGGCTCTTATACTCTTAGGGCCTATACTAACTGGATGAGAAACTTTGGAGAGGATTATCTATTCATGCAGCACTTCAGAGTAAATTCAGTCAGGAGCCAAAATTGGCTTGTGAATTCAAACATGGAACTAGCCAAAGTAAACGGAAAAGACAAAGTCAATGCATTCATGCAATTCCGGGATATGAAAGGTTCGGCTATGGGCTTACGCGACTTGCAGTTCAGATTAACAAATGGTAAAAGAACCTTGTTCAAAGCCGAAAAGGAAAGCTCCCTTTACGGGGAGGTAGACCTGAGCTTTGATCTTCCTGAAAAAGTTAGTCCTGAGGGTATACATCTTATTGTTGAAAATAAGCGCAAAAACGAACCGGCTACAAAACTGCTTATCCCACTTCCAATCAGGCGTCCTGAAAATACAGATCTGCAATTTATGCCTGAAGGAGGGCATCTTGTTGCAGGGCACTTGTCAAATATTGCATTCAAAGCAATTACAGAAGATGGAAGGGGAACTGCTATCTCAGGTATGATACTCGACCAGAATCAAAAAGAACTAACTTCTTTCAGCTCTTCACACAAAGGAATGGGAAGGTTCAGGCTGATGCCCCTTCAGGGTGAATCTTATATCGCAAGAATCAAACTGCCGGACGGTAATACCCGGGATTATCCTTTACCGATAGTAAAAAATAGTGGTACTACCTTTAAAGTAATCAATCGAAGAGAGAGCGATTCCTTAGAAGTTCAGATCTTATACAGTACTGATGTGCCCTCTGGTGAAAGCAATTTCTTTATCACAGCGCAAACGAATGGTATGCCTTATTATGGCGCTGCTCTAACACTTAAACAGGGTTTAAACCGCTTCCTGATCAATAAAGATCGCTTTCCTTCCGGTATTTGCCGGATCTCTTTACTAAATGGCAATCGCAATCCATTAAATGAGCGCCTGATTTTTATTGACCATCAGGAGGAACTTCGAATAAAGTTAACCAGTGATAAACCTTCTTATAAACTCAGAGACAGCGTTTCATTGGCAATATTAGTTCGGGATGAACAAGGCAGGCCTGTTCAGGGTAGTTTTTCGCTGTCGGTAACAGATGATAACCAGGTAAAACGCGATAGCTTAAAAGAGAATAATATTTTGAGCCATTTTCTCCTCAATTCAGATCTCAAAGGAAATATTGAAGATCCCGGATATTATTTTCTATCCGGCCAAAAAGATAAAGCATGGGTTGATCTGGATAATCTACTCTTAAGTCAGGGCTGGAAAGGTTTTAGCTGGCCGGAGATTCTTATGAAACAAACGCCACTGCTGTTCGCTGCAGAAAGTGAATTCATGATCAGTGGCAGAATAACCAATATTTTTAACAAGCCTGTTGCAAACAGTGGAGTTCTATTATTATCAAAAAAACCATTCCTGTTTATGGATACCCTTAGCAATAAAGAAGGAAGGTTTACATTCAGAGATTTCCCATTGGCTGATACTGCGGTATACATGATACAATCGAGAAACAAAAGAGGTAAAAGCTTTAATGTAGGTATAGAAGTTGATGAATTCGTACCTCCGGTCTTTACTGCCTCGAGCGAAGCTTATACACCCTGGTATATCAATACTGACACACTCTTAATGAAAAGTGCTCTTACTACCATTCAGGAGCAACAACAATGGAATGCCCCGGCAGGAGTGAATGTACTTGAAGAGGTGGTGGTTACCGCCAAAAAGTTTATCAAAGATTCCAGGAACAGGAATGGCCCCGGTAATGCCGACTATGTTCTGGATGAACAGGACATGTTAAAAGCCAAGAAAAAGACCCTCTATGAATTACTTCAGGAACGTTTTCCGGGGTTCAAAACAGCAGTAGGAATTGCGGTTAAAGAGAACAACTCAGACACAACAAGGTATGTCCTGATGAATTCTATCGTAAACCTGATTATTGATGGAGTGAATATTAAAACAATCGGGGCAAGCGTAGAAATGTATATGGACTATCTGACAGCAGAAGATATAACAGGAATTGAAATTCTAAAAAATCCTAAATATGCCTTAGCTTATGACCCAAGAATTGTTGAGAAAATAAGAGGTTGTTTGAGATGTCCGCCACCACCCATATTTCTTGAAATAACCACTCGCTCAGGGAATGGTGCGTTTATGAAAAAAACTCCGGGTGTGTATTTGTATAAGCCTCTACCTGTTAGCTTCCCTTCGGAATTTTACCGGCCCAGATATCCTCTGAAAAAGGTTGAGGGTATTGCCGACCATCGCTCAGCAATTCATTGGGAGTCGAATATTATTACAGATGCTAAGGGAAAAGCTATAATTTCCTTTTATACTGCAGATTTACCAGGCCATTATACTATTGTCCTGGAAGGGGCAGATATGAACGGAAGAATTGGTATGTCAAGAAAAAATATAGTAATAAGGTAATCATCAGGATTCGAGATACAAATCAATCAATCCCTCCGGAAGATCAACGTATAAAATCCCGTTTTCATCATCGATCTCCACGATCAGATCGTCATTCAGAGGGAAGAGGACTTCTTTATTTTTATAGGGTACTACAGCCACAAACTGCTGCGGGTATTCATGAATTTCGATGATCTCACCCAGTTCGCCGGCCTTTTCATCATGGGCAATGAAACCCTTTAAATCGGTGATCAGAAATTCATCCTCATCCCGCTGTGGCTTTAAACTATTGGGCAGATATAGCTTTTTGCGGACCAACACTTCGGCCTTTTCGATACTGTCGATATCATCAAAATAGAAATTGCCGGTTTGATTGTTTTGTAATTTATAGGAGGCAATGAAAAAAGGAACCAGCTTTCCGTTGATTTCTGCAAAAACCGAATCCAGTTTCAGGTCTGCAGGCTCATCGTATTCAAAATAAACCTGAACTTCTCCTTTTAATCCCTTGGTTTTGGTAATATAACCAATGTAAAAACAGTCTTCAATCTTCATTGCTATAAAACAGGAACGTCATTGCGAATGCTCCTGAACGCTTTTCCCAAGGAAAATTGCCGGATAAACATCTGCAATGACGTTATTAAAAAATTATTACTGAGAATTACTCTGCAGCAGTTTCTTCAGAAGCAGCTTCTTCAGCAGGAGCTTCAGTTTCAGCAGATGCCTCAACCTCAGCAGCTTCTTCAGCTACGGTTTCTTCAACTTCTTCTGCAGGAGGAGTATTTTTTGCAGCAATTGCAGCGGCAATTTCCTCTTTCTTCTTAGCCTCAGCAGCTAAAGCCGCTTTCTTAACTTCTTCTTTAGATTTAGAAAGGCTTTCTTTCTTACCCTCAATCTTACCTTCTTTACTCTGTAACCACTGAGCAAATTTTGCTTCAGCCTGCTCAGGAGTTAAAGCACCTTTCTTAACACCACCCTGAAGATGTTTTTTGTATAAAACACCTTTGTATGAAAGGATAGCACGGCAGGTATCTGTAGGTTGAGCACCTTTGTTTACCCAGTCTAAAGCTTTATCGAAATTGATATCAATAGTAGCCGGATTTGTGTTAGGATTGTAAGAACCTAATCTTTCGATGAATTTACCATCTCTTGGAGCACGAGCGTCTGCTACCACTACGTGATAAAAAGGTTTTCCCTTTTTACCGAATCTTTGCAATCTGATTTTAGTTGCCATTTTTCAAGTTTTATGTATTCAACATATTCCCGGAGTCTATTCTGCGGGGCTGCAAAGATAATAAAAAATCAGAATTAAAAAATGGAAATCCCTATTTTTGAGGCATGTCTGAAAGAAAACCCCGTATTGCAATAGATATGGACGAAGTTATTGCCGATCCAATCTCTAAATTTATCAAACTTTATAACCGCGACTATGGCATTCCTCTGGATCTGAAAATACATCCCGGAAATGAAGTTTATCATCATGTTCCTGAACATGCTAAAATGAAACTATGGGAATACATTAATGAGAAAGGCTTTTTTCGTGACCTTGATGTAATGCCCGACAGCGTGGAAGTGCTCAAAGCCCTTCAGGATAAATACGAGCTTTTTATCGTTTCGGCAGCTATGGAATTTCCTAATTCACTACAGGATAAGTATGAATGGCTGGCAGATCATTTTCCTTTTATCGGATGGCAGAATATTATCTTTTGCGGACTTAAAATCGTAAATGTTGATATCATTATCGACGACCGAATCAAAAATTTCAAGGATTTTAACGGAAGAAAACTGTTGTACAGCTCGCCGCACAATCTCTTGTTAACTGATTATGAAAGAGTAAACAACTGGAAGGAAGTTGCTGAAAAGCTGCTGTAACATTTTCCCTTTTTCTCCATCTAATCAATAAAAACCAACCAACTATGATAGTTACAACAACAAACGAAATTGAAGGAAAAAAGGTAGTTAAATATATCGGTATCGTATCCGGAGAAGCCATTATAGGTGCAAATATTGTTAAGGATTTCTTTGCCGGTATCCGTGATATTGTGGGTGGCCGCTCAGGCTCATACGAGGAAGGCTTGCGTGAAGCAAAGGAAATTGCCCTGCGTGAAATGCAGGAACAGGCTTTCCGTATCGGAGCGAATGCTATCCTGGCTGTTGATCTTGATTATGAAACACTGGGAAGCAACGGAAGTATGCTGATGGTCAGTGCATCGGGTACTGCCGTCGTCCTGGAAGACAGGGTCTGATTACCTTTCCGGATCACATCCGTGATTCCACGAAATCAATCAGTGAATGAATGACCTTAATATGAATTTCCTGCGCTCTGTCGGCATAATCTGACTTCGGAGCGCGGATTTCTACATCACATAATCCGGCCATCTTACCTCCATTCTTCCCGGTTAAGCCAATAACCTTCATTCCCTTTTTCTTCGCAGCCTCAATAGCTTTCAATACATTTTCTGAATTTCCGCTGGTGCTGATGGCAAACAATACATCACCCTTTGAACCAATGGCTTCCACCATTCTTGAAAATACAAAAGTATAACCGTAATCATTTGCCACACAGCTAAGGTGTGAAGGATCTGAAACTGCAATCGCAGGATAAGCCGGACGATCATCACGGTATCTGCCCGATAGTTCTTCGGCAAAATGCATGGCATCGCTCATAGACCCACCATTGCCACAGGAAATCACTTTTCCTCCGCCCTGAAAAGCTTCAACCAGAATGGTTCCTGCCTGATCAATTTTTCTGAAATTATCCTCATCAGAAATAAACTGATCGAGTACATTTCTGGCTTCTATAAAATGTTGTTTTATTCTTTCCATCAGGGTTTTACCAATTTATAAACAGCTCCTTTGGTATCTTTCGGACCGGTATCCTGATTCGTCAGGAGATAGAGCTCAGCATCATTATCCTCGGCAAATCCCAGGATCTTGAGATCGCCCCCGGGTTTGCCGTTCAGCACAATATTTCCACGAACCCAGCTTTCTCCTTTCTTCTCCAAAAAAAATACAGGACCTGTCCAGTCAGCAAATATATACTTATCTGAAATTTCAGGAATTTCTTTTCCACGATAAACAAAACCACCGGTAATACTGATACCTGTATCGTGATTATACTCTGCTATCGGAAGCTTAAGATCTTTTGTATTACAGTTTTCTTCGGGATCAAAGCAATGACCGGCTTCCATGATCTTCCAGCCATAATTGCCACCTTTTTCAATGATATTAACCTCTTCAAACTTGTTCTGACCTACATCGGCAGCAAATAATTGACCGGATTTACGATCAAATGAGAACCTCCAGGGATTACGCAGACCATAGGCCCAGATTTCGGGCATTGCCTGCTTTCCAACAAAGGGGTTATCTGCAGGAATTCCATACCCCTTTTCTGAATTTACGTCAATCCTAAGAATTTTACCCAAAAGCGCATTCAGATTCTGGCCATTCCCCGCTTCACCGTGCCGATCTCCGGCACCGCCACCATCACCGGCTCCGATGTATAAATAACCATCCGGACCGAATTTTAGTTCACCACCATTATGATTACTTTCAGGTTGCTGAATAGTCAATAATATTCTTTCAGAACCGATATCTGCCTTCAGGGGATCTGAGGAAACTTTAAATTCGGATATTACTGACTGATGGTCGCTACCCGGCACTGAAGACGGGGCACTGTAGTAGATGTAAAATTTTCTGTTATTCTTGTAATCAGGATGAAGTGTAATCCCCAGCAGCCCCCTTTCATCATAAGCACCGCTCAGTTTAATCAGTTTGTTCTGCAAATCCAGAAAAAGGCTTTCCGTCAGGCCGGTTTTATCAATTATTCTGATCACACCGGTCTGCTCACAAACAAGCATCAGGCCTTCAGGAGTAAATGCTGCAGCTACGGGCGAATGTAAACCTTCTGCCAGTTTCCGGATGTTCAGATTTACGGATAATTCCGAATCAGTTTTCGGGGATGGGCTCTTACAGGCCACTCCCAAAGCTATCCAGAAAACCATCAGATAGCCGAATTTGTTCATCATCTTCATAACATGAGTTTTAAAAAATCCGGCTCGCCGAGAATCAATCAGAAATTGATTTTAGATTAAAGAGAAAGGATCTCCACAATCTTCAGCAATTCAGAATTTACGTCCTTATTATGTTTTATAGCGTTCCCAAATGGGGTAAAATGAATTTTTCCGTTTACAATTCCGATCATTTCACTGCTTTTTCCTTCCATAAGAGTTTCTACTGCTGCAACTCCAAGTCTGCTGGCCAGAACCCTGTCCATACAGGATGGAGGGCCTCCTCTCTGAATATGACCCAGGATAGAAACTCGTGTATCAATGCCCGGAAATTTTTCTTTAACCACTTTAGCCACCTCAAAACCTCCGCCTGCATCATCTCCTTCTGCAACAATGATAATCTTTGACGATTTATCTTTACGGCTATGCTCAAGCCGGGAAAGAAGAGCGTTGATATCTGTTTTCGTTTCCGGAATCAGAATGGCCTCAGCACCCGAGCCAATACCACTTCTTAGAGCTATCAGTCCTGAATCACGACCCATTACCTCAACAATGAACAAACGATCGTGTGATTCAGCGGTATCGCGAATCTTATCCACCGCATCAATCACTGTATTAATTGCCGTATCATAACCAATGGTAAAGTCTGTACCAATCAGGTCATTATCAATCGTGCCGGGAAGACCGATTACCGGAATGTCAAACTCCTCACTAAAGACCTTGGCTCCGGTAAAGGTACCGTCGCCACCGATTGCCACCAATGCATCTATCTGGTGTTTCTTTAACTGCTCATAAGCCTTCTGCCGACCTTCTTTTGTACGGAACTCATCACTTCTGGCGGTTTTAAGCATTGTTCCACCGCGCTGAATGATATTGGCAACTGATTTACGATCCATAGGTTTGAATTCTCCGCTGATCATCCCGTCATAACCTCTCAGAATTCCGGTTACACTCAAATTATGATACAAAGCCGTTCTTACCACCGCGCGAATTGCAGCATTCATTCCCGGAGAATCACCTCCGGATGTGAAAACACCTATATTCTTAATTTTTTCTTTATTCATCTTTCCTTATTTAGCACTGAAAGCAGATTTACCGCTATCTAAAAACTTAATATAATTTTGAATATCCAGATCAAAAGCCTGAGGCTGAACAAGTACATTACCCTCATGGTCTGCAATCACATAATAGGGCTGTGAATTTGTTCCGAACTTTGAAGCCTGAAAATCACTCCATTTCTGTCCGATTGATTTTATTTTCTTACCGCTGAAAGCTGAAACATATTTTTCCTCTTCTGCAAGTTCTGTTTTATCATCAACATACAAAGATATCAATACATAATCTTCTCTCAGTCTTCTTAAAACCTCTTTATCAGGCCAGACACTGGCTTCCATTTTGCGGCAATTGGTACAGCTCCAACCTGTAAAATCGATCAGAACAGGCTTATTTACACTTTTTGCATAGGCAAGTCCCTGTTCATAATCATAAAACGCATCCAGTCCGTGGGGTGCATGGAACAACCCGGCATATTTTTTTCCCGCTGTTTCAGTAGATTTTGTTGCTGCCGGACCCGCATTTGAATATAAATCAAACTCTTGAGTTACCTGAGGAGGAAGCCAGGCGCTGATAGCTTTAAGTGGTGCTCCCCACAACCCCGGAATCATATACAGGGTAAAACCAAGAACAAGCATGGAAAAGAATAACCTCGGCAAAGACAGAAAGTTAATCTCTGAATCGTGTGATAAACGAATTTTACCCAGAAGATATAAGGCCCACAATCCAAACACTACGATCCAGATAATCAAAAATACATCCCTGTTCAAAATACCCCAATGATATGCCAGATCAACATTTGATAAGAATTTGAATGCCAAAGCAATCTCAAGGAAACCCAGAGAAACCTTTACCGTATTCAGCCAACCTCCGGATTTTGGCATTTCCTTTAACCAGGAAGGAAATATGGCAAACAGAGTAAACGGAATAGCAAGCGCTGCTGAGAAACCAAGCATACCGGTTGCCGGACCTAAGTAAGATCCTTTTGAAACCGCATCAACCAGTAATGTTCCAATAATCGGTCCGGTACATGAAAACGAAACCAAAGCCAGGGTGAAGGCCATGAAAAATAACCCCATGATACCACTTTGATTTGATTTTTCATCCATCTTATTAACCAGTGATGATGGAAGTGTAATCTCAAAGGCACCCAGAAATGAAATACCAAAAATGACCAGAACAACAAAGAACAACAGATTAAACAAGGCACTGCTTGCTGCCTCATTCAGAGCTGACGCACCAAATATGACCGTGATTAATAAGCCAAGGGCCACATAGATTACGATGATTGAAAGTCCGTAGATAGCCGCACTCCGGATTCCTTTGGCTCTGGATCCGCTTTGTTTGGTGAAAAACGAAACGGTCATCGGAATCATCGGATAGATACAAGGCATAAAAAATGCCGCAAGTCCTCCAATAAATCCTGCTATAAAAATTGCCCATAGTGATCCAGATGGAGTGTTTTCGGATACGGGAACTGAAGCTCTAACCGAACTTTCAGAACCTGCTGAGACCGTATCTGCCGGAAGGACAACAGAACGGGTACTATCCGCTTTAGCGATAGAAGCTTCATTGCCGGTACTGACAGAAGCTGATACCAGATCAATTTCAAACTCAACTTCAGTAGGAGGTAAACATCGCTGATCATCACAAACCATAAATTCAAGCACCCCTTTGACCCTGGTCTTCGGCACATTTAAACTTACCCTTTGCTTAAAAACAACCTGATCCTGATGCCAGGCAATTTGCATGTTAAAATTTTTATCAAAAGCATTTATTGCTTTAGGGCTTTCTGTCACCTTTCCCACCAGTTTATAATCTGCTGATGGCTGAAATTTAAATGAGGTTGGAATCGGACCGCCTTCTTCAATAAACTGAGAATATAAATGCCATCCTTTATCGATTTTAGCAGTAATAACCAGGTTTGACTCCTTGTCACTCAATTTCTCAGATGAAAAACTCCACTTGACCGGATCTAATATTTGAGCCTTGGGATCAGTAAACTGGGCTTGCGCACCAAAACCAATAATCAGAAGAATAATTCCTAACAGTTTTTTCATATTCTATGGATTAATAAACTCTATTTCTTTGTTATTAAACTCTCTTAGTCCTTCTGTTGTTTCCAATAATAATTGTCCAAGATCGCTCACCCCCAGAATTTTTCCGCTTTCAATACGGCCGTCAAACCTGAAAACAGACCATTGACGCATCAAATAAAGTTTATTCAGATAGTCATGGTCAAGCTTTTCCAGTGCTCCGGATCTTAATTGTAAATACCTTGCTTCAACAGAACTGCAAATCTCGTTTAATATTCCCATTAAGTCGTAATCCTGATGTAATTCTTGATTAAAGGAGGTAATATTTTTCAGGTTGTCAGGAAATTGGTTCTGATTTACATTCAGTCCAATGCCAACTATGGCATGTTTAATCCGATTACCCTGAACTATATTCTCAATCAGCATCCCACCGATCTTTTTATTATTGATATAAAGATCATTCGGCCATTTTATAAAAGCATTTCTGTCAAAATATTTACTTAAAACATCATTTAAAGCTAAACTGATAGCTTTATTCAATTCAAACTGCTTTTCTACCTGTAAAAAAACCGGATTTAAAAGTATACTGAAAGTGAGATTTTTGCCCTCCTCACTTTGCCATGAATTGCCTGACTGTCCTCTGCCCGCAAACTGCTTCTCTGCCAATATAACAGTACCCTCTAAAAATGGCGTAGATTTTGACAATGCATTCTTAAGAAAGGTATTTGTTGAGTCTACCTCATTCAAACGAATTAGATTTTGGCCGACGAATAATCCTGAAAAAGTGTTATTTTGCAATGACGATTTGCTTTATTTAATTTATCAAAACTAATTTTTTTAATGGTAAAAAATAAAAATGTCCGGGAATCAACATCCATCTCAGAACTCATCATACACGGAATTCAGGAGAAGAAGGGAAATGAAATTGTAAGACTGGATTTAAGAAACATTCACAGCTCGGTTGCCGATTACTTTGTCGTGTGTCATGCCGAGTCATCTACCCAGATTAAAGCTATCGCCCAGAGTGTGGAAGAGGAAGTTTATAAAGCTCTAAAACTTGAACCCTGGAGAAAAGAGGGATTACAACAGGCAGAATGGATTATTCTTGATTACGTCGATGTTGTAGTTCACATTTTCAAAACTGATAAACGGGAATTCTATGGAATTGAAGATCTTTGGGGTGATGCTGAAATGCAATCTTTTCAAAGTGCATAAACCATTAAGGGCTTCATTACGTTATACATAAGATATTGCTAAAAAAATGAAAGAAAATAGATCTGATTCTAAAAAAACCATAAAAAAAATACCCGGCAAAAAAATTGTCCCCAAACCTCCAAGATTCAATATTATGTGGCTGTATGCCGTCATTATTTTGGGTCTTTTTGTTGTTCAGTACCTGTTTAGCGGAAACAATGCCAAAATGATCAATTATCAGAAGTTTGAGACTGAAATGCTCAAACCCGGAGATGTTGAGAAGCTTGTTGCCTATAAAAACGGAGATCTGTATAATGTGGATGTCTACATCAAAAAAGATCGTTTAGATCAGAAAAAATACGATGATGTAAGGAACAAAAGTAGCTTTAATGCTGCTCCGGCCGGGCCTCAATACATCTTTACCTCAGCAACTTATGAAAGTTTTGAGTCTAAGGTAATGGCAGCTGAGAAAGATCTTCCTGCCGATCAGCGTACTCCGATTATTTCTGAATCCAGAGAAAGTCCGTGGGCAGGATGGTTCATGTCATTCATTCTGCCGGTTTTGCTTCTTGTTGGTTTCTGGGTATTCATTATGAAAAGAATGGGCGGAGGAGCCGGTGGCGGTGGTGGCGGACAGATTTTCAATATCGGAAAATCAAAAGCTACACTGTTTGATAAGGAATCTCAGGTTACCATCACATTTAATGATGTTGCCGGACTTGAAGAGGCAAAGCAGGAAGTAATGGAAATTGTCGACTTCCTCAAAAACCCTAAGAAATACACCAATCTTGGTGGTAAAATTCCTAAAGGTGCCTTATTGATAGGTTCGCCGGGAACGGGTAAAACCCTGATGGCAAAAGCTGTTGCAGGTGAGGCTCAGGTACCATTCTTCTCACTTTCAGGATCTGATTTCGTTGAAATGTTTGTTGGGGTTGGTGCATCACGTGTTCGCGATCTGTTTAAACAGGCCAAGGATAAGGCCCCTTGTATCATCTTTATTGATGAGATTGATGCAATCGGACGAGCCAGAGGAAAAAATAATATTGTAGGAGGAAACGACGAGAGAGAAAATACATTAAACCAGCTTCTGGTTGAGATGGATGGATTCGGTACCGACTCGGGTATTATTATTCTTGCGGCAACCAACAGACCTGATGTTCTGGACACAGCATTATTACGTCCGGGACGTTTTGACCGTCAGATTTCAATTGATAAGCCTGACCTGGTGGGACGTGAGCAGATATTTAAGGTTCATCTTAAGCCATTGAAACTTGCAGAAGGTGTAGATGCCAAAAAACTGTCAGCACAAACTCCGGGATTTGCAGGTGCTGAAATTGCCAACGTTTGTAATGAAGCTGCATTAATTGCTGCCCGTCGTAATAAGGAAGCAGTGGATATGCAGGATTTTCAGGATGCGGTCGACCGTGTAATCGGAGGATTAGAGAAGAAGAATAAAATCATCTCTCCTGAAGAAAAGAGAATTGTTGCTTATCATGAGGCAGGACATGCTATCGCCGGATGGTTCCTTGAGCATGCTGATCCTTTGGTTAAGGTATCAATCGTTCCGCGAGGTGTTGCTGCCCTGGGTTATGCGCAGTATCTGCCAAAAGAACAGTTTTTATATACCACAGAACAGCTGCTGGATGGAATGTGTATGACTTTGGGCGGACGTGTTGCAGAAGATATTGTATTCAATAAAATATCCACCGGAGCGCAAAATGACCTGGAGCGAATCACCAAGCTTTCTTATGCCATGGTTACCATTTACGGTATGAATGATAAAGTAGGTAATGTTTCATTCAACGATACCCAGGGCGAATATCAGTTCAATAAACCTTATTCTGAAAAAACCTCAGAAATGATCGATATTGAAGTAAGAAATCAAATCGAAAAGGCCTATAACCGAACCAGGCAGTTGTTGATGGATAAGCGTGAAGGATTGGAAAAACTCGCAGAAAAACTTCTCGAGAAAGAAATTTTATTCCAGTCTGATCTCGAAGAAATTTTAGGAAAACGTCCTTTCGATAATCGTACAACATACGATGAGTTCGTAAATGGTACTCCATCTGAAGAGGAAAAAGTACAGCCAAAAGAGCCAATTGATCACGAAGGGGTAGTAGATCATAATATTGATCTTGCCGAAAACCGCTCTTCGCAGGACTAAATATTACAGCCAAAAAAGGAACACTGGGCACTTAAGCTGTCCGGTTTTCCTTTTTTCAGACAAGCATTCATGAAAGAAACTACTTCTAAAGAAAAAATGCTCAAAAAGATCCGAAAGGCTCTTCTCGAGAAACGTGATAATCCTTATCCGAATTTAGAAGATACTCCGCTTTATGAAGAGTATAATGACCATCTGGATGTACTCTTTGCAGAACAGCTGACAGCCGTATCCGGAAATTTTGTTTTTTGTGAAAACGATATTCAGCTGATAGAAAACCTGCTGCATTTAGCTGAAGAAAAAGGCTGGCGCAAAATCTATTGCTGGGAACCCGGATTACAGGAATTATTAAGCACTTACGAATTTCCGTTTTACAGCACCGACACCGACTTTTTAAATGCTGATGTCGGAATTACAGCCTGCGAATCACTAATCGCCAGAAACGGAAGTATAATGGTATCAAATGGTACAGAGGCAGGGAGAAGGTTAAGCATTTACCCTCACGTACATATTGTAATTGCCCGTAGCTCTCAACTTGTACTTGATCTGAAAGATGCTTTTAAGCTCTTAAAAGAAAAATACGCTGAAAACCTGCCAACTATGATCTCAAATATTACAGGGCCAAGCCGTACGGCAGATATTGAAAAAACGCTTGTTCTTGGCGCTCACGGACCAAAGGAACTTTACGTATTTCTGCTGGAATAATGTGGTCAGATATTACTGGTCATCTTAATCTGAAGTTTGCTTAGTGCGGATTCTTCAATATTAACCCAAACCGATCGGGCAACGTATCCTGCGCAAATAACATCAACACTGTATCTGCCGGGAAGCAGATTATTTATAAAAACCTTGCCATCCTGATCACATACGGCGGTTATTCCAATATTATCGATGCTGATCAGGGCATTCCTGACTGGAATTTTTCTTTCATCACAAACAACCTGAAGGTAAAGTTCACCCTTTACGGAACCGGATAAAGTTCTGGCTTTTTCTAAAATTGAAGCGGAATGGGAAAGTGGTTTTCTATCATCCAGAATTTCGGAGCTGTAATTTTTATTTTGCATTATTCTCAATTTTGCCGAATTAAAAAATATTGAATGCTCAATAAGGTATATTCTTGTATAAATATACGTTAGAAGAACTATTTACTGTAAAATATTTACCCTGCAAATTTGAGACCACGATTAATTTCTAGGCTTCACCTGAAAAAAAGAATATTTCTGATCAAATTACACATAATCAAAAATACTAAAAATATTAGTATTTTTGATTATGTCATATGTAGAGAATAAAGATTTTTTTAAAGGCAGAGGTGCACAAATAAATACGAATAATAAGTTTTCTGAGCTGGACTATGTTACAGAACATCCCGAAGGGATAGATGAGTTCATGCTTGAAAACAGTACTACTCAAATTTATGAAGAGCATCCCAAAAATATTGTCAGTATCTCCAAAAGCAGGGATCTGCCCTTTCTGCATTCCATAAACCCTTATCAGGGCTGCGAACACGGATGCATTTATTGTTATGCAAGAAATGCACATGAATATTATGGCTTCAGCGCCGGTCTTGATTTCGAGAGAAAGATTATCGTGAAAAGGGAAGCGCCAAGCTTACTGGAAAAGTATTTGAACAAACCAGGATATACTCCCTCTGTAATTATGCTATCCGGGAATACCGATTGTTATCAGCCAATAGAGCGTAAACTGAAAATCACCAGATCACTTCTTGAGATATTTCTCAAGTACAGACACCCGGTTAGTATAATTAGTAAAAACAGTCTGATGTTAAGGGATATGGATATCCTGAGAGAGCTTGCCGCTCTTGACTTGATTCATATATCAATAACCCTCAACTCTCTGGATGAAAATCTGAGGCAAAAAATGGAACCCAGAACCGTAACAGGTCAAAGCAGAATAGAACTGATCAGGAAACTCAGTGCTGAAAATATTCCGGTAAGGCTGATGTTTGCACCGATTATTCCGGGTTTAAACAGCGATGAGATCCCTAAAATAATTAAGGCAGCAGCAGACGCCGGTGCAACAGATGCTGCATTTACCCTGGTACGCCTGAATGGGGCCATAGCTGAGATTTTTACCGACTGGATAATTAAGTCCTTCCCGGGCAGGGCAGAGAAAGTATTAAGTCTTATTGCAGAGTGCCATGATGGAAAACTAAATGACAGTCGTTGGGGAAAACGTATTTCGGGCGATGGAAAGGTGGCAGAAAGTATTCATAAACTTTTCAGAATATCTGTCAATAAGTTTATGAATAACCGAAAAATGCGTGAATTTAACTTCGACCATTTCAATCAGGCGGCAGGTAAACAACTGAATTTATTTTAGCCCTATCCATTTTTTTAAAAAGAATATGTACATTTATTACAGTAAACCAATACAGTATTCAGTATAATTTCTTTAAATGAGCACTAATATCAAGTCTGTAATTACAGCTACAGGTAGCTTCGTACCCCAAAATATAATTTCAAACAAAGACTTCCTGGAACATCGTTTTTACGAAAAGGGCGGAGAGCCTATTTTACGTGATAATGAAGAGATTATTGAAAAATTTAAGAATATAACTGAAATTGAAGAACGCCGGTATGCAAACAATGAGCATAACGCTTCAGATTTAGGATACTTTGCAGGAAAGAATGCCATTGAAAGTTCAGGTATAGATCCTGAGTCTTTAGATTACATCATTGTAGCGCATAATTTTGGTGATATTGCTCCGGGTAGTACACGTGCAGATGTTTTACCTGCTGTGGCATCCCGTATCAAACACAAGCTTGGAATTAAGAACCCTGATTGTGTGGCTTATGATCTTCCTTTCGGATGTCCGGGATGGCTTCAGGGAATGATACAAGCTGATTATTTTATCCGCTCCGGTGATGCTAAACGTATCCTGGTGATTGGAACTGAAACTTTGTCGAGGGTTACTGACCCGCATGACAGAGACAGCATGATCTATGCCGATGGAGCAGGTGCCTGTATTCTTGAGGGAAAAGAAAACAGCAATGAGGGTATTTTAGCACACAAAACCCAAACCCACACTTCAGAAGAAGCCTATTATTTATATTCCGGGAAATCGAGTAATCCTGATTTAATCTCTGAAGAAAAATTCATCAAGATGGATGGACGGAAGATCTATGAATACGCTTTGAAAAATGTCCCCCTTGTGATTCAACAAGCAATGGAAAAATCAGGCACCACTATTTCCGATGTAAAAAAGGTGTTGGTACATCAGGCGAATGGGAAAATGGATGAAGCAATTCTTAAAAGATTATTCAAGCTTTATGGCTTAAAGGATGTTCCTGCAGAAATAATGCCTATGACCATTGCTGAATTTGGAAACAGCTCAGTAGCGACAGTTCCAACACTCCTCGACATGATTCTGAAGAATAAAATGAAGGATCATCAGATAAGAAAAGGAGATAGGGTAGTATTTGCTTCTGTCGGTGCCGGAATGAACATTAATGCAATGGTTTATCAGTTTTAATTGAAGAAAACTAATTCCCCAGCCGCTTTAAACCTTCTTTAGACCTGTGTTCGATACTGTTCTCGAAATCATGACCTTTCATGTTTATCGCAACATTATAGTAAATTTTCGCTTTATTATTATTCTTTATTCTCTCATAAATAATTCCAGAAAAGAGTGCAGCATTCGCTGCAAAAGAATAAGGTTCATTTTTGCCAAGATCAATTGCTCTTTGATAATATTTTAATGCCTGCTCTTCCCTTGAACTAAGATCGTAAATACGGCCCAGGCGATAATTAAATTCAATCTTATCCCTAAATAGCTTGAAATCCTCAGTGCTTTTACCGGATAACTGTGAAAGAGCTCTTTCATAATTACCACCATCAGACAATAATCTGGCTTTGAGTAAACTAATATCCGGAGCCTCATAATTTACTTCACGAATTGCCTGTACATCTCTCCAATCCATTTCATAACCTTTCTCTCTTACTGCCTCAGCGTAACTATTATAAGCTTTTGTATTAGATCTCAGTAATTCAAGCCAGGCAAGACGCAAATAAGAATCTTTAATTAGGTTAACTCCCCTATAATTTTTTAAATAATTATTAAAACTTAAAGTAGCAGAGGGATCAAGGTTTTGCATTTTTGCCATTCCGGCTAAATAATCAAGATAAGGATAACTTTGATAATAAGGTTCTGTAGGTCTCTTACTCAATTCTTCGAGTGTCCTTTTACTGTTCCCTGATTTTAAAGCGGCATATGCTCTTAGGTATGTTCTCAAAAGGCTTTCCCTATCCATTCTTTCAGTATTTTTAATAATCTTCGCAAAGTTTGCTGTATCAATTACAATATCAGTTTGAATGATAGAGAGGTAAAACGCTGTCTCGTCATAGAAATGGGCATATTGAGAGCGGGGCAGGTTTTCTATCAGACCCTCAAGCATTCTGATTCCACTTTGGCTATCACCCCGTACTCCAAATAGTTTTTTTAAACTATCGGGTAATTTACCCAGAGCAGCATTGATTATACCCAAACCTTTCTGATTAGGCAAAAAATCAGGAAATTTTCTGGAATTTTCCTTAAGTAAATTATAGGCCCTGTTAATTTCAATGGCCGCAGTAAAATACTCTTTGGCTTTACCACGACATATCGCAAGCTGAAGGTTTATTTCAGCCAGTGAATAAAGATAATATGGCGAGCTTTTATCCTCCTTCTCTAACCTTTTTAATAACTGACTCTTACTGTCCTTGAAACGCTCAAAATCAGAAGCGTTTTCAGTGGTCATCAAATTAAAATAGTCTACATAACTATCCAGAAGATAGGGTATTGCATTCGTTGGGTTCTTCCTTTTTTCTGCCTCAATCAACACACGCGCAGTGCTCAATTTCAAAGACATGATATTTTCATATGCCCTGATACAGTTAGCATTAAAATCAAACTTTGCAAATGAAGCATTACCCCATAACAAACAGCCTATTAAGATTAAGAATCTAAATTTTACCATGTCGTAAAAATAAGGTATTGAGTCAAAAAAAAAGCGACCAGAAACCCTGATCGCTTTTCATAATTTTCTATCGTTATGTTATGCAGGAGTCTCTTCCACTGCAAAGCCCTCATCAACAATAATACGTCCGCAATGCTCACAAACGATAATACGCTTACGCTGGCGAATATCTAACTGACGCTGTGGAGGAATCTGATTGAAGCATCCAGAACATGAATCACGCTGAATGGTAACTACAGCCAGTCCGTTCTTTGCATTTTTACGAAGACGGTGATATGCAGTTAAAAGGCGTTCTTCGATATGTTTCTCAGCAGCTTCCGCTCTTTCCAGAATACTTGCTTCTTCTTTTTCAGTTTCAGCAGTAATGGTATCCAGTTCAGCTTTCTTAAGCTCAAGATCGTTTTTACGCTCTGTGATGTTGGCTAATGCCTTTTCGTAAATTTCTGTCTTGTTCTGAATTTCAAAAGAGTACTCTTTAATCTTCTTCTCAGATACCTGAACTTCTAAACCCTGAATTTCAATCTCTTTTGAAATTGCATCGTATTCACGGTTATTTTTAACTTCATTTAACTGAGCTTCATATTTCTTGGTGGCAGCTAAAGCCTCCTTGATCATATTCTTGCGGGTTACAATAGAATCCTCAAGTTCATCAAGCTCTGCTTTTATTTTCTGAATACGGGTCTCTAAACCTGCTACCTCATCTTCAAGGTCAGCAACCTCCATTGGAAGTTCTCCTCTTGTCTGACGGATCTTATCGATCTGTGTATGAAGAGTCTGAAGCTCGAATAACGCCTTTAATTTATCTTCTACTGATTGTTCCATTAAATCAAGTAATTTACGGGGTTTGTGTTCTGTAATGTTAAACGGAGTGCAAAGTTAGGAAATTTTTCTGTAATTAATTCCAACAATAATTCCTGCGTAAACTGCTCACTTTCAAAATGTCCGACATCTGCAATGATCAGCTTTCCCTCTGCGTCAAAAAACTCATGATATTTAAAGTCGGCAGTAATAAAAATATCCGCCCCGGCATTGATTGCATTTTGTAACAAAAAACTTCCGGATCCACCGCAAACAGCTACTCTACGTATCTTCTTAGCCCTTAATGCAGTATGTCTGATCACTTTTGCTCCCAGCCTTTCCTTAACAAAATTTAAAAAGTCAAGCTCATCCCTGTCGCTCTCCAGATTTCCAATCATTCCCGATCCTACCTGGTCAAACGAATTATCAAGAGTATGAAGATCGTAAGCAACTTCTTCATATGGGTGTACTTCATACATTGCTGCAAGAATTTTTTTCTCCAGATAAGCCGGATAAATCATTTCCAGTCTCATTTCCTGCTCCTGATGCTGCGTTCCTATTTCACCCACGAAAGGATCAGTACCTTCCAATGCTTTAAATGTGCCGATACCTTCAGTATTAAAACTGCATTCTGAATAATTACCTATATGACCTGCACCTGCCTCAAACATCGCTCTTCTGATTATTTCTGCATTATCCTGAGGGCAATAGGTTACAATCTTTTTGAGAATCCCTGATTTAGGGCTCAGAATCCGTCCATTGAGGACTCCAAGTCTTTCACATATTTTCCTGTTTACACCCTCCTGAACATGATCCAGATTGGTATGGATGGCAAAAATGGCAATATCATGTTTGATAGCCTTAATAACTACTCTTTCTACATAACTCTTGCCGTTAAATTTCTTGAGCCCCTTGAAAACAATAGGATGGTGTGAAATAATCAAATTCAGACCAAGTTGTATGGCTTCATCAATAATTGACTCCGTACAATCAAGAGATATCAGTGCACCCTTGATTTCCATATCCGGATTACCGATAATCAATCCGGAATTATCATAGTCCTCCTGGTAGGATGAAGGTGCAACAGATTCAAGAAAGGATGTAATTTCTCCTAATTTCATAAACAAAAATACCCTATAAATTCAGCCAGCTCCAAATTCTCGCTAAAAGACTAATTAAAACACTGAAAAGGATCATTGTGGTAATCGGCATGTAAAAACTGAACTCCGGTCTCGTAACTCTTATATCACCTGGCAAATTTCCTATCCAGTTAAGCTTATCATGAAAAAAATAAATCAGAATCCCGATAAAGAAGATAATAATACCCAGCATTATCAGAACCTTACCTGTTGTAGTATTCATTTGGATCAGATTACGATGCCGGCATCATTTTTACCAGCTCAGCACTTTCATTAGCAGATTTACGATTGTATTCAAAGGTAATAGACTTGTGATTAATCACGTCAACTATTGTTCCGATAAAACATAATCCGACAGTTAAAATATATAAGATACCCATTAAAATCTGTCCGGTTATAAACCGCTGAATTCCAGCAAAACCTAAAAATCCAAGCAGGGTAAAAAGCAGAATTTCCTGCGGATCCTTTCGTCTGGCAGAGTAAAACATAACAAATCCCTGTTTTTGGCGCTCATCCATTCCGTCCATAATCTGTAGCAGGTACGAATATTCTTCAGGGCTCATCCCTTTAATGTAAATTAAGGGGTCTCTTTCCATATGGTTAATTTTAATTTATTTAAATTTAAATAAATTATCGGTCAATTCTATAACCCTGTAAATCAGTATTAAAGCAGCAGGAATGCCGAACCAATGCTGACTGAAAGAAGCCTGAAACTCTCCTTGAAAAAAATACCTGATTGAACGTCCAAGTCCGCAACCCGGACACCAGTTCATGCCCATATTGTCAATGGGGCACAGGGAGTAATGTACTGATCCACTACGGGTTAAAGCCAGAAACAACAGTGCTCCAAGCCAAAAAAACAATTCAAGGGGCAGTATTTTTAACATTTACAAATGTTTCTGTTTGTTCATCAGAATCAGCGAAATGACCAGATTAAAAAGTATTCCGATCAGAACCGCTGCTCCTATCCTGTACATAAAATCTATATTTTCCAGATAGGAACTGATCTGAATATAAATTGCCGCAAAAAGTGCTGCAGAAATCCCTCCGATGATCAGTATTTTAAAGCCCTCACTTAAGCCTTCAAAAAATTCCATTCTATCTGTCAGAATGTGATCCCTGTAATTCTTTATACCAAGATACAGACCCGTTGCCGGAATTAAAACAGATGCATATTCAAGCCATGATACATTATATCCCTCATCAGAATATTCTGCAAAAACACCTGAATAGTGCATAATCAGTATCCAAATTCCACTTATTACACCGATGAGAATTCCATATTTTAATGAATTTTTCATAATCGAGTTGTTAATAGTTCATTACCAATAAGTTATTAAACGATTCAGAACCCGAAATGTTTTAATAATTCATCAGAACTCTCAGGTCTTTCCCGATTAAACAGCTACCGTGTACCCACATCTTCCCAGTTCTACTGTTAGAGGATTGTAATTGATCAGGAAATGCTAAAATGTGTATAGAATATTTTAATCCCAATCCCCAATCCCGGAAGGCGGCTGAATTTAAAATCCATACCCATACGACGCATTTCAGGGTCAAACAAATAATTGTGCTTTTCTGTAAAGTTACGATACTCTTACGGGTCGGTTAATCAGAATCAGATAAATATTTGTGGGTACACCGCAGGTTGTAAACGAGGACAATGAGTGGATCAAGTGCCTGGGCTGAAGCTACCCGAATCGTAACACTTGTACAAATTTTAAATGGAGGCTGAATGGATTATAAACGGAGTTTGGTCGGATACAATTGTCATAACTCCGAACAAAGTCCGACCAACCTCCGAATAACCTCCGAACAAGCCGATGCAAATTCTCAGGCTTTTCTCAGCCCAGAGATTAGGCATGCTGCATTGTTTTGATGCGCTTAAACAAAATAAGATGTGGGTACACAGTAAGAATAAACAGGGGAGAATAATCCGGTAAGCCGGAACTAAGACTTATCAACTAATTTCAGCGTTAATCGTATATTAGCAGCGAAATTCAGGGCGTGAACATTCGGGATATTTTAAATCAGTATAAAACAGACACCCGCATTGCCAACCTGGCAACGAGTCTTAATACGGGCCAAAAAAAACGGGTGCATTTAAAGGGGCTTGTCGGATCAAGCGACTCGGTCATTGCCACAGCAACCTATTTTTTATTGCACCGGCACATGGT
>Ga0208492_1000321_pt1 | contig 43579 bp, 39 predicted proteins | sample Subbioar_CSW14AB_FD_184820 | JGI IMG/M metagenome (GOLD analysis project Ga0208492, IMG submission 184820) | Serpentinite rock and fluid subsurface biosphere microbial communities from McLaughlin Reserve, California, USA - CR12Mar_CSW14AB (SPAdes) | ecosystem: Environmental > Terrestrial > Deep... | reverse complement strand
ACCAGATTAAGGGGAAACTTATCACAGGTTATTTTCTGAATAACAAACTGAATAAAATGTATGTGGATGGTAATGCAGAGAGCATTTATTATGTGAAAGAAGATTCTACATACAGCGGACTGAACCACCTGATCAGCAGCAGGCTTAAGATCGTGTTAAATGATAATAAATTGCAGGGAATTACGGCAATACGGTCCATTGATGCATCTGTAACACCTATGGAGCAGCTTCAGGAAGAGGACAGGGTACTGAAGGGATTTATCTGGAAGCCGCGCGACCGTCCGAAGTCAAAGGAGGAGATTATTCCGGTTGAGGTGGAAGATGCACCGGAAAAGCCTGCAACAAATAAAGGTAAAAGCACTAAAGATGCAGGAACAAAAAGTACAAAACCCGCCGGTAAGGATTCTAAAACACCTGTGAAAAGTCCGGTTTCGCCTGCCAAAGCTAAACCATCTGATAAAACGATAAGTAAAACAGGAAAAAATTAGTATCGCTCTTTCAGGAAAGAGATCAGTTTTTCAATTGCTTTTGCACGGTGGCTGATGCGGTTCTTTTCATCTGCACTCATTTCAGCAAAGCTGATATTGTATCCGTCAGGCTGGAAAATAGGGTCATAGCCAAAACCTCCGGATCCGGATATGCTTTTTGTTATTTTACCCTCAACACTACCTTCAAACAGAAATTCCTCAGCATCTATAATCAGGGATATAACCGTTTTAAATCTGGCTGTTCGTTTTTCAGAATCACCTAATTTGTCCAGAACCAGCTGTATGTTCTGTTCAAAGTTGCGGCTGCCTGAATAATGTGCAGAATCTACACCTGGCTCACCACCAAGTGCATCTATCTCCAGACCTGAATCATCGGCAAAGCAATTAAGTCCGAACTTTTCATAAACAAAACGGCTTTTCTGTCCTGCATTTTCTTCAAAAGTCCGGCCGGTTTCAGGTATTTCCTCCGTACAGCCAATATCTTTCAGGCTTCTGAGTCTGATCGTGCTGCCGATCATAGCCTGTATTTCATTTACTTTATGCTCATTGTTGCTTGCAAAGACCAGTTCCATATTAAAATTCTTTCATAACCGCCCAAAATTCTTTCTTCTTCACTACATCATTGATCATTTCATCAATCCCAAAGGTGGCTAAAACCTTCACATTCATGTGGTTCTCAACTTTATTGGAGCTCATGGAAGGTAATTCAATACGTTTGGGATCAATACCAAACAATGCGATCCTGCTGCAGCTGAAATAATCTTTCAACTGACTGAAGTTGATACCCTGATGTTTATTGAGATTCATTATAGCCAGATCTCTGATTTCGAGTCCTTTGGCAGACATGATTTTCAGTAAAGTTTCCTTGTGGAGTTCGCTGATTTCGCTGTTTTTACTGTCATCAATCAAAATGAGAAAATACTTATTGTTCTCACCGAGATAAGTGAAGCTAAGCTCTTTTTTGATTTCTCCGGCCGGTGCCTTGATTTCTTCAGTTATTGCAGTTATATCCGGTAATTGTTTAATTTCCGGGATTATCAAAGCTTCGGGAGCCTGCAGCTTTTCGGTTTTCTCTGAAGGGTTTGCAATTTCTTTTTCAGAAAAAATATACAGGTCTTCGGTCATGAAGAACTTCAGGGCATCATTATCTTTTACCAGCAGGTCTGACATTGAAAGTTGTTTATTTATACTTCGTTCTGCAAACTTAAGAAAGCATCTGTTAAATTTAGTTAAATGATCGGGGCTTCTTTCCCAAAAGCTTAACTTAGCCCTAAGAATTATTGGACCGGCTTTTTGATCTGAGAATGGATGCAATTGCTTATTATTGTGTGTTTTATTGGCAAAATAGCAGCTGTAAATTTTAATGATTGAATTGTTAATTATTACTGATAATTTTGCACCATTCAGTTATTGAGCAGGCTCTTTAAAGGGCTTGTGTTTTTTATAGGGAATACAAAAAATAAAGGCAGATGTAATCTGCTCATAATAAGAGAATTAATAGAGATGAGAAAAACCTTAGGGATATTGGCAGGACTACTTTTTTTTACCCTTGTACAGGTAAGTGCGCAGAAGAAATCCCTTGATAAAGTAGCTGCTGTTGTAGGAAGTTCGATCATTTTACAATCTGAAATTGAGTTGCAGTATGCACAATATCTGGCGCAGGGTAATCCTGCAAATCCGGATGTAAAATGCAGTATCCTGCAAAGTTTGCTATCGCAGAAAATTCTTGGGCAGCAGGCAATTATTGACTCGGTTACCGTTACTGACGATCAGATAGACAGCGAAATAGAAAGGCGATTAAGAGCAATGACCGGCAGGGCAGGTGGTCAGGAACGCCTTGAAGAATTCCTTGGGCGTTCTCTGATACAGTATAAGGATGAGATCAGACCTGATATCAAGGAAATGCTGGTAGCTCAAAAGATGCAGGCAAAGATCACCGAAAATGTTGCGGTTACACCATTGGAGATAAAACGCTATTTCGACGCAATTCCCAAAGACAGTCTTCCTTTCTTTAATACTGAGGTAGAAATTGCAGAGATATTTTTGGCTCCCAAACTCAATAAACAGGAGAAGGAAGTATTTCATGATAAAGCTGAAGTATTGCGTTTAAGGATAAAGAATGGCGAAGATTTCGCAACCCTTGCAAGATTATATTCACAGGATCCGGGTTCTGCCCGTGAAGGTGGAGACCTTGGGTTTATGGACAGAACCAGTCTGGTAAAAGAGTTTGCAGCTACTGCCTTCAAATTAAAGCCGGGGGAGCTGTCGCAGGTTATTGAAACTGAATTCGGGTTTCATGTGCTTCAGCTGATTGAACGTCGCGGCGAGCAGGTTAATGTGAGACATATTCTGATTAAAACTGAACCTACCCCAGCAAGTCTGGATCGTGCTAAAGCTCATGCGGATAGTATTTATCAGCAGTTGATCGATAAAAAGATTGATTTTGCTGCTGCAGCATCTCTTCATTCTGATAATAACGATACCAAGTACAATGGGGGTATGATGCTGAATGCTGAGAACGTTCAGAGCCGTACAACCTATATACCGACAGACAAACTTGATCCTCAGGTATTCCTTACTGTTGATACGATGAAGGTTGGATCCATATCAAAGCCATTCCTTTTTACAGGTGCTGATGGTAAGCAGGGCTATCGTATTCTAAGTCTGAAATCGAAGACCGGTCCGCACAGAGCCAGCCTTGAACAGGATTATCCGAAGATTAAGGAAGTAGCTTTTGAAGATAAGAATAACCGTACCATCAGTGAGTGGTTTGAAAAGAGAAGAAAGATTACTTATATCAAAATAGATACGGAGTATCAGACCTGTCCTGAACTGAGCGGATGGACGACTGCGAAAAATTGAAAGAATGAAGACTTACAGTTCTGATGTAGAAGCCCTTGATGCACTTCATCTGTCTTACAAAAAGATCAGAGAGGAGATTTCACAGGTAATTGTTGGTCAGGATGAGGTTGTTAAATCTGTTCTTATTTCTATTTTCAGTAACGGACATTGCCTGCTGGTAGGTGTACCCGGGCTGGCCAAAACGCTTCTTGTGCAAACTGTCGCACAGGTCCTTGATCTGAGCTATAATCGTATACAATTCACACCGGATCTGATGCCATCAGATATTCTCGGTTCTGAAATATTGGGAGAAGACCGCACATTTAAATTTATCCGCGGACCGGTATTTTCAAATATCATTTTAGCGGATGAGATCAACCGTACACCTCCAAAAACTCAGGCTGCCCTGCTTGAAGCGATGCAGGAAAAGATTGTAACCGTTGGCGGACAAACGCATTATCTGCCTCAACCTTTTTTTGTACTTGCAACGCAGAATCCGATTGAGCAGGAGGGTACATATCCATTACCTGAGGCGCAGCTTGACCGCTTTATGTTTAATGTCTATCTGACCTATCCGACATTTGAAGAGGAGCTAATGGTAGTTAAAAATACCACTGCGAACCGTAAGGTAGAGTTAGGTAAGATTCTAAATGCGCATGAAATCAGCTACTTTCAGCAGCTGGTAAGAAATATTCCAATTACAAATAATGTACTGGAATATGCAGTTTCAATAGCAGCCAAAACCCGTCCCGGGACCGTAACTGCAAGTGAGGAGGTGAATAAGTTTCTGAGCTGGGGTGCAGGACCGAGAGCTTCTCAGTTTCTGGTGTTGGGAGCTAAATGTCATGCGGCAATTTCAGGGAAATACTCTCCTGATAAAGAAGACGTTCAGGCAGTGGCTGAGTCTATCTTAAGACATCGTATCGTAAGAAACTATAAAGCAGAAGCTGAAGGAATCAGCACTGAGCAAATCATTAAAAATTTGCTTTAATCTTCAACTTTAATTTGTGAAAGAAAAGCTGACTTATGTTCGTCTGAATAAGCTCCGTAAGCGTCTATAATCACTCCTTTGTGGCCGTTATTGCTCTCAATAGCATAAACTACCACATTGTCTTCCGGATCGCTCATTCCCTCAAATCTGTAATATTCTGTTATTTTCAGATCATCCGGAGTGAATGATTCTCCTATTTTGGAACAATGAAGACATGCTTCTTCAAAATGAAAATCATAATCATATCCTCTGCTGCGTAAACTGTTTACGGCTTCAAGAAGGTTTCGATAGTTATGTGGACTTGCGCTCATAGGATCTAAGGGTTAGATTTTTATAGTTATTCTGATCAGGACTGATTAAGGCCTTTAAGTTAAAAAAGCCCGTTTCGGAGTCCCGGAGAGCTTAATTACCTAAAGTTACGAAAATCTCCTGTAATCAGGATAATCAGAGAGTCAGATTTTTCTGCGGGTATTGAACGGATGTCTGAGGCTAAATAAATAGTTTAAAGACCGATTTTGAGAAACAGAAATGGTTGAGCGAATGAGTATCAAATCTCAGCCAGACTGAATATCTCCAGAATGACATTCCATTTAAACTCTTCCTGAGATTCCCAAATTCTGATATAATAGTACTTGGTCTCTTTGTCTTTTTCCCTGATCAGGGCAGTCCCATACGTGTAAGCCAGATCACTTCCCAATGCCCGGTTTGCTGCAAGGGGAACTGTGGTGATGCTGATGTCTTTGCGATTAAGGAATTTTATAATCTCCTCTTTTCCGATCACAGGCTCATATCCGTGCAGCAGTAGTCTGGAATCTTTTGCCAGGAAGCTTTCAAGTGCTATATCCTGATTTTTGGAAAGAGTATTTGACAGAAGTTTATCAGTGGTGACAATCAAATCTTCCCTTTGCTTTAACCTGTTTGGCGATAATTGCCTGAAGAATCTGTAATTATTGGGGTCCCCGATATTCTTCTCCTGTTTTTGAACAGGCCTTTGATGTGAAATGCGGGTATCCAGGCTCAGTTTCCATTCGCCTTTGTTATTAGTATGCCATACGGACAAATACTGTCCGTAAATTGGAGGCTCAGTTTTATTGATAGAGTAAGAGAAGGGGCCGCTTGTAAATCCCCAGTCGCCGCTACGGGAGATTTTAGCATAAAGAGGCTCCCATTTCATTGAACCTGCATCATCGCTGGTAGCTTTATAATAAAACTGTCTGGCATTAACAGGATGAGGTCTGAAAATCAGGGTTGATTGATCTGAAACTTTTAGAACAGCATCTACCGTTCCTTTTTCGAGAGCAAGTTTGGCAAATTGATTCTCAGCTGCAAGCAATGAAGAAACTCTTCCATTACTCATCTGGCCGAAACTATTTATTGTAAGGGAAATAAGAATAAATACTAAAGTAAGTCGCCTCATTAATTTATAACGCTGCATTAGCGAATATTATACTTCATTGGAACGATAAAAGTTATAGATATTCTGTTTTAGTGTTTTCTGTTTTACTGAATAAGGAATTAACAGCCGGTTTTAATACCCTTTTGAGTAGTTAATTCAGATTTTATTCCAGGTAGTTCCTTCTTTATTATCCTTTAACTGAATTCCCAGAGCGTTTAGTCCGATTCTGATTTTATCAGAAGTTGCGTAATCTTTGTTTGCTTTGGCTTCAGAGCGAAGTGAAATAATAAAATCAAGTAACTGACCCATATCATCTGTCTGATTACTTTCTTCCTTAAGTCCAAGCACATCAAACACGAAATTCTTCATCAGCAGCTTCAGATCTTCAAGGTCTTTTGCAGTTGCCGAAGTTTTTCCGTCATAAATGCTATTGATTATGTGAACGGCTTCAAAAAGCTCGGCAATGAGAACCGGACTGTTAAAATCATCGTTCATTGCTGCGTAGCATCTGTCGGATAAGCCTTTCAGATCGATATCCGATTTTTGTGATGGATTTAATTTATCAAGCAATGCATAGGCATTCATCAGGCGTTTAAAGCCTTTGTCTGAAGCCTCCAGTGCATCATTGGAAAAGTCGAGTGTACTTCTGTAATGCGCCTGCAGCATGAAAAAGCGAACAGACATTGGCGAGAATCCTCTGGAAAGGAGGGGATGATTACCGGTAAACAATTCTCCGGGCAGGAAGCCATTGCCTTTTGACTTGGACATTCTGGCACCGTTAACAGTCAGCATATTGGTATGCATCCAGTATTTTGCAGGCTGTACATGATTGCAGGCCTGTGATTGTGCAATCTCATTGGTATGATGTGTTGCAGCAAGGTCCATTCCACCGCCATGTATATCAAAACTTTCACCCAGATACTTACTGCTCATTGCGGAGCATTCAATATGCCAGCCCGGAAATCCAACACCCCATGGTGAAGGCCAGCGCATGATATGTTCAGGTTTTGCCTTGATCCATAATGCAAAATCCAGGCGACCTTTTTTCTCATTCTGGCCGCCAAGTTCACGCGTATTCTCCAAGAGTTCTTCCAGCTGCCTGTTGGTTAATATGGTATAGTTGAATTCTTTGCAATATTTTTCGACATCAAAATAAACTGTTCCATTCACCTCATAAGCATAACCGTTTTTCATGATTTGCTTAATCATTTCAATCTGCTCAATGATATGACCTGTGGCAGTTGGCTCGATGCTCGGAGGAAGTGCATTGAATAAGCTCATCATATCGCGGAAGCCCAGCGTATATTTTTGTACGATTTCCATTGGCTCCAGCTGCTCAAGTTTTGCCTTTTTCGAAAACTTGTCATCTCCTTCATCCATATCCCCTTCAAGGTGCCCTGCATCTGTAATATTACGGACATACCTCACTTTATAACCCAGATGAAGAAAGTACCGGTAAATCAGGTCGAATGAAACAAACGTGCGGCAGTTACCCAGATGTACATCGCTGTAAACAGTAGGACCACAAACATATAAACCCACCAATGGCGGATGAAGTGCTTCAAATTTCTCCTTGCTTCTCGTAAGAGTATTATAAATGATCAGGTTATTATCCATGATGCAAACTTAAAAATTGAAAATCGATTTTTAGGGTTAAATAACAGCTTTATTTTAATTCAAGATCCGCTCTGACCGGGTAATGATCAGACAGTTTCTTGTTTATGATCAGGTAGTTTTTAACCTCAAATTCTGCGGAGGTGAAAATATAGTCGATCTGAAAATTCGGGAAGGCTCCGTTATACGTTATTCCGAAACCACTGCCTTTTTTTCGGAAGCAATTATTCATGTCTCTGGAGATAGTCTTTACGGTATATGAAATAGGTGTATCATTAAAGTCGCCGGCAATAATATGAGGGACAGGGCTTTTTTCAGCATGTTCCTTAACCATTTTCACCTGGTTGCTCCGTTTAATAAAAGCATTTTTCAGACGACTGCCGATTTTTTTAGACGATTCAACATCAGTTTTCATCATCTCTGTGGTTATTTTCTTGAGGTACAGATAGTCTTCCGGCTGAAAGCTTATCGATTGGAAATGGACATTGTAAACACGGAAGGTTTTGTCTCCTTTTTTAATATCGGCAAACACGGCTTCATTCCAGTTCATGTTTTTCGTGAACTCAATATTTCCCTGATTTACAATCGGAAATTTTGAGAATATCGCCATGCCTATAGCTTCATATCCATTGTCTGTAGATGGCTTAAAATAATAATATTCTGTTCCCAGAATCTGTTTGATATGCTTTCTGAAATTATATTCTCCACGTTTTCTGCTGAAAAACTCCTGAAAACAAACTACATCCGGCTGTTCTTTGCGAATAATATCAAGAATCTGCTCTTTGGTTAATCTGTCATTATTATCGCCAAACTGCTTGAAGTTATGAACGTTATAGCTCATTACCCTTATAAAGCTTTCAGATGATTTCGGGACCATGATTGCAGTATTCTCCCGAAAACCGATATAATTCAGAATTACGCTCCATCCTGCCAGTATCGCCAGTCCGGAAATAAGAGCCAGTTTAGGCATTCGCAAGAGCCAGTAAATAATAAATAAAATATTGATTACCAATATGGCAGGATAGGCCAGTCCGAAAAATGAGATGAGCCAGAATTTGCCCGGATCAACATAGGAAGCAAGATAACTAAGAAGCAAAGCGAATACCACCAGTATATTCATGCTTAAAATGAACTTACTGAAAAAGTGAATGCCTCTTCTCTTCTTCCTTATTCTCTTCATTATTTTTTACTGGCTTTAAACAGTTGTTCCTTTTCGGTTTTGGTCAGACTGTCATAACCTGATTTTGATAATTTATCCAGAATATTGTCAATGGTTTCCTGGTCAGGCTCGGAATTGTATTTACTGCTGCCTGAATTATTTTTAACTACTTTGAGTTTGGGTTTTCTTTTCAGGAAGTTACTTAAATCACGGCCACTTTGAAGTTGCTTAATAAATACAAATCCTGCAACAGCGCCTCCGATATGTGCAATGCTACCTCCCGGATTTCCGCCTCCCATACCAATAATATCGAGTACAAAATAGGCGATGGCAAGATATTTCAGCTTTACGATGCCAAAAAGCAGGAGTCTCAATGTATAATCAGGAACCAGAGTGGCTGTGGCAACTACAATAGCCATCACACTTGCCGATGATCCCAGCAGGTAAGATGAAACATTGCTAAATACCGGAATAGTATTGTATGCAATAAGATAAGTCAGGGCACCCAGAATGCCTCCTGCAGCATAGGTAAAAAAGAATTGACGTTTATTCAGGAAATCCATAAAGATCTGTCCCATCCAAAACAGCCATAACATATTAAACAGAATATGAAAGAACTCACGCTGTACAAACATATAGGTAATGATTGTCCAGAACCTCGATGGTATGTCAGACAGCGTGGAGGGCACTGAAAGAATTAGGGTAATACGGTCAGCAACCGGGCTGCCTCCGGTACTCAGGAATTCTACTATTGAAATTAAGTTAATAAGGAGGAAAACAAGAATATTGATTCCCATTAATAGAAATATCGGATTTCCTGATTGGAAAGCTTTATAGTATAAGTCTTTGAACAGTGATCTATTCATAAAAGTTATCTCGTCGTTTTAATCCCCACATTTTCAATAAGATAAAGCCAAAAAGTGCTCCTCCCAAATGTGCAAAGTGTGCTACAGAATCGCCTGAGAATTGTTTTACGCCCAGGAATAATTCGAGCAGGACATACACAGGAATGATATATTTGGCCTTAACAGGTACAGGGATGAACATGATGAACAATTCTGCATTCGGGAAAAGCATTCCAAAGGCAATCAGTAATCCGAAAATAGCGCCTGAAGCACCAACCATGGGAGTGAGGTAAATACCTAACAGGGTTGATGCATCGTCTTTACTGATCACGTCCGGATTAAAGGAAATCGTTCCTTTGAAAGAATCAATTATAAATGAACCATTACTGACTGCGCTTCCTGAGATATTGTAAACTTCAAAACTTTGTACCAGTAACTGGAGCCCGAGTGCCCCAAGTCCTGTGATTAGGTAGAAATTCAGAAAACGCTTTGATCCCATGATATACTCAATGGACGATCCGAAAGTATAGAGGGCAAACATGTTGAACAGAATATGAAACAATGAGGAATAATCATGCATGAACATGTATGTAATTATTTGCCATATCCTGAAATCAGGGCTGTCAAAATAATGTACTCCAAGGACCTTGGTCATCATTGGCCCCCCGAACATCAGTGTAGCAATGTAAAAGATGATGTTAATGATCAGCAGGTTTTTAACTACCGGCGGTATATGTGCAAGAGGAGAGCTTCCGAAATTCATATGTTGATTATTCTGATACTATTATTCAAATCTTTGTAAGAGTTCTTCCAATGTAAAGGTACTGATTACCGGTTTCCCACTGAGGGATGTATTTGGCATTTCGCAGGCAAATAGTTCATCGATGAGATGATTCATTTCATCGGAGGATAGCTGCTGGCCTGATTTTATGGCTGTATTACGTGCCAGTGCACGTGCAAGACTGTCGCGCTTGCTGATTTTCAGATTCGCCTGATTATTTTTAAAGCCTTCGATAAGGCGTTCCAGAATTTCCACTTCACTGATATTGGATCCTAAATCTGCAGGTACACCTTCAATGATGACGGTGTTTTTTCCGAACTCTCTGATCTGGAAGCCAAGAGATTGAATATCTGTGATTAATTCTTTGACCAGTTCAAAATCAGGTGCACTCATGGTAACAGTCTGAGGGAACAGACTTTGCTGACTGGCTCCCTGACGATTTTCAAGATGCTGTAAATAACGTTCATATAGAACACGTTCATGTGCAGCCTGCTGGTCAATCAGCATAAAGCCCGATTTGATTTGTGAGATGATGAAGCGGTTATGAAGCTGATAGATTTGCTTGCCGGCATTATTTAATACCGGATTGCTGAGTTCCGCCTGTGAGTTTGCATCCAGCTCAAAACTTTGCTGCTTTGATTCAGGCTGAACAATTTCATACAAGGATCCCCAGTTTTTGGTAATGCTCTTTCTCTCTTCACCGCTGCCTCTCAGAAAGGGGATTTCGCGATCTTTTTTTGTGGCGAGAAATGGGTTAAAATCCGGATTGAATGAAATGGCAGGCGGAACAATGTCTTCATGAGCTTTCGGGCTGATCATCTGGCTGAATCCGGTTTCCTGATTAAAATCCAATGTCGGACTGATATTATACCGACCCAGTGAGCGTTTTACCGCAGAGCGTATAATTGCATAAATGGCTTTCTCATCCTGGTATTTGATTTCAGTTTTGGTGGGATGAACATTGATGTCAATTTTCGAAGGATCAATTTCGATGAAAAGTACGTACAGTGGAAAACTATCGGTACTTAAAACTTCTTCATACGCATTCAGTACCGCATGATTGAGGTAAGGGTCTTTAATAAACCGGTTATTTACAAAGAAAAACTGTTCCCCTCTTGTTTTTTTTGCGAATTCGGGTTTACCGATATATCCTTTAAGACCGATGATCGATGTTTCTTCCTCTACCGGCACCAGTTTCTGATTATATGCATTGCCGAAGAGGTGAATGATCCGCTGCTTTAAACTTCCCTTGGGAAGGTGAAAAACTTCATTGCCATCATGATGAAGAGTGAAAAATATTTCAGGATTTGCCAGTGCCACGCGTTGAAACTCATCATTCAGATGACGCATTTCAACGGAATTTCCTTTCAGGAAGTTGCGGCGGGCAGGGGTATTATAAAATAAATTTTTGACACTGATGCTTGTTCCGGGCATTGCCGAAACCGGCTCCTGACTGATAATTTCAGAGCCTTCAATCCTGATACAGGTACCCAACTCATCTTCATGACGACGGGTTTTTAATTCAACCTGAGCAATTGCAGCAATAGATGCCATTGCTTCACCCCTGAATCCCATTGTTCTTATGGCAAACAGATCTTCTGCTTTACGTATTTTGGATGTAGCATGTCTTTCAAAGCACATACGTGCATCGGTCATACTCATCCCGCAACCATTGTCAATAACCTGAATCAATGATTTACCCGCATCTTTAATCAATACCTGTATCTTATCTGCTCCGGAATCAATAGCATTTTCAATCAGTTCTTTAAGTGCAGAAGCAGGTCTTTGTACTACCTCACCTGCTGCAATCTGATTGGCAACTGAATCGGGCAAAAGCTGTATAATATCAGACAAATTGTTATGTTTATGACACCGTAGTGTACGCTGTAAATATATGTTAACGGAATATCCTGTCCGGATTTCCATCTCAAAGATAAGTTGTTTTACCGATCAGGAGGAAGCTAAAGTGAAACAGGCGATGTTGTTTTAACAACATCGCCTGAATAGCATAAATCAGAGGTTTTTATAATTATTCTGCGATTCTTTGCTCAGCAATGAATTTATTGACTTTATTTTTAACTGGTTTTACTGTGCGCAGATAAGCATAGATAGCTTTCAGATCTTCAGTTTTCATCGTAGCGAACATTCCCCAGGGCATTACTGTGTTAAACTCTCCGGGTTTGACATCTGCAGGTTTATAGGTACTGTCGGCATATTGTTTGAAGCGCTTGACAAAATCTTCTTCTGTCCAGCGGCCAATTCCTGTCTCCTGGTCCGGAGTGATATTAGCAGATATGACAGTTCCTCCACCAGGCATGTTAAACTTGTATCCTCCTGCCAGCTCAAGTCCGGGGATAGGATTTCCCTGATCTTTTTGTGTATGGCATCCACTGCAATCGGCAGCATTGAACATATAGGCTCCATAAGCTACTATATTCTCAGGGTTCGGTCTTTTTGAAAACTGCGCCGGTTGAGGAATGGTATTGATAATGAAATTCATTGGGAAATCAGGCTCTGATTCAGGAACAGAATTTTCAATGGGTTCAAGAGTACGCACATAAGCAATAATGGAATACAGATCTTCACGATCCATTTTTCCATAGCTAGGATGCGGCATCAGAGGGAATAGCGCTTTCCCATCTTTATTTACCCCGGATGAAATTGCTCTTAAAATTTCGCCGTCTGACCAGTCCTTTAATGCGGATGGGGTAATATTTTTGGCGAAAAATTTGCCGGGCAATCCAAACTCCTGATTGAATTCTTCTCCACCTTTACCAAATGTTCCTTCAATTACCGGACCGGCGAATTTAGTCCAGTCGCGGGTCGAATGACAATCCATACAGTTGTTTACGCTGTTAGCCAGATATTTACCCCGCTCGATTCGTTCTGGTGTGAGCTCAACTTTAAGTATTTCGGGCTCACCAACATCCGGTAATGCAAAGCTTACAAAGCTTAATACTCCAACTATGGCAACTATTATCAGGAGTACAATGTACTTTATTCCTTTTTTGAGTTTTTGTTTCATTTTTTACAGATATGTGCTCTAAATTATGACGCAGTTTTGACTCAATAGGTTTCGGCTTGTTACTGATTAATGTTAATTCATTGATTTTCTTAATGTTAAGTTAATAAAAAGATTGTAAATCAAATAGGTTTTGAAATTATTTTTTTGGCGATGAACTGTTTGGTTTGTACAGTTGTCTGCTGTCCTGCCGGATTATTCATTGCTGATTTAGTATCATTAAAACTATATTTACCGTTTTTAATCTATTCTATTTGCAGCATTATTTTATGCTGAAACCTGCATGAATCTGGTGTATGCAAGCTTCAGCACTTTTAAAAAACAAAAAATAAACGGATGAAAAATATTATTTTGATTTTTCTTGCTCTTTCTCTGTGTTCATGTAGATCCGGGAAACAGGCTGATTTAATCGTTCATAATGCTGTAGTTTATACTGTCGATAATCAGTTCTCTGTAAAGGAAGCTTTTGCTGTGAAGGACGGGAAGCTTCTTGAACTGGGCACTTCTGAGGAAATACTGAGAAAGTATAAAGGAGAAACGCTTGATGCAGGAGGTAAATCGGTGTATCCGGGCTTTATTGATGGTCATTCTCATTTCTATGGATATGGCAAGGGCTTGCAGGATGCAGATCTTGTTGGAACCAAAAGCTGGAAAGAGATTCTTGAAAAACTTAAGGCCTTTAGTCTTGAGAATCCTGAAGGATGGATCATTGGCAGGGGCTGGGATCAGAACGATTGGGATATTAAAAAATTTCCGGATAATGAGGAGTTGAATGCTTTATTTCCGGAGAGACCGGTAATTCTGACCAGAATTGACGGACATGCAGCAATTGCCAATAAGTTTGCCTTAGATCTGGCAGGAGTAAAGTCGGGGCAGAAACTAACCGGAGGAGAAGTAGAAACTGTGAATGGCAGGCTAACCGGAGTATTAATTGATAAAGCAGAGGGGCTTGTCTTTTCTAAGGTTCCACCTGCTTCGGATAAGCAAATCCGTGAGGCGTTGCTCGATGCACAAAAGAATTGTTTTGCAGTTGGTCTGACAACGGTCACGGATTGCGGTGTTGGCAACGGAATTATTCCAGTGATAGAAAAGCTGCAGGAAGACAATGAACTTAAGATGCGCATTTATGCGATGCTTTCAGATAATAAAGAAAACTATGATTATCTGTTCAAAAGAGGTGCAGTTAAAACAGATCGTCTGAATGTGCGGTCTTTCAAGGTGTTTATGGATGGTGCATTAGGATCCAGGGGTGCCTGTCTGCTCCAGCCCTACAGCGATAAACCGGGTTATTCGGGCTTTCTGCTTAGTAATAAAGAGCATTTTGAAGAAGTAGCCCGCAAAATTGCCGCGAAAGGATTTCAAATGAATACCCATGCAATCGGAGATTCTGCAAACCGTGAAATACTGAATGTTTATTCCAGAGTGCTGAAAGGGAAAAATGATTCCCGCTGGCGTATAGAACATGCTCAGGTTGTTAATCAGGAAGACTTTAAACTATTCGGAGATTATAATGTTATTCCTTCAGTCCAAAGCACTCATGCTACCTCTGATATGTACTGGGCGGGCGACAGGCTTGGTGCTGAACGTGTGAAAGGAGCCTATGCTTTCAAGCAATTGCTTGACCAGAATGGCTGGCTGGTATTGGGTACAGATTTTCCTGTTGAAGATATCAATCCGATGTATACTTTTTATTCTGCGGTTGTTCGCAAAGATATGAAGGGTTATCCTGCCGGTGGCTATCAGATGGAAAATGCCCTGAGCAGGGAAGAAGCTCTTAAAGGAATGACTATCTGGGCAGCAAAAGGGAATTTTGAAGAGAAAGAGAAGGGGAGTCTGGAAGCAGGAAAATTTGCTGATTTTGTAATTCTGGATCGCGATCTGATGAAGTCAGATGCCACGTCATTATTCAGAACCAGGGTGCTTAAAACTTTTGTAAACGGAGAAATGGTATATGGAAAATAGTCTGTTGCGGCTAAACAGGATATTAACTTTTATCTGTCCGCTGTTCTTTATTTCACTGCAAATAAAGGCTCAGGAGCATCTTCAGAATGAGACATTTCTCAGGGAACTGATCAATGTTGAGCGTTCTACGGTTTTGTTCAATAATCAGAGTCAGTTAATTCCTCTAAAAGAAATTCAGGAGGCTAATATTGTGAGTATTAACATTGGATCGGCGTATGCCACCGTGTTTGATAGTATTCTGAATAAATATGCGGCGATAACGAGTATTTTATCTACAGATTACAGAAACGTTCAAAATTTTGATGATCTGAACGAAGATTTGAAATTTTTTAACCCTGTCATCATACAGGTTACTGATCAGTCTTTGCAGGATCCAAGGACTATTCCGCTGTTGCTTGACCTGCAGAGGAATAAGAATCTGATTGTTTGCTTATCTGGTGATGTACATAGCCTGAAATTGCTGGAATCTCTGAATGTACCATTGATCTGGACAGAGACGAAATCAGTTGCTTCTGCACATTATCTAGCCCAACTGATTTTTGGAGGTACAGCTGCGGTTTCTACCCTCAAACACGATGTCAGTCCGAAATACAAGTTCGGTTCAGGCTATACCACAAAATCAATCCGAATAAAGTATACGGTTCCCGAAGAACTGGGAATTAACACCGCTGATCTGAATAAAATCGATGATATCGCAGCCGAAGCAATCCGTGAAAAAGCAGCTCCCGGAGCCGTAGTGATGGTGCTTGTCGATGGTAAGGTGATTTATAATAAGGCATATGGGACACGTACCTATACCGATCCTGTTCCAACCAGGATTTCAGATATTTTTGATCTGGCATCGGTTACAAAAATTTCGGCTACTACTATTGCCGTAATGCGCTTATTCGAGCAGAAAAAGCTGAATCTGGATACGATTGTGGGAGCCTACATTCCCAGATCCCGAAGTACAGATAAAGTTAATCTTTCTGTCAGGGAAGTAATGCTTCATCAGGCAGGATTTATTCCATTTATTCCGTTCTACAGAAATTTGAGTAATGCAGACTACAGTCGTGATTCTTCTGCCTCTTATCCGACCAAAGTTGCTGATAAATATTATATCAGAAAAGATTACTTTAAAACAGTTATGTGGCCCCAGATGCTTAATTCCTCGCTTGCTAATCGCGGCAAATATGTTTACAGCGATCTGAGTATGTATTTTATGAAGGAGATAGTTGAAAGACAATCGGGGACTCATCTGGAAAAATACGTAATGGAAGAGTTTTATAAACCATTGGGAATGAAGAGAGCCGGATTTAATCCGAGGTTAAGGTTTCCAAAAGAGGAAATCGTTCCCACTGAAGATGATAAACTTTTCAGAAAGACTTTACTCGAAGGTTATGTTCATGATCAGGGAGCCGCAATGGTCGGAGGAGTATCGGGTCATGCTGGACTTTTCGCCAGTAGCAATGATCTCGCTATTTTGTTTCAGATGTTACTGAACAGAGGTACCTACGGCGATAAGCAATATTTCAGACCTGAGACAGTGGATATGTTTACCGTCAGGCAATCGTCTGTCAGCAGACGCGGACTTGGATTTGACCGCTGGGATCCGGAAAGCGTTAAAGGTTATCCTTCAAGACTTGCATCTGAAGAAACTTACGGGCATACCGGATATACCGGAACCTGTGTCTGGGTTGATCCTAAATATAATCTTGTTTATATTTTTCTTTCAAATCGTGTAAATCCGGGTGTGAGTACCAAGCTGATCGACCTTAATATCAGAGGCCGAATTCAGGACGTGATTTATGAGGCAATAAGAAAGTAATTCGTCGTTTTTTTGTTCATGATGCGATTTGTTACATTCACATAACACTAATACGCAATTAATCAATTTACTTTGCATTAAGGTATTGTTGTTTTAAAACACAGCATTTCATATTCTACATAATTATTGACCAGTTGGTATTATCTGCCTTATGAAAATAGGAATTGTATGTTACCCTACCTTTGGTGGTAGCGGGGTTGTTGCTACTGAACTTGGAAAGGCACTTGCCGATAATGGGCATCAGGTACACTTCATAACATACAGGCAGCCGGCAAGACTCGATTTCTTTTCAGAAAATCTGTTTTATCATGAGGTGTCTGTATCAAACTACCCTCTGTTTGACTACCCGCCTTATGAGCTTGCACTGGCAAGTAAGCTGGTTGATGTTGTGAGGTTTGAAAAACTGGACTTGCTGCATGTCCATTATGCAATTCCCCATGCTTCGGCCGCATTTATGGCAAAGCAGATTCTGGCAACCTATAATATCCACATTCCGGTAGTAACAACCTTACACGGAACAGATATTACCCTTGTTGGGAAAGATCCAACTTACAAACCGGTAGTTACCTTCTCGATCAATCAGAGCGATGGAGTAACGGCTGTATCCCAGAATCTGAAAGAGGATACTTATAAGCACTTTGAAGTAACAAAGGATATCAGGGTCATTCCTAATTTTATTGATCTGCAGCGCTTCAACCTGAAAGCCAAAGATCATTTTAAACTTGCCATTGCACCCAATAATGAGCGTATTGTAATACATACCTCGAATTTCAGGAAGGTAAAGCGTACTCAGGATGTGGTGCATATTTTTGAAAAGATTCAAAAAGAGATTCCTTCAAAATTGCTGATGGTTGGGGACGGCCCTGAACGCGTATACTGCGAGCAGCTTTGCCGTGACCTGGAAATTTGTGATAATGTTCGTTTTCTTGGTAAGCAGGATGCGGTGGAAGAAATACTTTCTGTTGCCGATCTGTTTGTTATGCCTTCAGAATCGGAAAGCTTTGGACTTGCAGCTCTTGAGGCTATGGCCTGTAAAGTGCCTGTCATTACCTCCAATGCCGGTGGTTTGCCCGAGTTAAATGTCGACGGAGTAACAGGATACATGGATAATGTGGGAGATATTAATGCTATGGCTGCCCACGCAATTTATATTCTGGAAAATGACCAGCGTCTCGCAGAGTTTAAAGAAGGTGCTCTGAACAGGGCCAAGCAATTCGATTTGGGACTTATACTTCCTGTTTATGAACAATACTATCAGGAGGTGCTTGATAACAGCAAGGTATATTAAACGCTTTTTTTAATACTCTGCCATTATTGCCTTAAGACTTGTGCCGGCAGATACCGGATAAAAAATAAAAAAGCCTCTGTTGAAATGAACAGAGGCTTTTTTGTGAGATAAGTTTAATTACTTAACTGTTGCTACCGGAGCTGCGGCACCTTTAGCCGGAATGATATTTACCATTTCTACCTCAAAAACTAAAGGGGTAAATGGAGGAATACCCTGATTCCCCTGTTCGCCGTAAGCCAGATTTGAAGGAAGGATTAAAGTAGCTTTACTGCCTTTGTTCAATAACATCAGACCTTCTTCAAATCCAGGAATAGAACTGTTCATTCCAACCGGCATTTTTAATGGCTCGTACGGGCGCTGGATATTAAATGTTCCTGCTTTTTTTGCAACATCGGCCAGGCTGGTGTCAAATATTTTACCACTAAGGAATGAACCGGTATAATTTACAAGAACTGTATCGCCGGGATTCGGTTTTGCTCCGCTACCCTGAGTGCTGATTACATAACTTAAGCCGCTTGGGCTAACTGTAGGCTTCAGACCTTTTGAAGAAACATAGGACTTCACTTTCGCAGATTCACCCTTCTTTGCAGTTTCCATTTCAGCTTTCAGGAATTCATCGATTTTTCCACGGAAAAGACTGTCGGTTAATTTACCCTTTGGAATTACTTTGTCGATTTTTATGGTATAAACAAGGTACTTTTTGGTTGTGTCAGACGGTTGCGGACGACCCATTTTTTGTACCATTGAATCAATATTGATCTTAAATGTTGCGCTGTCTCCTTCACTTAGCAAACTGAGGGCAGCAAAAAGGTCACCCTTGAATACTGATTTTTCTTTTACCAGCAATGAAGGGCGGTCATAATCATAAGAGCTGTAAATTACTGAATCACTTTCAGTTTTTTCGATAGCCTTGAATGCTACAAAATCACCCTCTTTGATTGTCTCACCAGATTTGTCGGTGTGAATTTTATATAACATATCCCCCTCACCTTTTTCAAAATTGTTGCAAGCGGCTAATCCCGTAACTGCCAGTCCTAATGCGAATACTAATTTTTTCATTTGTATTATTTTTGTTTTTTTAGTTGCTCTGAAGCTTGCATGAGCTTGTGTTTAACTTTTTAGTGTTAAGCCCATGCTGGTTTCATTTTTTGTTATTGGTTTTTTAAATATCTCTGAAACTTAAGGTTCATATTTCTTTGTTAAAGAACCATGGCAGTTTCATTTTGAAATATACATTTGTTTTTTGAATCAAACTATCAGTTTAACGCTGAAAGCTTATTTTTTTTATTAATTATTTATTTTTCTGATTATTTAAGTAATAGTTCTTTGTATTCAGGTAAAATTACATTGAATTTTGCTCTTACTGCTTCAATTTTTTCTGAGGAGAAACCTCCTGAAGCATTCAGATGGCCACCTCCGTTAAAATATTTTTTGCAGATTTCGTTGGCAGGAAAATCGCCTGTCGACCGCAAAGAGAGTTTAACAACATCCTGTCTTTCAATGATCAGGATAGCAAGTTTTATGCCCTGAATAGAAAGGGCATAGTTCACAATTCCCTCTGTATCACCGGTAGAAATATGGAATTGTTCAAGCTCTTTACCTGTAATTGCGATGATTGCAGAGTTGTATTCAGGAAGTACCTCCAGTTTGTTCAGGAGTACGTAGCCAAGAAAACGAAGCCTGTTTTCAGCGAAATTATCATAGACCAGCTGGTGAATTTTAGTATTATCAGCTCCGCAGTCGATCAGATCGGCAACAATATGATGAACTTTAGAGGTTGTTGAACGATAGCGGAAAGAACCGGTATCAGTCATTATCCCGGTATAAAGACAGCTCGCTATATCCGCATTCATCAGTGCTCTGTCGCCCATAATGTTTACAATAAAATCATAAACAAGTTGTGCAGTTGCACATGCCGCAGTAGTCCATAAACGAAAATCTTCAAATCCTTCCGGCTCCAGATGATGATCAATCAGTACCTTTTTGGCCTGAGCTGCACGGATATAATCACCTAATTCGTTAATGCGTACAAGTGAATTAAAGTCAAGACAAAAAATAAGTTCTGCTTCTGCTATCAGTTTTTTCGACTCTTCAGGTTTTTCAGTAAAAATGCTTACTGTTGAATTATTGGGAAGCCATTGCAGAAAAACAGGATAATCTGTAGGAGTAATTACATTTACCTCATGTCCTTTGCGGATCAGATAATTGTATAATCCAAGCGATGAACCCATGGCGTCACCGTCAGGTTTGGGGTGAGTAGTAATTACAATGCGTTTGGGTTCAGCTAAAAGCTTAACTAAAGGACTTAAATCTAACATGTAAGGACAAAAGAAATGCAAAGGTACCAAAATAAACGATTTGTAAATACCCATTCATTAAAATCCTTTAGCCTTTGATTTTTTAGCTGTATTTTTGCAGCAATTTTCAAATTATAAAGATGGCAACTAACAGAACATTTACAATGATTAAGCCCGATGCTGTAGCCAATGGTTACACCGGAGCTATTTTAGATGATATTATTAAGGGGGGATTTAAAGTTATCGCTTTAAAATATACTCGTTTAAGCAAGGATATCGCCGGACAGTTTTATGCTGTTCATAGTGAACGTCCTTTCTACAAAGACCTTGTTGATTTCATGTCTTCAGGACCGATTGTAGCAGCAATTCTTGAAAAAGATAACGCAGTTGAAGATTTCCGTAAACTGATTGGTGCTACTGATCCGACTAAAGCTGAGCCCGGAACAATCCGTAACAAGTATGCAAAGTCTATTGATGCCAATGCTATTCACGGATCTGATTCTGATGAAAATGCACAGATAGAAGGTAATTTCTTCTTTACTGCATTTGAGCGATTCTAAATGATAGTCTATTGCCCTGAACGCAAATCTACTTTGGGTTCAGGGCTTATAAATGTAAACAGATGAAAATATTTCAGACGCGGTTCCTGATCTTCTTCCTGGTTATGCTGATTGTGCCGCCTGCCGTCTCTTACTTTGGTGGTTTCGATAGAAATATAAATTATCTGTTCTTCCTGAAGGCATTTTCTATAGCCTCCTTCCTTACAGTTTTATATTATCTTCTTTTAAAAAATTACGGTGCAGGAAAACGCTGATTTAAAGCACAACTATTTCATCAATAATAATACTTCCTGCACGTTCGTTCATTTTCTCAATGATATTTGAACGCATCATAAGCAATTCATTTTTGATTACCGCAGATTCCAGTCTGATAAACAATTTCCGGTCGCGTATAAAAATATCCTTGGTCCGGTTTGCTATAGCTTTCCCCATCATTTCAGGCCAGGCCGCGATCAGTGATGTCTCATCGAATTTCCTGCGCAATTTATAAACCTGCAGCATTTGTTCGATAGCATCTTTTAATGATCTGTCATTTGTTCGACTCATAGCTTGATTGATTTCTGATATAAATTTAGATAATTCAGTGTCTTATCCGGTATTAACTCCGTATGTTTCCCTTTTCTATATCGAAAATATTTACCGGGACATCAATTTTTCGGAATATTTCTTCAATTCTGCTTCTGCTGGTATCGGTAATAAAAATCTGACCGAAATCTTTGTCGGAAACCATCTTCATCAGCTTGGTTGTTCTGGCATCATCAAGTTTGTCGAAGATATCATCCAGCAGTAGCAGGGGTTCAAAACCTTTGTTTTTATGAAGAAAGGTATATTGTGCAAGTTTCAGTGCAATTAAAAATGACTTTTGTTGTCCCTGAGAACCAAATTTTTTGAGTACCATTCCATGAATACTGAAGTTCAGTTCATCTTTATGAATGCCACTTGAGGTACGTTCCAGTATTCTGTCGCGTTCCAGATTCTTTTTCAGGATTGTTTCAAAATCTTCCCTAAGAAGCGGAGAGTCATATACAAGTTCGACCCGTTCAGCATCATCACATAAATAATTATAATGCTTGTTGAAGATTCCGGTAAATTCCTGCATGAATGCTTTTCGTTTCTCAAAGATCTTATTACCTGATTCCACCAGCTGGTCATCGTAAATTTCCATAAGAGCGGGATCATATTTTCCGGATATGGCTATTTGCCGTAAAAGAGCGTTTCTGTTGGTCAGGTTCCGGTTATAAATAATCAGTTCATCAAGGTAATTTCCGTCGGTTTGCGATATGGCATTGTCAATAAATTTTCTTCTTTCTTCACTGCCTTCAATAATCAGGCTGATATCATTGGGCGAAATCATTACCAGAGGGAATAGTCCAATATGATCTGCCAGACGCTGGTATTCCTTTTTATTTCGTTTGAATTTCTTTTTTTGAGAACGTTTCAGTCCGCAATAGATCACCTCATTATTTTCATCTTTCAGAAAAGTGCCCTGAATCATGAAAAGATCTTCACCCTGACGGATCTGCTGGCTGTCTATAGGATTGAAATAACTTTTACAAAGTGACAGATAATGAATAGCATCTAAAAGGTTGGTTTTGCCTGCACCATTATTTCCTGTAAAAGCATTAACTGTATCTGAGAAACTGAGCTCAGCTTCGGAGTAATTTTTAAAATTCAGTACAGATAACTTTTGGAGCCACATAATTAATCGAAGAGCGGTTAAGCCCCCGGCAAATTTAGTCATTAATCAACTTAAAACAGTTTCCGGCAGGCGAATATTATAATCAGAATCAGGCATAAATTATTTATGAATTTGGCTTATATTATAATTAACCGGAGACTCATTTATTTATTATCAAAAAAAATCAATCTCTCTGATTTAAAAGTTGATACTTAGTCTGAAAAATGTATTTTTGCGGAATTCGTTTCAGTGAGAGGGTTTATTATTTTTTAAAATATCAATGTCAAAAGATCAAAAAGAACACGTATCAGAAGCTGAAAACCAGCTTGGTAATACAGGAAAATTTGTGCAGGAAAATGCAAAAAGTTTAGGCATAATCGGCTCTGCAATTATTGCTTTAGTACTTTTATACTTCGGATACCAAAATTTTTATCTTGCCCCGAGGGCCGAGAAAGCGGCTAATGAGATGTTTAAAGCTGAAGAATATTTAGGGATTGATTCTCTTAAAGACAGGGCAATCAGCGGAGATGGTTCTTATCCTGGTTTTGAAAAGATTGCCGAGGAGTATTCAAATACAAAATCTGCTAATCTGGCAAATGCATATTTAGGGGGGCTCTATCTTCAGAAAGGTGAATATAAAAAGGCAGCAGATGTACTGGGTAATTACAGCAATACCGGTAGCCCGGTTCTTGATCCTCTGGTACTTGGTATGCTGGGCGACGCTTACAGCGAATTAAAAGATTACAATAAGGCAATTACTTATTATAAGAAGGCTGCCGACAAGAGTAAAAATTCATTTACTTCTCCTCTTTTCCTTAAGAAGTTAGGTTTGGTTTATGAAGAGCAGAAGGAGTTTAAATCAGCTGCTGAAGTTTATAATAAGATCAGAACAGAGTTTCCGGAAAGTGTTGAAGCTTCAACCATTGAGGCTTATATTGCCCGTGCTGAAGCTCGTTTATAATTAAAAATTATCTGAATGCTTGTTGCCGGAATTTTCTGCAACAGGCATTTATTGTTTTCAGACAAATGGCTACATCATTAAAAAGTTTATCTGATTTTTCTCATATTGAGGTTCCGTCTGCCAAGCCTTATCGTTTTGGAATAGTTGCTGCTCAATGGAATGCCGCAGTGACAGGTCCTTTATATGAAGGTGCATATCAGGCTTTGTTAAAACACGGTGCTCTTGAAGAGAATATCACAGTATTGCAGGTTCCGGGCAGTTATGAATTGACTTCTGCAGCAGATATTCTTCTGAGTTCCAAAACGCTTGATGCTGTAATTTGTCTGGGTTGTGTAATACAGGGTGAAACACCTCATTTTACATTTATTTGTAATGCTGTGGCCAACGGAATAACAAATGTTTCAATTAAGCACAACAAACCGGTGATATTTGGCGTATTAACGACAGATAATTTGCAACAAGCTATGGAAAGGGCAGGAGGTAAGCATGGAAATAAGGGAGAGGAGGCTGCTGTAACCGCTATAGTGATGGCTGCAATTGATATCCGTTAAATTTTGAATATTGCGATCATATCGATAATTTTATAAAAAAGCCAGATGAAAAAAGTAGTTATAGGTGTTTTAGCCTTGTTTATAGCCACAACAGTTTTGCAGTCATGTTCTTCCCGACTATGTCCTGCTTATGGTACTTATCCTAAAACCAAGCGTTAATCCTGTTTTATTTTCCTGATTTTCAATTTTACGTGGTTCTGACCGGGGTACTTCCTGTTTTTGGTATCTTTGCTGCTGAAATAAATTAACCTGTACTATGAATTGGATCACACTCAATAATCATGAACAATTAGGTCAAATTAAATCCTCTGATGGTTATCATGTTATCTTTAAGCACAGTACACGCTGTCCGGTAAGCATGATGGCTAAAAGACGTTTTGAAATGGGTCGTGATGAGATTCCTCAGGATTTGCCTGTATATTATCTGGATCTGATTGCGTTCAGAGATATTTCCAATGCAATTGCTGAACAGTTCAATGTTCATCACGAGTCGCCTCAGGTTCTGTTGATTAAAGACGGGGAATGCATTTATGAGGCATCCCACTCAGATATAACCACTGAAGAGTTAGCTGAGCAGATACTTCAGTCTTAATCCCTGAAATTAAAAGTAATATTCTGAACCAGGTCAGGATGCAGACTCTTTGCAACCGGACAATGGATTGCAGCTCTCTCCAGAATTAATTTCTGTTTATCGGTGTACCTGATATCCGGGAAATTGAATACGATCTGTATTTCAGATACTCTTCTTGGATCAGCTGCCATGATCTTTGTTATAGAACAGGTAGCTCCGTCAATTTGAATGTCGTGTTCCCTTGCGGCGATACCCATAATGGTGAACATACAACTTCCCAATGAAGCAGAAAGCAGATCAGTGGGAGAAAAAGCTTCGGCCTTCCCCTGATTATCCAAAGGAGCATCTGTAATTATTCTGTTTCCTGAAAATACATGTGTTGCTTCAGTTCTTAGTTCGCCGATATAGGTAGTTTCAATGGTCGCCATTTAATTAGTCTGAAATTGTCTGTTCAAAAGTAATAAATAATGACTGATCTGATGTTATTTTGATTATTGTTCATTTCATTAGATAAAATAAACACCCTTCTGTCAAAATACCTGATCCTTACACGACAATCTGAATTCTTGTTAAAAATCTGTATTTTTGTGTCATGATCGAGTTACCGGTTATTCCCGTCAATCAAATGGAGCGCAAACCAAACTGGCTGCGCGTTAAACTCCCTGTAGGTAAAGAATATGCACAGGTGAGAAATTTAGTAGATACTCATAAACTGCATACAATATGTGAGAGTGGTAATTGTCCTAACATGGGTGAGTGCTGGGGTGCCGGTACTGCCACATTTATGATATTGGGGAATATTTGCACGAGATCATGCTCTTTTTGTGCGGTAGCAACAGGAAGACCGCTTGCAGTGGATACTGATGAGCCTAAACGTGTCGCTGATTCTGTGCGACTCATGCAGGTAAAGCATTGCGTAATCACTTCTGTAGATCGTGATGATCTGAAAGACGGTGGTTCTATTATCTGGGCCGAAACCATTAATACTATCCGCCAGGAAAGTCCGGGCACAACTCTGGAAACTCTCCTTCCTGATTTCAGAGGAATCTGGGAAAATCTGGAGCGTGTTCTTGAAACTCGCCCTGAGGTGGTATCCCATAATCTTGAAACTGTGCGTCGTCTGACCAAGGAGGTACGTATTCAGGCTAAATATGATCGCAGTCTGGAATGCCTTCGACGGATTAATGCTGCAGGATTAAGAACCAAATCGGGGATTATGCTGGGGCTAGGAGAAACTGAAGAAGATGTGCTTGAGGCAATGACCGATCTTTTGGATGCCGGGGTGCATATTTTAACCCTTGGGCAATATCTACAGCCCACAAGAAATCATCATCCTGTGGTTGATTGGATAAGTCCGGAACAATTTGAAAAGTATAAAGTTCGCGGTCTGGAAATGGGCTTTAAATATGTAGAAAGCGGTCCGCTGGTGCGTTCTTCATATCACGCAGAAAAACATTTATTCGATTTTTAATTTCAAGATTTTATCCTTTTGAAGGATCAGTGAAGTCGTGAATAATTCCCGGGATAATCCTGGTGATATATCTTGGAGGAACTGAATTCATGCCTTTCATTTCATCTCCCGCTTTTCCGTGGATATAAACTGAAAGCATTGCGCTTTTTTCCGGAGAATAAGATTGCGCTAAAAATGCTGCGATCATTCCGGTGAGGACGTCTCCCATGCCGCCAATTGCCATTGCAGGATTACCTGTGGGATTGATCATAACATTTCCGTCAGGTAGCACAATAAAGGTATACTGATTTTTCAGCAGGATAATAATATTAAGCTCCTTTGCTTTTTCTACGGCTATTGAAATACGCTCCCACCAGGATCCGGATTTCCCAAATAGGCGATCAAATTCTTTGACATGCGGACAGATGATACATTTTTCAGGCAGTTTTTTGAACATATCAGGGTTTAAAGCCAGGATATTCAGTCCGTCGGCATCAATGACCATGGGTATTCCCTTCGAATTTAATACTTTCTTAAATAATTCAACGGATTCATAATCTTTGCCCAATCCCGGGCCAATGGCGATTGCACTGTATTTGTCAAAAGCCGGAGCTGTTTTTAATTCTGAGCGATGAATAAACATCACCTCAGGGGCATAGGAGTTCAGCGCACTTAACCCATTATCAGGTACAGAGGCAGTAGTTAATCCGGCACCTGAATGCATGCAGGCATCTGCACACAGTAAAGCAGCTCCCATGGTTTCGGTATTGCCGGCAATTATTAAGGCATGTCCGTAGCTACCCTTATGACTGAATGCTTTACGATGTTTAATGCTGTTTATGATGTCCTGCTCTTCAACAAGTTTCCACGGACCGGCCTGAGCCTGAATATAGTCTTCATCCAGTCCGATTTCAACTACCTGAAAACGTTCCGTGGCTTTGGCAGATTCGGGAAAGAAAAAGTTGATTTTCGGCCTTTGAAAACTAATGCATAACGTTGCTTTCAATATACTTGCATCCGGATCAATTGGACCTTCTGATGGTAATCCGCTGGGAATATCAACCGCATAAACCTTCCTGTTGAGCTGATTCAGTTGAGTGATCAGTAATTTTAAGGGACCTTCAATTGCTTTATTAAGGCCGGAGCCGATCAGGGCGTCAATAATCACTAAAGCATTTTCTTCGGGTAGTTCGTTGCCGGGATTGATTTCCCTGATTGAGATATCAGTATTTCTGATTCTCTCCAAATTAGTGCTGAAATCAGGACTTTCTCTGTCAGAAAGACGAAATATATTGACTGAAATTTGATTATAGCCCGATTGTTTAAGTAAGCGTGCAATGGCTAATCCGTCACCGCCATTATTACCCGTACCGCAATAAACACTGATTGGAGTATCATGGTCAGGAATTTCCTGCTGAAAGACTCTTGCAAAAGCCAATGATGCTGATTCCATCAGGTCGATTGAACTGATGGGTTTATTCCTGATTGTATAGGCGTCGGCCTCTCTGATTTGAGAAGAAGTAAGCAGCTGAAGCATGTTCTAAATTAAGAAAAAACTGCAGCTTATCAGACCTTCCTTTCGACGAGCCGGCATAATTCTTGTCTCAGTAAAAAATGTGAGCCGACCAGAAACCTGTGGGTGCAAGGCATAGGTTTTTTAGTTATGTTTCATTCGAAGTAAGGTACTACATTTCCATTGCCAGAAACTTGCCCGTATGACTTTCCTTTACTTTGATCAGATCCTCCGGAACTCCTTCGAACAGAATTGTTCCCCCACCTGCGCCTCCTTCAGGGCCTAAATCAATTACCCAGTCAACAACTTTAACCACATCCAGATTATGTTCGATTACAAGAATCGTATTGCCGTGATCGACTAAACGATTTAAAACACCCAGGAGTACATTGATATCTTCAAAGTGTAAACCGGTTGTCGGCTCGTCGAGAATGTAAAATGTGTTCCCGGTATCTTTTTTGGAAAGTTCGGTGGCCAGTTTTACACGCTGTGCTTCGCCACCTGACAGGGTTGTTGATGATTGACCTAAGCGAATATAGCCTAAGCCAACATCCTGCAGAGTTTTGATTTTTCTGTAAATAGCCGGAATAGGTTCAAAAAATGTTACGGCTTCTTCAATACTCATATCCAGCACATCACTAATCGATTTTCCCCGATAGCGTACTTCCAGTGTTTCGCGGTTATAGCGTTTGCCACTGCATTCCTCACATGGAACCTGAACATCAGGAAGGAAGTTCATTTCAATAACCTTCATGCCGGCTCCCTGACAGGTTTCACATCTTCCTCCTTTCACATTGAATGAAAAGCGTCCCGGTTTGTAACCTCTGATCTTTGCCTCAGGGAGCATCACAAAAAGATTCCGGATATCTGAAAAAACACCGGTATAAGTAGATGGGTTGGAGCGTGGTGTTCTTCCAATTGGTGTCTGATCGATCTCAATAACTTTATCAATATGCTCAAGCCCTTCAATTTTTTTATAGGGCATTGGTTTTTTCTTAGCCCTGAAAAAATGATGATTCAGAATGGGGTATAATGTTTCTGCAATCAGGGTTGATTTTCCACTTCCGGAAACTCCGCTTACGCAAATGAGTTTACCCAGAGGGAATTCTACAGTGACGTCTTTCAGGTTATTGCCGTTGGCGTTTTTCAGGATCAGTGATTTTCCATTACCTTTTCTTCTTTCAGATGGTACGGCAATCTCTTTTTTACCGCTGAGATAATCGTTGGTCAGGGTTTTGGCTTTAGCAAATTTTTCCGGACTGCCTTCTCCCACAACTTCACCTCCATGTTCGCCCGCAGCAGGACCCATGTCAATCACATGGTCGGCATGCATGATCATATCTTTATCATGTTCTACAACAAGAACTGAGTTGCCTATATCTCGTAAGTTTTTTAATGCATTTATGAGCCGGGCATTATCACGCTGATGCAGTCCGATACTCGGTTCATCCAGAATATAAAGGACATTAACAAGTTGTGAACCAATCTGAGTTGCCAGACGGATACGCTGCGCTTCACCACCTGAAAGAGTTTTAGCAGTCCGGTCGAGGGTCAGGTAGTTTAAACCTACATCAAGCAGGAAGCCTATTCTTGAACGGATCTCCTTCAGAATTTCTTTAGCAATCTTGTTTTGTCTTTCACTCAGGCGATTTTCAATATTTTCAAACCACTTGTTCAAAGTAGAAATATCCATGCAGGCCAGCTCATAAATATTTTTCCGGTCTACCTTTATATGGAGTGATTCTTTCTTTAAACGTGCTCCTGAACAGTCTGGACAAGTTTTTAGTACTCTGAAATTCTCCAGGTCTTCGCCCACATCTTCGCCTCTTCTTTCGGTTTGTTCTTCCAGCATTTTAATAATCCCGTCGAATGAGATCTGGTAATTCTGAACATTCCACTTATTGTATTCAACAGGGACAGTGATGATATCCTCTGAACCGTTCAGGATGATATCAATAATTTCTTCAGGAATCTTTTCGAGCGGACTGGATAATGAGAAATTATATTTTTTTGAGAGTGCTTTCAGTATCTGGAAAACCCAGGTCTCGCGGTATTCACCCAATGGGGCCAATCCACCCTGCATGATACTTAACTTGGGATTGGGAATAACCGAATGCCTGTCGACCTCAAAAATATATCCTAATCCGTTGCAACGTTCGCATGCTCCGTAGGGCGAGTTGAATGAGAAGGTATTAGGTTGTGGTTCATCATAGGATATTCCTGAAACAGGATCCATGAGGAATTTACTGTAAAAGAATTCCTGATTTTCCTTGTTGCTGATCTTGATAATGCCTTTTGAAACTTTTAATGCAGACTGGATGGAATCATAGAGCCTCTTCTTATCAGCTTCACTTACCATCAGACGATCGATTACCATCTCGATATCGTGGATTTTATACCTGTCTACCTGCATTTTCGGACTGAGGTCCATGATTTCGCCGTCAACTCTGACTTTGAGATAACCCTGTTTTCGTATTTGTTCAAATAGTTCGCGGTAATGACCTTTACGGCCCTTTACAACAGGGGCTAGGATATTAATTGCCTGGCCATCAAATTTTTCAAGAATGCTTTTGAGAATCTGATCTTCAGTCATGCGTTCCATTTTCTCGCCGCTCACATAGGAATAAGCCTCCCCGGTTCTGGCATAAAGCAGACGCATAAAGTCATAAATCTCAGTAATGGTACCCACTGTAGATCGAGGGTTCTTGCTGGTGGTTTTTTGTTCGATAGCAATAACCGGACTTAATCCGGAGATCTTATCTACGTCAGGGCGCTCCATTCCGCCCAGAAACTGGCGGGAGTAGGCACTGAAAGTTTCCATATATCTTCTCTGACCTTCAGCATAAATAGTGTCAAAAGCCAGAGATGATTTTCCACTGCCGCTAAGTCCGGTAATTACTACCAGCTTATTTCGAGGAAAGGAAACATCAATATTTTTTAAATTATGAACTCTGGCACCAAAAACTTCAACTTCACTTTGCTCGCCAAGGTCAGGATTAGATTTATTCATACAAAGAATACTCGCTCAAAAAATTTATGCAAAGATGCGATTTTTTTTTGGCAGAGATTATTGGTTCAGAGTCACAAAGCATCGCCCATTCGTATAATTTCATACTGCCCCATTGATTTTTAAGGTATGAAAATTAACCGGAAAGGGGGAAATGAAAGAGAGCCGGATTACTCCGACCCTCTTTTCGGTTTATAAGGGGTTAGTTCCTTAATATCTGAGGGCTAAGACTTCTGTTTCCTGCTTCGAAAGGGAAGTCCATTTCTGACTGTGTGTTGTCTTTTGCCAGAAGTCTGCTCACCTTACTTGTATAACCATATCGGGTTGGGTTCTCAATAATCTCCTTCATTGAGATTAACTTGTATACGTAAGATGCTGTTTCTCTGTTCAGCTTCATTTTGAAGTAGTTGTCCTGCTTTTGTCTGTCGATATGACGTTTTAGACTTCCTTCGCCGATGTTGTATGCCGCCGCCGCCAGTGTCCAGCTGCCGAACTCTTTATACAGGGACCTCAGATACTTTGCAGCGGCTACAGTAGATTTTTGAATGTTATGTCTTTCATCAATTCCTGAATTAACTTTCAAACCAAAATCCCGGGCGGTTTGTGGCATGAACTGCCAGTATCCCGAAGCTCCTTTTGGAGAAGTTCCGCCCTTAAGTCCGCTTTCTACCAATGGTACATACTTAAAATCTGATGGAATACCATATTTCATCAGAATTGGTTCAATAATCGGGAACCATTTTTCTGCCTGCCTGTGAAGTTTGGATGTATTAAGATTCTCAAATGAATGCGCCTGCAGATATGCAAACATTTTGGACTTAATCCGCTTGTCGCCAAGGGGTAATGTCTCATTTGCAAAGTTCAGGGAGTTGAAATAAGGTTCAACTGAATTTTCGCTGTTTTGAGGCTCCGGACTGAGATTTATATAATTATGAATATCAGCAGGAGTACTATAAATAAACAACTTGGCGATTAACAACATAACCAACATCACAGAACAGGTAATCAAGTGTTTCTTTATCATTTTTACCTTTCTTTTTTATTCCTAAACGGAATATTTTGCGCAAAAGTACATAATATGTGACTAATTATCAAATTGTTATACTTTATGGCAAGTTTTACCCCTTGTTTTTCACCTTATTTTGCTGTAAATTACTAGGTTGTTTTACAGTTTTGTTTCTCAAAGAAAAAAGCCCCCGTTTCAGTAATTTTGATTAAATTTGCGGTTCTCTTTTAAAGAGGTAAAAAGCGTATCATGCCATTCAAAAACAAAAGGAACAGTCGGGATGACAAGTCCGAAAAATCAAACCGGAATACAGGTTCGTCTTCAAGAAGTAATTCTTTCAGACCTGAAAGAACAGAAGACACAAATAACAGAAGGAGAGGATTCTCTGAAGATTCCCGTAAACCATTAAAAAGTGGTTTGGAGAAGTCTAATGAGAAACCTGCATCTAACTTTTCATCTGAGAAAAGAAATCCGGGTAGTTTCAGCAGGGGAAAGGGAAGTTTTAGTGAAAAATCTCAATCTGAGTCTTCGGCAGCCGGAAGACGCAGGTTTTCTGAAAGCGGAGAGAAGAAGAACTTTGGCAATAAACCTCAAACTGACAGAAAGGTGTTTTCTGGTTCAAAAGGAGCTGAAAAAAAACCATTTGCGGGCAGGGAGAATAAATTTGCCGACAAGAATGCTCCGAAGCGTTTTAGCGATAAACCGTTTAAATCGCATAGTGGCTCTGACACTGAACGTCCGAAATTCAGAACGGATAATAAGAGATGGAGCTCTGAAGAGCGTATTGTAAATAAAAGACCCAAGAAAGCTACAGGTAAAGATGACGGACTTATTCGTCTGAACCGTTTTATTGCCAATGCAGGAATCTGCTCAAGGAGAAAGGCGGATGAGCTGATTGCTGCGGGTGTCGTTTCTGTAAACGGAGAGCCGGTTACTGAACTTGGATTTAAAGTAGATCCTGCTAAAGATTCTATCCGGTATAATGGCGAAACACTTAAACGTGAAAAAATGGTTTATGTGCTTCTGAACAAGCCGAAAGATTATATCACAACCACCGACGATCCGCAGGAAAGGAAAACGGTAATGAGTCTGGTTGAGAAAGCCTCCCGTGAACGGATCTATCCGGTAGGAAGGCTGGATCGTAATACAACCGGATTATTGCTGATGACTAATGATGGTGAACTTGCCGAAAAACTATCCCATCCAAGAAATAATATTACCAAACTGTATCAGGTTGAACTAAACAAGAGCTTATCTCAGGGCGATATGAATAAAATTGCTTTTGGTATTGAGCTGGAAGATGGTTTAATAAAGCCTGATCAGGTAAGTTATGTTGCCGGCGGAAGCAAGAAAGAAGTTGGCATTCAGATTCACAGCGGGAAAAACCGTATTGTCCGCAGAATTTTTGAAAGTTTAGGCTATGAAGTTGTAAAACTCGACCGGGTTGTATATTCCAATCTGACCAAAAAGGATCTTCCAAGAGGCAGATGGAGATACCTCGAAGAAAAAGAGATCATACAGCTTAAACACCTGATAAAATAAGATCAATCGCCTTCAGGTTTACCTGAGGGCATTTTTATTTATATACCTCATGATCTTAACAGATACACATACTCATTTATACTACGAAACTGATATCGAAAAGCTGGATGGTTTAATGCAGCGATGTCTGGATAATCAGGTAAGTCGTTTATTCCTGCCTAATGTTGATTCAGAGTCGATTCCGATGGTTTTTCGGCTTGCTGAGCGTTATCCTGAACATTGCTTTCCAATGCTCGGACTTCATCCCTGTGATGTGAAAGACAATTTTAAGGAAGAGCTTAATGTTATCAGTCAGGAAATAGAGCGCAGAAAGATCTATGCTATCGGTGAGATTGGAGTTGATCTTTATTGGGATAAAAGTACCCTCGCCATTCAGCAGGACGCTTTTCGTATTCAGATTGGATGGGCAAAACAGTTAAATCTGCCAATTGTGATACACTGTCGTGAAGCATTTGATCAGATATTTGAGATTCTGGAGGAATTAAAAGACTCTAAGCTCAGAGGTATTTTTCATTGCTTTACAGGTAATCAGGAGCAGGCAAAAAAGGTAATTGATCTGGGCTTTTTTCTGGGAATTGGGGGGGTGCTGACTTACAAAAATTCGGGACTGGACAAAGTAGTGCAGGAGATTGATTTAAAGCATATTGTTCTTGAAACAGATTCACCATACCTCACTCCGGTTCCGTACCGGGGGAAACCTAACGAGAGTTCTTATCTGATACATATAGCTCAGAAACTAGCAGACCTTAAGCAGGTATCGCTTGAAAAAATTGCAGAGGTCAGTACGGAGAATTCAATGAGGGTATTTGGAGTATAGATTTTGCCGGTGGGACTTTGTAAAGGAACCGGGTCTTTTTATATATTTACATTCCGCAACCAATTAAAATGATTCAATGACGAATGTTCTGATTATTTATACCGGAGGGACAATCGGTATGATCAACGATCCTCAAACGGGGGTGCTTGTGCCATTTCAATTTGAACAGATCAAAGATCATGTCCCGGAACTTAAAAGGTTAAAATATCAGTTTAAAGTACATTCATTTGATCCTCTGATCGACTCATCGAATATGAGTCCGGAAATCTATAAGCAGATTGCCCTGCTTATTCAGAAGGAATATGATCATTACGATGGTTTTGTAATTCTTCATGGTTCTGATACCATGGCATTTACAGCTTCAGCGCTTAGTTTTATGATTGAGAATCTGAACAAACCGGTAATTTTTACCGGTTCTCAGCTGCCGGTGAATGGTATTCGTACAGATGCTAAGGAGAATTTGATTACTGCGCTGGAGATCGCTGCAGAGAAGCGGAAAGGTAAAGCGATGGTTCCTGAGGTTTGTATTTATTTCGATTATAAACTTTTCAGGGGAAACCGCTCATTTAAATATAATTCAGAAAAATTTGAGGCATTCAGATCCCCTAATTATCCGATATTGGCAGAGGCAGGAGTCTATCTTAAATTCAGCAGAAATGCAATCTTGAAACCTAATGGGGAACCTGTGAAATTTCATACTAAGCTCGATAGTGCCATCAGTATTCTGAAACTATATCCGGGGATTAGTCCGGAAATAGTCAGAGCTGTTCTTTTTTCCGATTGCAGGGCGGTTATTATGGAAACCTTTGGATCAGGTAATACCTCAACCGAATGCTGGTTCCTTGATTTGTTAAGAGAAGCCATACAGGCCGGAAAGCTGATTCTGAATATTTCACAATGCAAGGTAGGAACCGTTGAGCTCGGGCGTTATGAGACCAGTCGCGCATTGATGGAAATGGGTGTAATTAACGGTTATGATATGACTTTTGAAGCTGCGGTTACTAAACTGATGTATCTTTTAGGTAATGTAAAAAGCAACAAGAAGATTGCTGAATATCTTGCAACGGACCTTAGAGGAGAGCTTACAGTTTATTGATCTTGTTTCTTCCGGCTCTACATTCTGTTATTTGAGTATCAGAACTCAAAATAACTTCCTGAAATATTTGCATTTTTTTTAATAGGTTTATTTAATCAATCTGTTATTCTATGCAAACGCCTGACTATATAGTATTCTTTGTTTACTTCATTATTGTTGCCTCTTACGGATGGTATGTCTACAGGCGTAAAAAGCATGAAGACTCAAAAGACTATTTTCTGGCAAAGGATTCTCTGACCTGGTGGGCTATCGGAGCATCACTGATTGCATCCAACATATCAGCAGAGCAATTTATTGGAATGAGTGGTTCAGGTTTTACAATGGGCTTGGCCATCGCTGCCTATGAATGGCTCGCAGCTGTAACTTTAATTGTTGTGGCCGTATTTTTTATTCCAATTTATCTGAAGAATAAAATTTATACGATGCCTCAGTTTCTGACCACGAGGTATAATGATACTGTAGCGATGATTATGGCAGTATTCTGGCTGCTTTTATATGTTATTGTGAACCTGACTTCCATACTGTTTTTAGGGGCACTTGCGATCAGCAGTATTTCCGGACTTGATTTTAGCTTATGTATGATTGCTTTGGCAGTTTTTGCCGTGGTAATTACCCTTGGGGGGATGAATGTGATAGGCTATACCGATGTGATTCAGGTAGTAATTCTGGTTCTTGGCGGGCTGGTAACTACTTACCTTGCCCTGGATATGGTGGCTCAGCATTACGGATCGGCAGGGCCGCTGAATGGATTTAATCTGATGACAAAAAATTCGTCTGATCATTTTCAAATGATATTTAATAAGAACGATCCTTTTTACATGGATCTTCCGGGATTATCGGTGCTGGTTGGAGGAATGTGGATTGTCAATCTGAATTACTGGGGCTGTAATCAATACATTACGCAGAGGGCTCTTGGAGCAGACATTAATACTGCCAGGAGTGGGATTTTGTTTGCTGCCTTTTTAAAGTTATTAATGCCAATTATAGTTGTTCTGCCAGGAATTGCAGCATATGTACTGTACAAAGAAGGAGTATTCAGTTCAGAAATGACTTTGAATGGCGAAGTAATGGGCGACCGGGCTTATCCAGTATTGCTGAATCTTTTGCCGGTAGGTTTAAAAGGGTTGTCATTTGCAGCACTTACAGCAGCAGTTGTTGCATCTCTTGCCGGTAAGGCGAATAGTATTGCTACCATCTTTACACTGGATATTTATAAGAAAAAAATCAATCCGCAGGCTAATGAACACAAACAGGTGCAGATTGGAAGGTGGGTCATCATTGTTTCTATGATTCTGGCGGTAGTAATTGCTCCTTATCTGGGAATAGATAAAAAAGGAGGATTCCAATACATTCAGGAATATACCGGTTTTGTATCACCGGGGATATTTGCCATGTTCATTCTCGGATTTTTCTGGAAAAAGACAACATCAAATGCGGCATTATTTGCGACGATAGGTGGATTTGTCCTGTCAGTATTGTTTAAGATTTCACCAAATTATATAGATCTGGAGTTTCTGAATCCATATGGTTTCTCAGTGCAGAATGCACAGGGAATTTATGAGATACCTTTCATAGACCGCATGGGTCTGGTATTTCTGATTTGTATAGTGCTTATGTATTTTATCAGTATCTATGATCATAGCAGGGGATTGAAATCAAACGGACTTGAAATAGACAGTTCAATGTTCCGTCCATCTGCCTCATTTACTGTGGGGGCATTGCTTGTTATTGGAATTGTTGCAGCCTTGTATGGAATTTACTGGTAGTTGTTAATATGATCCTGGAGAACATTGAAGAAGTTAGAGGGTACCTGATTAAAGAAGGATTGATCGGCAAAAACACTGAAGTAGAAATAAGCAGGCTGACCGGTGGGGTTTCCTGCAGGGTATGGAAGGCTTCCAGTAACAAGGGGAGATGGGTATTGAAGCAAGCCCTTGATAAACTTGAGGTACAGGCTGATTGGTTTTCGGATGTTGAGCGGATTCACCGGGAGCATAAGACCATGGAGCAGATCGGACTGATTGTTCCGGATTCAAACGTCCCAAAAGTATTGCACGTTGATTATGTGAATCATATTTATATGATGACCTGTGCGGAAGAAGGAGTTCAAACCTGGAAGGATCTGATGATGCAGGGTATTTTTAATGCTGAAACTGCTAAAAGTGCAGCAATTACTTTAAGCCGGATTCATTCCCTGAGTGATAAGGTTGATGAAAATCTCAAGCTGGAGTTCAGCGATCAGAAATATTTCGAGCAACTTCGTATTGACCCTTTTCACCGCTTTTTGATCCGGAAATATCCTGAATTATCTGCGCCAATCAATAAATTAATCAATGAACTGACTACGCAGAAGACCTGTTTGGTTCATGGCGACTTTTCGCCCAAAAATATGTTGGTACAACAGAATGGTGAAATAGTTCTGATTGATTTTGAAGTGGCACATTGGGGCAATCCGGTGTTTGATCCGGCGTATTGCCTTGGGCATCTTATGTTGAAGGCATGGCATCTGAGAAAGTATCCGGAGCTTCTTGGGTTAATCAAAACATTTCTGGATCATTATTCCGGTAAAGTTCATAATCTGCTCTGTCATTTGGGTTTAATGTTACTGGCCAGAATGGATGGGAAATCTCCTGTAAATTATATTCAGGATGAGGAATTAAAGCAGTTAATTCGCGTTAAAGCTATAGAATGGATACTGAATGAAGATCCGGATGCAGATGTCTGGAATGCAATCAGGTCACAGTTTGAATAGTTTCATTTATTATTCGGCTACCTCAGCCGGAGCAAGTATATTTACATATGTCTAAAATTAAAGATATAAAGGGAAGAGAAATCTTCGATTCCCGTGGAAATCCAACTGTAGAGGTTGATGTATTTCTCGAATCAGGAACCATGGGAAGAATGATGGTACCCTCAGGTGCATCAACCGGACAGTTTGAGGCGCTTGAATTACGTGATGGAGGAAATCGCCACAGAGGTAAAGGTGTAAGTAAAGCAGTATCGAATGTTAATTCGGCTATCAGGAGTATACTGATCGGACAGGATATTGAAGATCAGGAGAACCTCGACAATCTGATGTTAGGTCTTGATGGTACTCCAACCAAATCAAATTTGGGTGCAAATGCTATTTTGGGTGCATCATTTGCATGCATTCATGCTGCGGCTAATGAAGCAAAACAACCATTGTTCAGACATCTGGCTGCTAAATATCTTTCTGCCGGTGATGCGGTTTCAATGCCTGTTCCGATGGTGAATATAATCAGCGGAGGTTTGCATGCCGGGAAAAATATTGATCTTCAGGATTTTCTGATTATTCCTGTTTCACCGTCGAACTATCCCGACGCATTGGAAATGATATATAATGTTTACTGGAAAACCCGTGAAATACTTATTAAAAAAGGATATAATGCCTACCTTTTAGCTGATGAGGGAGGCTTTGGACCAGCATTACCTTCCAATGAAGCTGCTCTTGAAGTTTTGGGTGAAGTATTTCATGCCTGCGGATACAAACCGCGTCAGGATATTGCAATTGCTTTGGATGTTGCCTCTTCCCATTTTTATGATGAAACCAAAAGGGTATATCACCTCCATTCAGAAGATCATTCCCTAAGCTCAGGTCAGATGATAGATATGCTGGAGAAGTGGACTAAGGATTATCCGGTTATATCCATTGAAGATGGTCTGGCAGAGAACGACTGGGAAGGCTGGCAGGTTTTGACTCAGCGCCTTGGCGGGCATGTGCAACTGATTGGAGATGATTTGTTTACGACAAATCAGGTACGTTTGCAGAAAGGATTTGATTTGGGTGCAGGAAATTCCATCCTGGTGAAGATGAATCAGATTGGTACCCTGACTGAAACGGTTAATACTTTCAGAATGGCAAAGAATGGAGGATTCAGTACAGTAGTGTCAGCACGTTCCGGAGAAACTGAAGATGCTACACTTGCCGATCTTGCCGTTGGCTTAAATGGCGGACAGATCAAGATTGGGTCTGTAGCCGGTTCTTCCAGATTAGCCAAATACAATCAGCTACTTCGGATTAACGAAGAAATCGGAGGCAGCTATGCCGGTAAATCGGTTTTTAAAGCTTTTGGAATCTGATTTTATAATCGGTTTTTAAAAATTAAGGGCAGAATTTTAAATAATTCTGCCCTTAATTTTTGTCTTAATCAACGTAGGCTATACAATCAATCTGTACAAGTATGCCATCCCGTCCCATCTGGTCTACGCCGCAACCGGTATAAGATCTTACGGGCGGAGGGTCCGGGAAATAGCCTCTGTAGGCTTCATTAAGAGGAGCTATGTTTTTATTGGGCTCCGCTACAGTCATATGTACTTTAAGAACATTGGCCATTGACGATCCGGCACCTTCAAGTACCTCTTTCATAGTATCTAAGGCACTGCGAATCTGCACCTTGATATCACCTGGTTCTGCACGTCTTTCTGCATACCATCCGCCAATTCCCGAAAGGAATAATAAATGTCCTGAACGTATACATCCAGACAGTACACTTGCTGGTACTGCCGGTTTGTTTCCATTTGCAGGTGCAGTAACGGTTGGATTGGTATTACCTCCGCTATTACTTCTGCGGATAACTTGTTTTTTTGGGGTCCAGCTATCTCTTTTTTGTTTTTTCTGAGCATTAGCTTCGCCGGGAATTGCTGCAGTCGCTCCCGCAAGCGGGATAAGACTGAGGCTTTTAAGAACTTTTCTGCGGTCCATTGAATATTTTGATTTTAATTTGATTAATCTACGTAGGCTATACAGCTGACCTGGCAAAGGATACCATCTCTGCCCATCTGGCTGGTTTTCGATCCGCTGTATGAGCGTACCGGTGGGTTTTCAGGAAAGAATTCGCTGTAAGCTTCGTTTAATGCCGGAATGTTTTTATTGGGGTCTGCCACAGTCATTTGCACCTTAAGTACATTAGACATGGATGAGCCGGCCCCTTCCAGGATCCCTTTCATGGTAGTTAAGACACTTCTGATCTGAACTTTGATATCTCCCGGTTCAGCTCTTTGGCTGGCATACCATCCCCCGATTCCCCCGATAAAAAGAAGATGACCTGAACGGATACAGGATCCTGCCGGAGTTTTAATCAGCTCTTTTTTGGGATGCCATTCTTCAGCTGCCGGAGCTTCAGCTTCTTCCTGAGGATCAAATGTTTGTTTGGCAGCACCTGCCAGAGGTAAAACACTTAAGCCTAATAATATTTCTCTGCGATTCATAATGCTAATTTATTCTAAACTAAATATAATAAAAGCAACAATTTTGATAGAACATATCACCGGTTTTACTTGCTTTTCAAAGTAATTCCTGCTTTTGAAGCTAATTTGCTGACTTCATTCATAATTGCAGGCTCTATTGATTCCTTCCATTTAGCCGGCATGCCAAATGCCATTTGAGAGGTATGGCCTTCATACCCACCCTCACGTAATATTTCTGCTGTAGGAATGTATGCCATCACATCATTAGAATAGCCCATTACAAACAGTTCAGGTCCAAGTAGTTTTTTCATATTGATTGCGTAATCTACTACCGGCTCGCCGCCTAAAGCAACTATGGCCTGCTCTCCAAGCTTCCATAATTGTATTGGATAGGGATATTTACGGATAAAGGCTTCTCCCTGATTGGATCGTTTAATCATATTCAAAGCCCAGTTTTTGATGTATCCGCCCTCTTTGGAAGCAATTTGTGCAAGTTCTTCTCGTGTTGGTGCGGGTTCCAGTTCCAGAGGGATTTCAGAATACGCTGTTTGTAGTTCAGGCTCAAGATTTTTCATTTTACCTTCCAGCACAGCATCTACGGCAAGTGCCAGTTCCTGTCCATATTGTTTGGCCAGAGGAATTGTCCTTCTTGGCAATGCATTTTGATTTCCTCCGCAACCCTGAAAAAATAAAGCAGTTGCACCCGGATGTGATTTTTCAAGTGCAATTTGTGCGTATCCTGCATAATCACCAGACCATTCATAGCCATGAAGTACAGTGTTATGACAGGCATATCCAAAAGCCAGAGCCATAATTTTACCTTTTTGATCAGTCACCCTGATTACAGGAACAGCATAATCACTTGGGCCTTTCAGATCAGTTTGAGCGTCAATTCTATTCTCGATATTATTTCGCCTGTTTACAGCAAATCGGGTAATGCCATTTTCTGATGAAATGCTTACAGGCTTCATTGAACTTACCGCTTTCCTGACAATGGCTTCAATTTGAAGTTCAAACTTCCTGGTATACTTAGTAATGCGTTGCTTTTGTATGCTATCTAAAGGATAGAGATCCCATAAAGCATCAACAAGTACAGGTCCTGAATGAGTATGTGATGTATTGAAGATGATCTGACTTTTCGAAAAATTAAATCTTCTTTCCAGCCGGTTTCTGATCGAATCTGAAATGCTTTTAGGTATTCCCGAAAGGTCGGTAGTAATCAGTACTGCCTGTTTACCTGAAGCATCTTCTATTACCAGAGCTTTTGCCCAAAGATCATGAAGCTTGCCGGCAGATGGATTTGTTCTATGTGCAAACCCGGCCATCCACATGGATTCTTCAGGGGTAATGATTATACTGGATACGCCTGCCTTCCATCCTGGTTTGCTGTTTCCATGAGCTGCTGATCTTTCTGAAGGTAAAATGATCAGAATGGCAATCATGATAAATGAAAGTAGATTTTTCATGCTTGATATAATATGTGAATCCCCGACTATATATGAATTCGAGAGGGTTAAATTAATATGTTTTATTTCATAATAGATTTCGGTCTGTTAAGAGCAGGTGGTGTATGTCCCTGCCACTATTCCAGAACCTGTTTATATTTCTGCAAATTTGCCTGTAGTTCGCTATACGGGATACTTTGTACAGTATAGTTTTTGTCAATAGCAATAGAAGCTGCGATTGCCGCTGATTGACCTAAAACCATAAACACAGGTTCCATTCTGATTGATCCGAAAGCGATATGTGAGGCAGAAAGACAAACCGGGACAATCAGATTGTTAACCTCAGATTTTTTAGGAACAATTGATTTGTAGCTGATCTGATAAGGGCCTGCAACATGAGCTTCTACGTTACCTTCATTTTTTACGAAACCGTTTGCATCAACATATCTTTTAATATTATGAGAATCCATGCCGTAAGCGCCCATCCCGATCGGGTCATCAACGCTGGTTAGCTTTTCACAGTTTTTCTGTGTCATTACATAATCGCTGATCATACGTCTGGCTTCTCTGATATATAATTGTTTCTGCCAGCCGTCTTTGCTGTCATATTCATCTTTACAGGTACCCCATTTGGAGACAGCCTCTCGTACTTTGGCGGGAATACGCGGATGGTAAGCCAATGTCCACATCAAACCCTGCTGATATTTTTTGTGTCTTTCAGCGATTTTTTCGCGCTCTTCATAGCTTGCTTCCGGGTAAGCATAATTCTGACCAATGAAATCAGTTGAGAATCCCTTTTGATTATTTGTATCTGTTTTGCGGTTAGGCATATCTGAATTTATCCAGGGTACCAATGGGTCTCCATAGTCATACATTTTTTCTATCGGACCTTCTGCCGCCTCATAATTCCTGAATAATAATTCATAATCCAATTCTTTATATCCTGCCGGTTTAGCAAAGGGAATTCTGTTTTCGGGATGATCGGTGAGTGTCATCCGATAGCAATAGGCCTGAATTTTAGTGTCACCCTTGCCATCAATACCGGGTTTTTCCGGATCAATAAATGGCAGAAGACCGCTCTTCGGATCACCCTTTTTAAAATAAGGATCAACGCCTTCAACAAAATTATGATAGGCGCCATTCATTGAGATGGTTTTACGAAGGGTTAAGCTTACCCTGTTTGCCTGAATGCCGTTCAGGGATTCGCCGTACTGACTATTCGCTTCGCGACCTACTGTGTAAGATACTCCGGCAGCAGCCATCAGGTCACCTTCATAAGTAGCATCAATAAAGATTTTGCCTTGATAAATTTGACCGCTTTCCATCTGGATGGAGCTTATTTTTCCATTGGTTTTTTTAACTCCGGTTTTGCGGTTCAGTCGCTGATTATAAATCAGGTTAATGTTTTGCTCTCTGCCCAGCATGTCTTTATAAACTTTTAATGCTGCAGAAGGCTCAAAGGTCCACATGGCATCCTCATTTGCCGCTGTGGTAGTTTGGCCACCATCCCGATAAGTTTCACGTTTTTGCCAGACCCAGTTTTCGGGCTTTTGATAATATGCTTTTATGTTTTGATAAAACTCCCTTGAAAGTCCGCCTATAGCCTGTTTGTTTCCGATATCAGTCTGACCAAGTCCTCCGGTGGTGAGCCCGCCGATCCTGTTTGTAGGTTCAATTAGAAGT
>Ga0208492_1000320_pt1 | contig 43585 bp, 39 predicted proteins | sample Subbioar_CSW14AB_FD_184820 | JGI IMG/M metagenome (GOLD analysis project Ga0208492, IMG submission 184820) | Serpentinite rock and fluid subsurface biosphere microbial communities from McLaughlin Reserve, California, USA - CR12Mar_CSW14AB (SPAdes) | ecosystem: Environmental > Terrestrial > Deep... | reverse complement strand
TTAAGGCATTGTTTCTTAGAAAGATACATGCCGTAACCTTTAAAGGGTTTTTATTGAAATTGGTGATGTTTATTCTGGCTTTTACACTGAACAAACTCACGCCTTAACTAGCAACTTGAATTAATTAATTATTTATATAAAAAGTTATGTATATCAAAATCAATGACTTATTCGGTTTCTTGCGGATTTTGGATCAAAAATCTCTAAAGGATAATTATGATAAAATAGTTGAAAGAATACGGATGAGACCGGATTGATGAAGCTGTTTTCATTAGCAATCGAAGTGTTACAATTGAAGAACCCGAATCGATGAATATTTTTTTCTTTGTTCATCCACTTTTATATTGAACTTCTAAATGCAAGGTTTGAAGCAGAAAGAGCCATTAAAGATTTTTACACATCAGTACCCGAAATGGTTATTCAACCACCCACAATGGATACGTTTTATTTATCTATCCAATTATCTTACACAACTTCGAAAATGGCATATTGCAAAACGGCTAAAGCAATTATTAGCAAAAAGGGGCGACTCATTTTCGCTGCTGGATGTTGGATGTGGTGAGGGTCAATTTCTTTTTCCCTACGCCGCCACCCATACCAACAGCTTTTTTAAAGGACTGGATCGTGCAGAAAGCAATATTTCATTTTGTAAACAATATGCAAAAGTGCAGCAATACACACATGTTGTTTTTGAGCAAATAGAAATTGAATCTTTTAATGAGTCAGACAAGTATGATATTTCCTTATGCTTATCTGTTTTACCCTATTGTACAAATGATGATCTGGCGTTGGCTCAATTGTATACATCCATGAAGACAGGTGGAGAGCTTTTGTTGTATGTGCCGGTAAACAATACCATACTATTGCCTTTCTATAAGCGCATTATTAGCAAATATGATAGCTATGAAAGCATTCAGAAAAATCAAAAAATATATACCGAAGAGCGTATAAAAGAACTCTTGTATCAAAACCGTTTTACAATCACTGAAACAAAGAGCACGTATGGCTTTTGGGGTAAATTGAGTAATGAGTTATTAAATAGTCATCTTATCCTTTTTAATGCATACATACTACCCTTGAAAATTGTTGTACTGGTTTCATTGATCATTTTTTATCCATTGATATTGCTGTGTATGATACTTGACTTTCTGTTACCTGCTGTATCAGGAAATGGATGCATGATTGTTGCCCAAAAATAAAGAAGAGACAATCGATGGTTTTTTTAGAAATAGATCAAATGATACTTTCTTATCTTCAATATTCAAATTACGATCTATGAAACGATATACCAATCGTGCTTTGCTGTTTGTAATAGCAGTAGCAGCTTTTATCATTGTTAGTGCATTTTCCGTTCAAGAAAAAAATATGGCCGATCATGATGTTATCGGACGATGGGATCTTACTGTAAATATGGGTGATCGAATCGCACCGTCTTGGTTAGAGATCAAATTATCGGGGATCAAAACTTTGGTAGGACAATTTGTGGCCGATGGAGGAAGTGCCAGACCCATTGCACAAGTACATGTGAAAGAGGGAAAGATTCATTTTTCCATTCCACCACAATGGGATCGTACCGATAAAGAAATGGTACTGGAAGCAACGCTTGAAAACGATCAACTCAAAGGAACCATTCAAGCAAGTAATGGTAAAACCTATACGTTTACCGGAGAAAGAGCGCCATTGCTGAAGAGAACAAGTCCGGTGCTGTGGGGAGAGCCCATTCAATTGTTGAATAACAAAGACCTTAGTGGTTGGCATGGACAGGGCAAGAATAACCAATGGCAGAATATCAATGGTGTATTAACCAGTGCTAAATCGGGAACCAATCTGATAACGGATCAAACCTTCACCGACTTCAAACTGCATATTGAATTTCGTTATCCTGCAGGAAGCAATAGCGGTATCTATTTAAGAGGTCGCTATGAAGTGCAAGTAGAAGACAATGCCGGTAAAGAACCCTCTTCTACTTATTTCGGTGGTATCTATGGATTTTTAACACCCAATGAGATGGTGGCCAAGGCACCCGGCGAATGGCAAACCTATGATATCACCCTTATCGGTCGCAGGGTAACAGTGGTGGCGAATGGAAAACCCATTATTGTAGACCAGATCATCCCCGGAATTACAGGAGGCGCATTGGATAGTAAGGAAGGAGAGCCGGGCCCCATTATGCTGCAAGGAGATCATGGTCCGGTAGAGTATAGAAATATCATCCTTACGCCGGCAAAATAATATGGTTATCCATGTATATATAAAAACCGACTTCTTCATGAGGTCGGTTTTGTTTTGGGGATATATCGTCATTCTGCAAACAGTATTCAATTAATAAGTAACTTAATTGCAAATACAGACGATATGCATAAGAAGCTTGCCCTATGGTCCATCACAGTAGGTTTGGGTGGATTGTTATTTGGTTTGGATGTAGCGGTTATATCCGGTGCAGAACAAGCCATTCAATCTTTATGGAATCTGAGCGACTGGATGCATGGAACGGCTATTGCCATGGCATTGTATGGAACTGTTTTTGGTGCTGCCTTGGGAAACATTCCCGCCAATCGTATCGGAAGAAAAAAGACTTTGTTCTGGATTGGTATTTTATTTCTGGTCACTTCTGTTGGTGCTGCGATGGCACGGGATGTGTACACGTTTATGGTCTTTCGCTTTTTAAGTGGATTGAGTATCGGCGCTTCTTCCGTTGTGGCACCCGTGTATATCTCTGAGATAGCACCACCGAAATATCGTGGCAGAATGGTGATCTCTTTTCAACTGAATGTAGTTGCCGGAATTTTGTTGGCCTATTTTTCCAATTATTTATTACAAGGTTTGGGTGGCGAAAATGATTGGAGATGGATGTTGGGAGTGGTAGCTATTCCTTCTCTTTTATTTTCAGTGATGATGTTGTTTACACCCGAAACACCACGGTGGTTGGTATTGTATAAAAATGATGCAGCCGCAGCCAAAAAAGTATTGGCGATTACCGGTGAAGCAACCGATGCCATGATCGATGCCATTCGAAACTCAGTGACACAGGTCAAAGAATCACTGTTCTCTAAAAAATTCATGGCTCCGCTGGTATTGGCTTTTCTGATCGCTTTCTTTAATCAAATGTCGGGTATCAATGCCATTATCTATTTTGCTCCTAAAGTTTTTGAGATGGCGGGTATTGAAAGAAGTGGTGCATTGTTATCATCAGTAGGTATTGGTGTTGTGAATCTTATTTTCACCATCACAGGCTGGTACCTGATCGATCGTTTTGGAAGAAAATTATTGATGTATATAGGTTCTGTGGGTTATATCATTTCTCTTACCCTGATCGCAGTGTCTTTTAATGCGGCAGATAAAACGATGATCGTGTATTATGTGTTTCTGTTCATTGCGGCGCATGCGGTTGGACAAGGGGCTGTGATCTGGGTATTTTTATCAGAGCTATTCCCCAACTCGGTTCGTGCCAGTGGTACTTCGTTTGGTTGTTTAACGCATTGGGTATTTGCAGCATTGGTAGCACAGGTATTTCCTTTCTTTGCCGCCAATGTACCCGGTACTTATATCTTCGGATTCTTTGCATTCATGATGTTCCTACAATTACTATATGTATGGAAGATGATGCCTGAGACCAAAGGGGTTGCATTAGAAGATATGGAGCAAACGATTGTGTTACATTGATGTTCCAAACTATCTTTTGAATATTTTAAAATTACTAAAATTTTTGGCATTCGGTAACAAAGGGTTTATATTTGTACAAACAGGATAATACTATGGAAATAAGGACAGATTTATTTCTAGGCGACAGTAAAACATTACTTAAGAAACTTCCTGATAACTCCGTTGACCTCATTGTGACATCTCCTCCATACGCAGACCAGCGTAAAGGAACTTACGGAGGTATTCATCCAGATAAATATGTTGAATGGTTTCTTCCGATAACAAAGGAGCTTCTTAGAGTTTTAAAACCAACAGGAACATTTATACTTAATATAAAGGAAAAGGTTGTTGAAGGAGAGCGGAGTGTTTATGTAATGGAATTGATTCTTGAAATGCGTAAGCAAGGGTGGTTATGGACAGAGGAGTTTATTTGGCACAAAAAGAATTGCTACCCTGGTAAATGGCCAAATAGATTTCGTGACGCATGGGAAAGACTTCTACAATTTAACAAGGATAAGAAGTTTAACATGTATCAAGAAGAAGTAATGGTTCCAATGGGTGATTGGGCTAAATCAAGACTTAAGAATCTAAGTGAAACAGATAAAATAAGAGACAATTCAAAAGTGGGTAGTGGTTTTGGCAAAAACATTTCAAATTGGTTGACGAGAGATAAGGCTTTCCCTACTAATGTTCTCCATTTAGCAACAGAGTGCAGCAATAAAAATCATAGTGCTGCTTTTCCTGAAGAACTGCCTGAATGGTTTATCAAACTTTTCACAAAGGAAAATGATACGATCCTTGACCCTTTTATGGGCTCTGGAACAACAATTTTAGTTGCGAATAGAATGAAACGACACTCGATTGGTATTGATATGGTCCCAGAATATTATGAAATGGTTAAAGAACAAGTTAAACCAGTGGAATTATATTTATTAGAGCCGACAGTGAAATATGAAACAGCTAAACCTAAAAGACGTTACACAGTACGTTGAAGAAAACATAGGAACTTTTCACCAAAAAAGAATTTCTGGACTAAATGACCTAAAGCTAAGAAAGGTTTTAGGAAAGAAAAATCCATATCTTTTTAAGGCAAAATATATCCTGACTGCCCAGGATATTATAAAGAATTTGACAGATGCATTTATTTCCTCACAAGAAGAAACGATTTTTGGAGACTGGCTTGAGGGGCTTGCGATTTTTATAAATAGTAAAGTGTACGGTGGTCGTAAGTCCGGTATTCAGGGTATTGACTTAGAGTTTGACAACGATGGCGTTCGCTATATTGTAACGATAAAATCTGGCCCCAATTGGGGCAATAGCTCACAGATCGGCAAAATGAGAGCAGATTTCAAGACCGCACAAAAGACGCTTCGTACAAGCAATTCACAACTAAACATAATAGCCGTAAATGGTTGTTGTTACGGTAGGGATAACAATTCAGACAAAGGGGATTATTTCAAATATTGTGGGCAAAAATTTTGGGAATTTATTTCAGGTGATATAGACCTTTTCACAAAAATTATCGAGCCACTAGGACACCATGCGAAAGAACGTAATGACGATTTTATTCAATCTTATTCGCAAATGATAAATAAATTCACAAAAGAATTTGCCGAAACCTTTTGCATGAACGATGGCTCCATAGACTGGAATAAGTTGGTAAAGTTTAATTCCGCAACTTTAGCACCTTAATATTCATAAACTTTAAAGGTATAAAAATGCCACAATGCCTAATCCCAAACTGTCCAAACAACGCAACTAATAATATTGCTATTCGATTAAGACGAGAAGACACTACTGCAATATGGGCCCCAAATAGTGAAGCATTTTTATGCAATGTTCATGCTGCTCAAGGTTATATTATTAATATTGATTTTGTTCCAGTTCTAGGTCATACAATCACCACAAACGTAACTGCTGGTGGACATACAGAAACAAGAACAACTCCTATTGTAAATACACCTTAACACATTTGTAAAGCGGTGAATAATATGATGAAATAAAAACGGATGTAAATACCTTTCTACTTCTGAAAAACTTCTTCAACTTCTTATGAAGTATTATTAATACAATCTAGTTTTAGTATTTAACATAAATAATAAAAAAGCAAATAGGTCTATTCTATATCAGATTATTGTTTCTACAGGTCTCGAAAGTAATTCGATCATTATGAAATAATCGACGATACTTGTTTCACCTGGTGTTTCTCTGAATGAAAAGCATCCAATCTATTCAATATATGATATAAGGTTTCTTGTTCCTTTGTATTCAAAGGGGAAAGAATATCTTCTATATCATCTAATGTCTGCATACATGCAAAGATGATTTGCTGACCTTTTGCACTCAAAGAAAGTCTGGTGATTCTTTTATCATTTTTATCTCTTTGCTCGATCAGCCATTTACGTGCTACAAAACGTTTCAGCATTTCACTACCGGTGGTAATCTCCATTAAGTTTTGTTTTAACAACTCTGTTTTGGTCATACCGGGGTGAACCAATAAGGTAGCCAATAATGCAAATTCATCGATCGATGCAATATCGTGTTTGGCCAGCAGGTCTTTACTGGCCATTCTTAGAAAACGATACAACCTTGAAATAAAAATACCCACCATATCGGTAGAGGTCATTCTACCCGATACTTTTTTCTTCACGCTACTGTTATCCTGACGCATGGTTTGCTTAACCAATTCTTTTTCAGGAACATCGTTTTTGATCAACCATACCCCAAAATCTGTGAGCGTAGCTTTTGGGTGCTGATTTTCAAAGCGTTTCCAGAGATGTTCTATCGACTTCATGTATTAAAATTACAATTTTGGAATAATATTATTTCAATTTTGAACAATCTTTTTATTTCTTTGTCATTCGAAAATAAAAGCAAGCAATATGTTACGTCGTTTATCGCTCTTATGGATGGTTTTGGGAGCTTTGTTTCTCTCTGAAATACAGGCTCAAGGCACACAGCAGGGCAGTCTTATCGGTACGCTGATCGACAAAAATACACAGCGTCCCGTTACTGCGGCTGCGGTGTTATTATCTCCCTCCGGAAAAAATACCCTTACAGATTCAACCGGTATCTTCCGATTTACCGGTCTTACCCCGGGCACCTATAATATCAGCATCAATGCCCTGGGATATAAACCTTTGAATCTGAATAATGTTCTCATCACCAACGGGAATATCAATGTGATCACTTTAGAAGCAGAACCAACCGCTTCTTCCTTAGCTGAAGTAACGGTTTCAGGAAGACGAGCTACTGCCAGGGCTGCTAGTATTGAAACACCATTGAGTGTTCAAAAAATGACCACAGAAGAGATCAAGAGAAACCCCGGAGGGAATTTTGATATCAGTAAAGTAATTCAATCCCTACCCGGAGTAGGCGGCGGTGTGGGTGGCGGCGGTTTCCGTAATGATATCATCATTCGTGGCGGCGCACCCAATGAGAATGTATATTATCTCGATGGTGTTGAAATACCCGTAATCAATCACTTTGGCACCCAGGGAAGTGGTGGCGGTCCCCAAGGTATTTTGAATGCCAATTTTATTGAAGAAGTAAAACTCAGTTCCAGTGCATTTGATGCGCGCTATGATAATGCGTTGAGCAGTGTATTGCAGTTCAGACAAAAATCGGGTAACGATAAGCGAACACAGGGTAATGTGATCTTAAGTGCAACAGAACTGGCGCTAACGTTGGATGGTCCCTTGGATAAGAAAACAACCTATCTCGCTTCTGTTCGAAGAAGTTATCTGCAGTTATTGTTTCAAGCCATTGATTTACCGATCAGACCCAACTATTGGGACTTTCAATTTAAAACCACCACCAAGATCAATCCTACCACAACCCTGAGTTTTTTGGGATTAGGAGCTATTGATGAATTCAAATTTGCAGCACCTAAATCGGCTACGCCTGAGAAATTGTATGTGATCAATAGTAATCCTATCATCAATCAGTGGAATTATACCATCGGTGCCAGTTTGAGAAAATTGACCAAGAAAGGTTTTTGGAATTTGGCATTGAGCAGAAATACCTTAAACAATAATGTTGAGAAGTTTGAAGATAATGAAAAGCCTTCTCCCGCCACACAAACTTTATTAACGGATAGTCGGGAAACCGAAAATAAATTACGCTGGGACATGACCGCCAATACTGCCAATGGATGGAAGATCAGTTATGGTGCCATGGTGCAGTACGTAGATTTCAATAACGATTTCAATAATCTGTTTCGAAAAGAATTGCGCGATCAGAATGGCAATATCATTCAACCGGAACAAAGAATTATTGCCAATAATAATACAGACTTTATTAAATACGGAGCTTTTATTCAAGGAAGTAAAAAAATATTTCAGGATAAAGTTGCTATTAGCGGGGGTATCCGTATGGACGCCAATAGTTTGAACAACAGCGAATCCAATCCACTGCAACAACTATCACCAAGAGTATCGTTGAGTTATGCCATTGCGCGTACCTGGAATATCAATGCCAGTATCGGACGATATTATAAACTGCCATCGTATACCCAACTTGCTTTTAGAACTGGCGGCGTTGCGAATCCGGGTAATTATATTCAAAGCACACATTATGTGGCCGGGGTTGAATACATTCCCAGCAGCACCTTTCGTTTTACTGTAGAAGGGTTTTACAAAAATTATTCAGATTATCCGGTGAGTGTATTGGAAGGGATTAGTTTGGCGAATAAAGGAACGGAGTTCGGTAGTATTGGTAATGAAGCAGTGACACAGTCAGGAAAAGGAAGAGCGTATGGTATGGAAATTTTCATGCAGAAAAAACTCACCAAACGATTTTTTGGCATTCTCAGTTATACATTATACAAATCTGAATTTACCAATAGTAATGCTGTATACTTACCGGCAGGTTGGGACAATGGACAACTCCTCAGTATTACAGCAGGGTATAAATTACCACGCAACTGGGAGTTAGGTATTAAATTCCGTTACCAGGGTGCTGCTCCACTAACACCTTTTGATCTGGTAGCTTCTCAATTGAATTACCTGAGTGTGGGAACGGGTATTTTGGATTATAGTCGATTTAATGCGAATCGTTTACCCGCCTTCAATTCCAGCGATATTCGCATCGATAAAAAATGGAACTATCGCAAAACAACACTCAATGTATTCATTGATATCACCAACTGGTACGGTTCTAAGATCAGTGGTATACCACAATATACATTCCAGCGAAATGCAGATAATACTGCATTCCTGACCACCAACGGACAACCCATTGCACCCAATGGAAGTAATGCAATACCCTTAATATTATCCAATGCCGAAGTGCAAATCACACCCACTTTTGGTTTGATAGTAGAGTTTTAGCTTCTTGCCAGAATTTTATAGGGAGTAAAGATCTTTTAATCTTATTATAAAGCGAATTTTTATCTATTGCACGCGTGTGTTTTTTGAACAAATCCAATGGAATGCTCAAATGAAAGGTATCAAACTCACTGCCATTGTTAACAATGACTTCTCTGAATAAAACAGGCTGATCTTGTATAAACAGATTCATGAATACTCTGTAATCAATCTTTGAATTATTATGGATGTGTACTGAAAATTCAGGTAAACTCCTGTCCGAGTTATAAACTTTATCAAATGAACAGTGGGTCCCAAGTAGTATTTTAGTTTCAAATTCTTTTTCCTCTTTATAAATAAGATTTGCTTTAATGGATAAAGGATAAGAAACATGTACTTCGTATCTAAAACGTATATGTTTTTTTGGTTGCTTCATAGGTTGGTGGTTGTATGTCATGCTGGTTACAAGAATTGAATCTACTTTAGACTAATATTTTTTGTGAGTAATGTTACCTTTTAGTAAAAAGAAATGTTTCTTGCCCCTTTTTATGGTAGATGTTAATAGCATAGTATCCGGGTAAATAGTTGTGACCAAACTCAATGATATTTTTATTTGCAATTAATGTTTCTACTTTTTGTCCGGAAATGGTATATACATTGATGTAAATGATTTCAGATATTGGAATTATTAATTTTAGTGAAAAGTATTTGGTAGAAGGATTTGGATAAATAGATGACCTAGCAATGACTTCAGTCTTCGTAAGATTTTTCCCGAATGGTAATTTTAAGTTTATGCTTCTTTGTAAAAAAGTAATTTTCAGTTGTGATGACTCACTGATTTGACCATTGATTAACTGTCTTACCCAAAAAGTTTTTGTTTGATTGGTAAATGGTTCGAAGCTGCTTATGGTGTCACTAGTTGTATTATCTTTAAACAATAGTACTTTTGCATCTGCTGTCGTAGTGATTTGTTGTAGTATCGCTTGTTTTGTCACCCACTGATCAAAAGCAAAGGAAGTATCTCTTGTGATCGGCTGTGGTGGAATTATTTTAACTGATACTGATTTCGAAAACACACACCCTGAATCATTCACGGTGTTCATTATAAGATTTGTAACCCCCACTCTTTTTGCGATAAGAAAATCATTATTGTGAATGCTTGCCAAATCATCATTCACTTTCCACATTATAGATATTGATTGATCTCTCAAAGAGATAGAATCTCCTAAAGTCATTTTTGAGCTGATCTTTTCACCTACCCCCTTTAATACTTCTTTTGTTTTTTGAAGAAGGGTAAGGCTATCAATTTGAATTTCATTCGTAGTAAGTTCCATCCCATTTTTAAGAATTACCTTTGCTTTGTACAAACCCGGATTCTTTACCACTTGTACCAGATCGGCGTCTGTCAGTAGGTTTTTTTGAATGATTCTATGGTTGTGTTGATCAGTGATGAAGAGCCCCAGATCATCATCCACGAAAATATTTCTTGGAAAGTTCAATAATAGAGAGTCTTCAGTATCAAAGCCATTACCAGCAATCGTTATTCCATAGTCGCATTCTTTTGGCCATACCTGTATACGATGATTACAGAAATCGGCTACATAAATATCTCCGGCAGTATTTACAAACACAGCTTTAGGATCTCGCAATTGATGGTTACCATTACCTCTTCCATTTCCGCCTGCAACCGTAATACCAAAATCCGCATCCTTTTTCCATAATTGTATCCTATCGTTTCCTGAGTCAGCTATGTACAAGTTTTCTTGCTCGTCTACAAAAATGCCGGTTGGATTTTTTAACTGATTATTATTACCACCCAATCCGTTTCCTCCTGCTACCGTGATTCCTTGTTTATTCCCGGGTATCCATTTCTGAATACGTTGATTATATGTGTCGGCCACATATATATTACCGGTTTTTTCATGAACGAAAATTCCTGATGGACTTCTAAATTGGTCATTTCTGATACCTCTGCCGTTTCCTCCTGCTACAGTGATTAAAGAATTTTTTTCATTATCGAAAAATACAACACGATGCTTCTCCTGGTCAGTTATAAATAGCTGTCCTTTTGAATTAATGAAGACATCAGTTGGGTAGTGCAGTTGTTGATTATCCTCGTAGACAGTATCGTCACTAATCACTGTATACGCTTTTGCGTCCATTAATTTCCAAGATTGTATCCTATGGTTAAACAGGTCAGCAATGTACAATCGATCTTTATAGAATACTGCGGATGAAGGAAATCTAAAATGTGTATCATTAATACCCTCCCCATCTTTTCCTCCATACAAAAAAGAATTCCTTTTTTCAGATTTGCTTACTAATACAGTATCGTCTTTGAACCAGGTTAGTTCTTTTATTAAATGCTTGTTAACACCGGTGATACTCAGTTCAACAGATTCGCAAGAATTAACCCGTAACTGAAGTTTTGAAACTAATAAAGTACTACTTGGAGCTTGACTTATTACTGCCGCATGATAGAAAAACATTTGTATGCAGAACAGACAAATGATGGTATATCGGATATCACGAGTTTTTTTTTGCGAATACTCAAACACTTTGTAAAATTCCTAACCAGCAAAAAGAGTTTGTAGTACAATTCGCGCATTCCTTGTAATAGAATCGTCAAATCCATTGTCGTAAAAAAATCGAATTACAGATTTTTTTACTGATTTTCTGATAATGGATCAGAATTATGAGATTAGAAAAGTCACATAAAAAGTAAAACGTCTTAATATTTCTGCATTTCAAACGATTGCAATTTAAAATTTGCTTAATCCCTACTTTCAGGGATTTTAATGTAACTAATTCGGGTGGATATTTGTAAAGATTGTATTTTAATCAAACTGCTCATTTAATAAAATAAGTGTAGTAAGATTTTAGCCACGAATATGAGAAAAATAGGAATCATCGAAGATGATAATAACTTGCGAAGCAGCATAGAGGCATTCATTGAGATTGATGAGGATCTTGAACTCATTTTTTCATTTGAGAGTGTTGAAAAATGGCAAGCTGAATATGCTGTAATGAAAGAGCCGCCTTCTTTACTATTGATTGATATTGGCTTACCCGGTTTATCAGGATTGAATGCAATTTCTTTATTGAAGGAAGTTTATCGTGAAGTAAAAATTATCGTTATTACCGGAGATGATTCCTCTACTACTATATGGACAGCTATTTCCAATGGGGCCGATAGTTATGTGTCAAAGCCTTTTTCTTTAAAAGAGTTAAAAGATCAAATCTCTATCGTTTGTTCCGGTGGAGCGGTTCTTTCTCCTCAAGTAGCTAATACGGTATTGGAACAGATCCGAAACAGATCGGGTTTGACAAATGAGCAATTAAAGATTCTTACAAAGAGAGAACGTGAAGTAGTTGAGGAACTTATAAAAGGACTTGCTTATAAAGAGATTTCTAAAATACTGAATATATCTTCTTCAACGGTAAATGATCATCTGAAAAGTATTTATCAGAAGATGTCCGTGAATTCTAAAGCAGAACTGATTGCAAAAATCTTGACCAATTAATTATCCATCCATTATAAAGTGTAATGAATACTCTACCGCTTTCAGATTGTCTGATACTTATTACAGACGATGATATGATCAATCGTGTTGTTTTAAAGCATATGTTAAAAGAGCTTGACATGAATATGGAAGAAGCATCTGATGGTGCTGAATGCCTGAATGCCATTCGAAATTCCAAGGCCAAGCGAATTATTGTTCTGCTGGATCTGAATATGCCTGTTATGGATGGATTAGAAGTAATTAAACATATAAAATCACAGCCGTCAGCGTTTGAACATACTAGAATAATAGTAGTAAGTGCGAGCTTATATAGTCACTTTGCCAAATCAGGGCTTGGTGATCATATCCATGCATACGTCGAAAAACCTGTTGATAAGGAGCATTTGTTAACGAAAGTAATAGAATGCAGCATTTGATAAAAGATATCGAAACTGATCTCAAACTAATACTTGAGAGCGTATCTACTGCTGTTCTGTTTGAATCAGGAAATCGAGAGATCATTTATGTAAATAAAAACTTTTGTAACCTTTTTTCAATTCCGGTTGAACCCGAATTGATGATTGGGGCCGATTGCAAAAATGCAGCAAAGGAAGCAAGGCACTTCTTTAAGAATCCGCAATATTTTATGGATTTGGTTGAACACATCCTTGAAGAAGGTTTGCCCGTTTACAATCAGGAGTTAATCTTAGCGGAAGGATCATCTGTATTCCTAGACTATATTCCGGTACAGAGAGAGCATGAACCAGAACATGGACATTTATGGATCTATAAAAATATCCAAGAGATCAATCATTTTGTTCAATCAGCTAATGAACAAAAAAGGCTTTATGAAAACTTACTGAATAATATACCTGCTGATATTGCCATTTTTGATCATCATCATAAATACCTTTTTGTCAATAAAAATGCTATTCAGAATGAGGAAAAAAGGTCTTGGATCATTGGAAGAGACGATTTTGAGTACTGTGCAAAATTTAATAAAGCTACAGATGGAGCAAATTTGCGGAGAAACGCGTTTGAAAATGCAATAAAGACAGGAAGCACAATTGAATTCGAGGAGATCAACTATGATACTCAGCAACAACCCGTCTATAATTTACGTCGTTTTTTTCCAGTGATAAAGCCGGATGGAGACATTCATCATGTCATTGGATATGGTATTAATATTACAAAGATCAAACTTCATGAGCAGAATCTTATAGCGCGCGAAAAGGAATTTAAAAACCTGATCGATTCTATGGATCAGATGGTAGTTTCTGTAGATGATACATTATCTGTTCAGTATTGTAATCCGAAGTGGACAAAGATCACAGGAAGAAAATTAGCAGATTGCAAAGGAAAAAAGCTAGATGCTTTTATACATTTGACCAGAGGGTCCTTTAAAGATATTCTTGTTTCATTCATACAAAATGGAGCGCACAAAAAAGGAAATAGACGTGCGTGTTTATTTGATTACAACGGTGAAAAAAGAACGGTCAAATATTATATCTCACATTTTATAGACAATTTTACACTATCAGATCGATATGCAATATTCATGACTGATATCACAGATCAAATACTTGCAGAGACTAAGCTAAAGAAGATAGCAAAACAAGAAAGAAAGTTAAATGAACTAAAGTCGAACTTCATGAATATGGTATCTCATGAACTGAGAACCCCACTCTCTGTTATTCTTTCTTCAACTGAGCTGATTGAGCTAAAATTGAATAATGATAACCAATTTAAATCCTCTTTATCTACTTATACAGAAAGGATTATTGCACAAGTAGATAGAATGAGTCAGTTAATGAATGATTTCTTATTTATTAGCAAGATAGAAGCAGGAAGAATTGGGATCAGACCTGTCACGATCAATCCTAAACGCTTTTTAGAAACGGTGATAGAAGAATTATATCGTCCATGGAAAGATGGTCGTAACATTCTCCTTGATATTAAAGGCGAACCATTTGATATTCAGGCTGATGAAATGATGTTAAGGCATATTGTTGTAAATATCATCAATAATGCATTCAAATACTCGATGGATAAGCCGGCGCCGCGTGTAAGGCTGATCTTTAAACCCAAACATTTCCAGTTACTTGTCATTGATGATGGAATAGGTATACATCAAGAAGATTCTAAGAATTTATTTGCACCTTTTGTAAGAGGTTCGAATGTAGGAGATGTAGAAGGAACGGGGTTGGGTTTACTTGTTGTAAAATATTTTGTAGAACTCCATAAAGGAACAATCGAAATTAAGAGTGTTCCCAATAGAGGAACAGCAGTATTAATCAGTTTTTCAATAAAACAATAAGCATGTACAAGGTATTAGTAATCGAAGACGAAAAAAATATCCGATACTCAATACAGGAGATTCTTCTTTTTAGTGGTTATGAAGTAGAATTGGCAGAGAATGGATTAGTAGGCTTACAAATATTGAAAGCCAAAAAATTCGATCTCATTTTATGTGATGTGATGATGCCTGAAATGGATGGATTTGAATTGTTGGAAACATTGAAGAAAGAAGAAACGTTTAATACTCCGTTCATATTCCTGACAGCAAAAGCACAATATGATGATCTGCGAACAGGAATGAATCTTGGAGCTGATGACTACATTTTCAAGCCATTTAAAAGTAGAGATCTTATTACCGCTATTGAAAGTCGAATATCTAAGAAAGATAAACTAGTGGGTGCTTTGATTCATAAGTCACAGGAACTGGAAAAAACAATTGAGCTAATGGTTGGGCATGAGTTCAATACGCCGATGAATGGTATTCTCTCTTTTTCAAAAATGATCCGTGAGAATGCACAGAAGTGGGATGATAAAGAACTGGTAGATTTTTGTGATTATCTGGATAAAAGTTCTCAAAGGCTACATCAGACATTTAACAAGGTGAAACTCTTATTGGAGTTACAACAGGTCGGAACACAAGTACAACCGTCAACTGAAAAAAGTTTTAATACTGAAAACATAATCACTCGTGTTTCGAATGATATAGCAGTAAGGTCTAATCGTAAAGCAGATATTGTTTTACAAAAGATTGATCCTCTTATTACTGCTGTTGATGAAGAACTTTTTACAATTCTTCTTTCTGAAATCATTGAAAATGCTTTCAAATTTAGTGACGCAGGAGATAGTGTTACTGTTCAGGCAGAAAAACAGGCTGATGTGTATGTTATGAAAATTACAGATACTGGTAAAAAAATCACAGCTCAGGAGTTAAGTAGCTATGAATCATTCACGCAATTCAATAGGAACAAATATGAGCAACAGGGATTAGGAGCTGGACTTGCTATTACAAAAGCTATTATTGGATTGTATAAAGGAGAGCTAATTTTTTCTGACAATAAGCCTTCGGGTATCTGCGTAACCATAAAATTGAAATTATGATGAGGCCAACACAAGAATCGCGTTCTCAAATTTTGGTTGTAGAAGATAATAAATCACTAAGGGAATCTATTTCAGAAGCCTTATCTATTACGCATAACGTTAACGCAGTAGAAAATGGTATTTTGGCATTGGATTATTTAAAAGCAACCATACCCGACCTTATTCTCTTAGACGTGATGTTGCCATTTCCAATTGATGGCTTTTCCATTCTACGTATTCTTAAAAACGATACACGATTATCGTCTATACCGGTAATTTTAATGTCTGCACTTAACTCAGATGAAAAAATTACGACCGGACTTGAAATGGGTGCAAATGATTATATCGTTAAGCCATTTCGAATGCAAGAGATGTCATTGAAAATCCGTAATCTTATTACAATAAAGAATTCTATTGTCAACAAAATTGAAAAAGAGATCGTTCTTAAAATGCCTTTTCAACATCAGGAAGGGTATGAAAATGTTTTCAAGCAGCGATTCGAATCTATTGTTGAGAAAATCAGTGACGACTCCGTAATGTCCATTCATGATATAGCAAATGAAATGTCAATGAGTATATCAACCTTGGAAAGATGGGTGAAAAAAATGTACAATGTTACTCCCAAGAAGTATATACTGAATCATAAGTTATTCAAAGCGGAGATCATGCTTAGACAACAGATGGGTACTGTAAAGGATATTGCTTATCTGCTTGGGTTTAACTCTGTGCCCTATTTCTGTCTTTGCTTTAGGAATTTGTATGGTAAAAGTCCGAAAGCGTATACACAAGAAAAAAAGCGAATCATGGAAAAGGCCTATTAACTGTAGTTTGGTGATTTTGTTATACTGTTTGCGCAAAAGATGTAATGATGACGCTTGCAGCCTCTCTACCTTTATTATGTTACAGTTTTGTGAATATCCTAGGGAAAACTTTAAGTTTGGTCTTAAGCAACTTCTTTTTTGCTTACCCCCCAAAAAAGGAATGACTCGTAAGAGTTATTCCTTTTTACTTTATTGATAAGGCAGTGATATCACGAAGATAGATCCAACATTTTCAATACTTTCAAAAGAGATCTTTCCGTGATGCATATCAACAAACTTTTCAACTAACGCAAGCCCAACACCAGTACCTATAATATCCTGGGTATTTCTTGCTCTGAAAAACATATTAAATATTTTAGATTGATCCGCCTTAGGTATTCCTATTCCATGATCCCTAATATGTATTTGTAAATCAGATTCATCAAAGATGAATGTGATACTTGGCTCTTTTCTACCTTCCGAATATTTAAGAGCATTGGATAAAAGATTGTCTATAATATGTCTGATCTGTGTTTCGTCAACCATCACTTTCCTGGGCTGACCAATGATCTCGATCGGAATCTTTCTGCCATCATTCTGTTTGCTAATCTGTCTTTCACTACAATCTTTTGCGATCTCAATAATGTCAGACCATTCTTTCTTTATGAAATAGTTTCTCCCTTCGATCTTGCCAAGATTGAGTATCTCATCAATCAGTTGAGACATTCTGTCAACTTCTTTATCAATCGTTTTAAGGAATCCACCAATTTTAACGATATCGGGTTGCGGACTTGATAATAACATTTCAGCTATTTCAGCGCTGGATTTGATGGCTGTCATCGGAGTACGGAATTCATGAGATGCCATACTTACAAATTTTGACTTGAGTTCATTCAGCTCTTTCTCTTTTTGATAAGACTCCATTAATTTTTGTTCAGCCTCCATTCTTTCATCTACAACCCTTGTAGAAATAATGATGATTTCTTTGTTATAAAATTCATCAAATACCGATTTAGTATTTGACTCAAGCCATTTGTAAGTTCCATTCAAATGCTGAAAACGGTATAGCAAATAATTTTTTTCATTGTTATGCTCATTGTGTGCGAAACGTAAAAGGACTGGCTCTCTTTCATCAGGATGAATAAATTCAAAAGGTTTTATGCCAATTAATTCTTCCTGTAAGTAGCCTAGATGTTGATACACGGCAAAACTCGCGTAAAGAATAGTTCCATCAGTTTCATGCAATGAAAGAATATTTTCAATGTTATTCGATACCAATTGATAAAGATGTTCATTTCTTTTAGCATCGGTTACATCTGTCAATATTCCGGATGTTCCCGTAATAACTTCAAACTCATTGGTGAGTACGGTAATAGAAATTTTGATCCATTTTATGCTAAGATCTTTTGATACCATCGGCACTTCATAGGTACATGAATTGCCTCGATTATTGATGACCGTATTGAATAGTTCAGTACAATATTCTACTTGTGCAGGAGCAATAAAATCAAAAATAGATTTCCCGATGGATTCTTCTAGTGAGAATCCCATTGTTTTCTCCCAGGCCTGATTAAGATAAATGAAAACTCCTTCAGCAGAAGTGCGGAATACAATATCGTTGATCGTATCAATAACCTTCTTGAATTCTTCCTGAGAATTTTTTAATTTTTTTCTTGATTCGATCGTTTCGGTCATATCAATTGAATAGACCGCTATGCCGAAAATGGCATTTGTATCATCAAATAAAGGGCTCGCTCTTACTAAGACCTGTCGGCCACTAATATCTACCAGTCTTTCTGCTTTGGAACCTCGAAATGCATCCTGATAAGCTTCTGATAACGTTTGGGAAACTGTTAAAGAGTGATACGGATACTCCACTTTTTCACCAATGATAGGAGCTTTGCCCAATGCTATCACATATGCATTGACAAACGATTCATTGAATCCAATAAAACGATGTTCAGTATCAAGTGCAAATATTCGATCCTCATTGGAATTGATGATCCCTTCCAGATATTTATTCCGGATCAGTATATCTGACAGGTTTGTTTCAGCATTTGCAGGCAATGGGGGGTGCATTTTATAGGTTGATAAAGTTATTTCCTTCAAAGGAAAAGCCTTTCTTCAACTATAAAATTATTCGATAATCAACAGATATAGTATAACAAATTAGTTAAGATTACGGATTAGAGACCTACAGACAAATGATACCATTTATTTTTAAACGCTACTTCTGTATTCATAGTAAATATTTCTTCCACAGGAGGTTGTTCTTCTACCTGAATACTTAGACGTACTGTTTCATTAGCTTTTTTTAGTGGATTCGTAACATAAGCTTTCAAAACAACTTTATCTATTGAAGGATGTAAAAGGGTTTCATAAAAAAAATGATCCCCAAAAAACTCTTTAATGGTAGATTGTCCATTTTCATCATAATACCATACCTGGAAAAAGGCTTTAAAACTTATATTGACTTCATAATAGATAGATTTCTTTTTCGGAAATCCTAGTATGGCTGAATTCTGTTTTTTTTCTATCAGTTTTTTAAAACTGTTGATCATAGGAGCTGCATTTTATTTAGAATAAGGGATCTTTAAAAACACCTGTGTTCCTTTTCCGAGATCGCTATGAAGATGAATAGAGCCATTGTGTAATTCAAGGAACTGCTTTGCAACTACAAGACCTAACCCGGATCCTTGGTAGGTAAGCGTATTCGTTGCTCTGTAAAAGGAATTAAATACCTTCTCGATCTCGTTTTTAGGGATACCAATACCATTATCGGAAACAAGTACTTCTACACCATTATCCAAGTAGTTTACCTCAATCTGAGGATCTGTTGAACCCTCGGAATATTTGAATGCATTGGAAATGATATTTGTAAGTACGTGAGTAATGAGCATTTCATCCATCATCACTTCTTGCTCATTGCCATTGATATTGATATGAATCCTTCTTCCGTCGGGTTGATTAGAGAAGTAAGTGTGTATGACTCTGTGTATCAGTGCTGTGAAATCTGTTTTTCTGAAATTATAATTGAACTGTTTTGCATCATAACGACCCATCAAAAGAATATTGTTCATCAGATCGGTCATCCTATCTATTTCATTTCTGATCAATTCGGCAGATGTATTGATCCTAGATGCCAGCTGGGGATCTGATTTTGTAGCATACAGTTCAATCAATTCGATATTGGAAAATATTACAGTCAAAGGTGTGCGGAATTGATGCGAGGTCAGTGAGACAAAATGCTCCTTCATATCGGATAGCTCTTTCTCTTTCTCTTCGCTTAATTTCTTTTCATGGATATTGATGATGCTTCCTGCGATGAATACGCCTTTGTCTTCATCAGACCCATATTTTCTCAATATCAGCTGAACCCATATCACTCTTAGGTCCTTCCTGATCAATCGAACATCAAGTGCGATGCTTTCTCTGGCTTCTTTTTTTACATGTTGCAGGGCATCTAGTATTATCTCTCTGTCTTCAGCTACAAAGTAGTTAATGATTTTACTTTGCATCGAATCTTTGATACTATAATCAGACAGGCCGGTCCAGTATTCATTAAGAAATGTAATATTATTATCCAGATCTAATCTGAAAACAGCTTCTCCTAATCCATTGATCAAGTTGTTAAATTCGTTACGCTGTTTTTGTAGTTGTTCTTGTTGTAACTTGATCTCTGAAATATCAATATGAGAACCTACCATGTAAACCGGTAAACCCTCTTTATTTCTTTTTACAATACCGGAACTTTGGATCCATACATAATAACCGGCTTTGTGTTGTAACCGAAACTGGACAATGTATTTTTCTTTTTTTCTTGTCAAGTAAAGATTCAACTGTTCTAACACATAATCTTTATCATCAGGATGTAATCGTTCTTTCCAGTTTTCAAAATTGTGTTCGAATCCATAAAGCTCATAGCCAAGCATCTTCATAAAGATCTCTGAAAAATAAAGCTTATTGATATCTATATACCACTCCCAAAGACCTTGCTGAGAACCTTGAACAGACATGTTAAAGCGTTCAATGATCTGCAGATGGTCTTGTTCTATTCGGTCACGACTTAGTCTTAGTCCTATATTTCTAGCTACTGCAAATAATACATCCACTTCATATTGGGTCCATGCTAATTCTGTAGAACAGTTATCATATCCCATCCATCCCCAGAATTGATTTTGAGAGAAAATGGGAACGAACAAGTATGAGATGATGCCTTGTGACTCCATGATCTCCCTAAAAAAAGGGTTGGGAGAATCTTTGACCATACCATACAAGGGCTGGTTCTGGATCAGTTGCTCGTACAATCCCGGGAAAACTTCATAGCTATGACCATTAAGATCAGGGTTACCTAATTGAACTTCTATGCCTTCATTGCACCATTCATTGATATAATATAAGCGTAAAACCCCTTCGCTGTCTTTCTCATTTTTGAAAATGTAACACCTGTCTACACCGGTAGCCGATCCCAATGCTTCCACTACATCATGCAAGGCCCTATTATAATCACCACTTTCGAGTAGTATACTGTTCGCTTTTGATATACCGGTTAATAGATTGTTCATACACTCGGGTTTATGTGCGAATGTATTTTATGTGTATTTACCGATGTTTCACACATTCGTCAATATGACGATTTTGAAACATTTTTCGATTAAAAGTTGCTGAATTTTATGTGGATGGTTGGAATCAGGCCCTGGGAAGCTGTTTTAATAGCGTAGTTCCATAATAGCTGTTCAGCCCCAAAGAGGTGATCGACTCATATTTTTCAAGTGGAATAAAACCAGTATCATCTACTAGGTTCTCACTTAGATAGACGTCCTGTAATTGACCTATTACCAGAAAAGTTCCATTATGTGGTATGGGTATGATATCAGCTAACTGTAAAGCATATTGAATACGACTTTCTTGTACAAAAGGCGCTTTGCAATTATCGCGCCAAAACATGTGTAAACCCACTTCTTCAAATTCATTGATGTTTGCATCATATTTCGCACTGGTTTGATGTGCCTGTTCAATAATACCTGGATGAATATGATTCATGGTGTACACGCCTGTTTCTTCTATGTTTCGAATGGTATCCGGTGCTGCCGCTTTGGGTCTGTTGATAAATCCAATCATGGCAGGGTCAGCACCCAAGTGAACGATATTGCTAAAGATGGCCAAATTCGGAATTCCATCTTTACTTTTTGTACCGATCAGGCAAACACTTTTGAATCCGCTCAAGCTATTGATAAAATTGGCGCGGTAAAAACGGTCCCAGGATGCAATGGTTGATTTGTTAATTTCAATCATGAAGAGAGTAACAATTGAATACTGAATAGGTTGAATTAAACTTTTTACTAGAAAATTTGTCGAATAAAACAAACAGTTCCTGTGAAACCCATCTATTCTTTTGTATTTCTGTGTGTGCTGATGTCTGTGTCTTGTAGTAAAGACTTACCGGCAGTAGATCCGGCACCTCCCGGTACTAATACAGCATCATTGTATTTCCCAACATCTAACTGGGAAACAGTAACACCCGCTTCACTGAACTGGAATACCACTTCATTGAATGAGGCATACACGTATCTACAACAAAAAAACACCAAAGCATTCATCATACTTAAAAATGGTAAGATCGTTGCTGAACAATATTTTGGAACCTTTACCGCAGATAGTAACTGGCAATGGGCTTCTGCAGGAAAAACCATGACCGCTTTGTTGGTAGGTATTGCACAAGAACAAGGCCTACTCAATATCAATAACAAGACTTCTCAGTATTTAGGTACCGGATGGACTTCTCTGCCACTTGCGAAAGAAAATCTGATCACCATTAAGCACCAGTTGAGTATGACCACGGGTTTGGATGATGGCGTTGCAGACAATCATTGCACTACACCTGCTTGTTTGCAGTACAAAGCAGATGCGGGTCAGCGCTGGGCATATCACAACGCACCATATACATTATTGGATCAAGTAATTGAAAAAGCAAGCGGACTTACCTACAACCAATATTTCCAACAAAAAATTCGGGATCGGATTGGTATGAATGGACTTTGGATCAAGTTAGGCTATAACAATGTGTATTTCAGCAATGCCAGAAGCATGGCTCGTTTTGGATTGTTGTTGTTGGCAAAAGGAAAATGGAATGGTACACCGATTCTTGCGGATACGAATTATTTAGCTGCTCAAATCAATAGTTCTCAAACCATCAATCCATCTTACGGATATTTAACTTGGCTCAATGGCAAGAGTAATTATATGTTGCCAACAGTTCAGTTTAGTTTTAACGGAAATCTTGTACCGAATGCACCTTCAGATTTGTATGCTGCATTGGGAAAAGACGATCAAAAAATATATGTAGTGCCCTCGCAAGGATTGGTGGTGATACGCATGGGAGAATCGGCCGGACAATCACAATTGGCGCTCAATAGTTTTGATAATGAGTTATGGGGTAAGCTAAAAGCTGCCGGGGTTTTTTAACCGAACCCAAATCAATGAACCGGGTTCCGGAATATTTTCTTGTGTATGTATTACAATAGTGTAGTCGCCATGTTTGGCTGTTACAGACCAATAAGAGCCGCAGAATAATACTTTTTCAACTACACAATCCATTGCATTTGTATGATCATCTGTGATGGTCAGCTGCTCCGGTCGGATGCAAATAGTAGAAGAGGTAATGTCAATATTCCAATATGCTTTGAAAGGATCTTCTAATAATGTATAGGCACCAAAGAGTCCGGCAACATAAGCGTTTACGGGATGATAGTAGATTTCTTGTGGTGTTCCTTGTTGAATGAGTTGTCCATTTTTCAATACTAAAATGCGATCTGCCCAACTCAAGGTATCAACAGGATCATGTGATACCAATATGCAAGTTGTTTTTAGTTGCTGACTGATGGCATGTACAACAGCATTGATGATCTGTTTGTGTGGGATATCTAAATTGGAGAAAGGTTCATCCAATAACAATAGCTGAGGAATACCCACTAACAATTTTGCCAAAGCAATTCTTTGACGTTCGCCCCCTGAGAGTTCATCATTTTTTCTTTGCAATAAATGATCTACCTGACAAACCTTATACAATTGTGCAGCGGATTCCGGTGATAATTCATTTTGATAACTCAATAATTCATGCACTTTGTAATTATTCCGCAGTTCATAGTGCTGAGATAAGTAAGCGATACCCGGATGTCCGGGAAGTAAAGTAACAGGCGGACTCCAAACTCTTTCCCGATTGAAATACACTTTACCGCTATCGGGGGCAATATGTCCCGCAATGATTTTAAGCAAAGTACTCTTCCCGGATCCTGTTTCTCCTACAATGGCTAGTTTTTGTTGTGCAGGTAATTGAAAGCTGATAGGCTGAAGTATGGGTTGATGAGCTTCAATCTTACTGATATTGTCAACTTGTAATAATATATGAGGGTGAACCGTTTCCTGCTGCACGATGAACTGATTGTGAATGCGTCAAAGGTAATGATGAAAACGGAACCGTATTATGAATGTGTGGCTCTTTGTAAACGGTCATTGATCGATCTGCCTAAACCCTTATCAGGAAAGCGTTCTGCTATAATGATATCTAGTTGATGATGATCCAATCGATGCATGGCTGCATATAAATTGGATGCAGCTTCCTCCATCGATCCACTAACAGATAAGATTTCAATAACAGCAGCCTGATCACTTGTATGCGCATGATCAAACAACATCAACCCAATTTTTTTACCGGTATTTTCAGCGATACTCTTTTCAATGTCGCTGCTCAGTATGGTAGTGGTAGCAGGTGCATAATGACGCAATAACATACCGGGTGCATCCGGATTTTCTTCATTGCGAATATATTCTTGCAGTGGTCCGGTTATTTTTTCAATTTCTTCAATCGCCAATGAACCATAACGATAAATGATGGCTCCGTCTTCATTGAAACCAATGATGGTAGACTCAATTCCTTTTTTACAAGGACCGCCTTGCAGAATAAACGGAAATTCATCTTTGAAATAAGCAGCAACATGTTCTGCGGTTGTTGGACTGATACTGCTGAACGGATTAGCGCTTGGTGCTGCAAGCGGAAAAGGAAGTTTTTGCAGTAGTGATAAGGTCACAGGATGATTCGGAACACGAATGGCAACGGTATCTTTTCCTGCGGTAATGATATCCGGAATGGTATCTTTTTTAGGCAATAAGAGTGTGAGTGGACCGGGCCAGAATTTTTCAGCCAATTGCTGTGCAAGTGGTGGAATAGTTGCAGCTACTTTTTCCATTTGACTGACATCCGCAATATGAACAATCAACGGATTAAATAGCGGTCTTTGCTTTACTTCATAAATACGCCTGATGGCTTTTTCACTGAAGATATTACCCGCCAGTCCGTACACCGTTTCAGTAGGAATGGCAGCCACTTCGTTATCTAGTAAGCTTTGTGCAACGAGATCGGTATCGTGGGTAATTGTGGGCATAAGGTTATAGGCTGCGAGCCATGAGCTACGAGCTTTGAGCTGCAAGCTACAAGGAAAATCATTTCGGTGAACTTTAGACAGCTAGTAACAAGAAAATCTTAGTGAAGAGCTTACTCTCTAAAAAAACTAAAAGCTCGTAGCTCATGGCTCGCAGCTCACAGCTACAGACTCAACACACTATTACTCGTCCCATACCCATTCACAATTTCTCCGTCTGCTTCGGGTTCGTTGATCCATTCTGTTTCGTTGAGCAGGTAGCGGAATTCGTGTTGGGTAGACTTAGGTAATTGTACTTCTGCGGTGAAGCTGCCGTCTTTTTTCTTTTTCATGGGAATCGGATTTTTCCAATCTCCATTCAAGCCCAGAATTGCGGCGCTTTCTTTATCTTCTATTGCGAGGGTGAATTTTACTTTTGAGTAGTCTTTTGTTTTGTAGATGGTTTTCTGAATCATATTCGGTTGTTTGCTTGCCCTTAATACAAAAAGTGGGGAATGGTAACCCAAGGGGGCTGCGAGCTATGAGCTACGAGCCGCGAGCTTTTTGTTTCTTGTAAAAAAAACAAATGTTTGTAAGCCCCTCGTATACCAAGCTCGTAGCTCGAGGCTCGTAGCTCAAAGCTCATCTTGCTATCAACAACCCAAACCCAATCAACGTAATCACCACATGTGTAATGAGCCATATGCGTTGATAGAGGGGTCTTTTGCCGAAGGGGATTTTGGCATTGAAGGGTTCAAAGATGGGGGCTAGTCCCCAGAAGACAACGGCGTTGCTATAGTCTTTTGTGAAGAGAAAACAAATTCCTGCCAGCACGAAAACACCATAGGCTATTTTCTCAAATTTACCGGTAACCGGTTTTGTATTGGCTGAAGCTTCCATCATTGTGTTTTATTGATTAGTTGCAACAGGTTGATGAAAATTACAGGGTTAGTTTTTTTCTTTGAGATCGTCAATGTTTTGCTTGAGTAGTTTCAAGTGCCGACCAAACGCTTTATGGCTTAACCATTTTGCTAAAAAATATCCGATAGGAGTTAATACTGCCATACAAATCAACAAAGCCCAGATCATAATGGGTTTGGACATAATTTCATCTACTGATTTCTGTGCGCCAACAACGCCCCCTAACATAAATCCACCCGCAGCACTTACAGGATAGATAATGAGTCCGGCCCATTTTTGTGAACTGATCCATTGTTGGATATTGGTATAATGTCGTTGCATTTCATCGAGTAATGAAAGTGTTTCTATATTACCATCAATGGCTTTACGCAATCGAAAAGCGCCCGCGGTTGCCCACACTGTAAAAATCAAAACTGCAGCAATACATATTTGTATTTGCCAGTAGGGAAAGAAGATCAGAATAAAAATATAAAAACAAGCAATGATGATACCCATGATACCATTGCGCAGCAAATTTTTACGAATGGTACTCAATGGATTTTTAGACTGCAGCTTATTCAATGCCTTTGGTTGTAACAAAGACAGCAATGCTTCATCGGATTGTTCGTCAATATCTCGCCATGTTTTTTCTATACTCATGATCATTGCTTTAATAAGTTGGCTAATTGTTGTTTGCAACGATGCAGTTTTACCGCAACATGATTTACGGTAATACCCAATACTTCTGCTATCTCAGGATTTTCATAACCATCTAGGTGCATGGATATCAATGCACGGTCTGTTTCCGGAAGTGTTCGGATGGCTTTTCGCAATCGTTCTACCTCTTCTCTTTTCTGTGTTTGCTCAGAAGAAGCACGATCCACCGCTTCCAAGGATTCCATATAATCGATGCGCGACGATTTTCTCTTTTGTGTTAAAATGGTGTTCAGTGAAATACGGTACAGCCAAGTGCTGAATTTAGCATCGCCCCTGAAACTCGACCATGAACGCCAGGCCTGTAACAACACTTCCTGATACAGGTCTTTCCGCTCCTCTGCATCATTGGCATAGAGTCCCACGAGCTTGTAAATAATGCCCTGGCTATTCTTGACCGCCTCTAAAAATTGCGCCTCGCTCAAATGACCGGTTTTCTAAGTAGTACAACTATGTGAGAAGTTAGTTGCAGATGTGGAGGGGAAATTACAAGAAGCTACGAGCTATGAGCTGTGAGCCATGAGCTTAATGTTAAAAAGAAGCGTAACTAACTAATTATTAATTACTTAAGAATATTCTAAGTTATACTAAACAATTAGTCCAAAGCTCATGGCTCATGGCTCGCAGCTCACAGCTCCCTCACTCCCCCTTATACAACCCCTTCTCACATGCATAGGCCACCAATCCGGCGATGCTTTTGACGCGCATTTTTTGCATGATGCGGGTGCGGTGACCTTCAACGGTTCTTTGGCTGATGAAAAGATGACCTGCTACTTCTTTACTGGTGCAACCTTTACAAATCAATTGAATGATGTCTTTCTCTCTTTCTGTAAATACCACCAGGTGATTGCGATAACCCGATTGGTATTTTTCGATCAGGTCTGTGATTTGTCGACTGCTTTCTGTACAGAAATAGGGACGATGTCCGTAAACAGATTCAATGGCTTCCACAATCTCTTTTCGTCCGGCACTTTTCATCACATAACCAATGGCACCGGCTTCCAACATTTCCATGATATGACTCTCTTGTCCAAAAACTGATAATGCAATGATCCTCGGATTGCTGTGTCGTTTGGATAATTCTTTTGTAGCCATTACGCCATCCATGATGGGCATAGACACGTCGGTAATGATAACATCGGGCTGTAGACGACCCACTCCGGATAATAGATCCAGTCCATTTTCTGCTTCTCCAATGACATTGACATGGGGCACTGTTTCGAGTATTTTCTTTAGTCCTTTTCTGAAAATGATATGATCATCAGCAATCATGATCTTGATCCTCGTTTTCTCCATGAATGATAATTGATGTAAAAACTTGGGTAGGGTGCAATATGTATCAATCAAAGAAATCGGGTTGCAGTATTTCTACGGATTTTTTTGCGGTTTTTCAAAACAAATGCATTTAGAAAATAAAAAACAGTCATACTGTTTCGTAAAGCATTTATTGCGGAGCGTTGAAGTCGGAGAATAGTTCTTCCAGACTCATATTTAATCCTTGTGCGAGTGAAGCTAAAGTAGTGAGTGCAATATTTACTTTTCCTTTTTCGATGCGCTGAACATGGCTGTACTCCAGGTCACATACATGTGCTAACTGATGAATACTCAACTCTCGCTCCTTCCTTAGCTTAGTCAAGTGTGCGCCAAATGCAATTTTTAATTGATCCTTATCCATGCGCCGACAAGGTCAAGTGAATCGATAAAAAAGTTGGCATATGATTATACGCCAATCGCTTTTTTGATTATTTTTATCGACTAAATATTCTCTTATGTTGACTCCCGGCCATACATCTGTACAAAGTCTACCCAACTGTTCCAAAAAAGTAAGAGACATGATCTTGTATGTAGTTTCAAAAAAGATGGCTCAACAATTGCTTTCCACAACTCCTGAAACAGATCAGCACTATTCTTTAGAAATTTCGCAAGAAAAAAAAGTAGGTACAAAGCGTAATAGAAAACTGTCGATCGTCTGATTTTTTCTATCATAGAACTTATCAACGCCCTCACCACATACCCCCTCAACTGATTAACTTGCGCCCATGCAAGATTACCTGAATGGATTGAATGAACCCCAGCGCGAGGCAGTGACACATCTCAATGGTCCGCTCATGATTGTTGCCGGCGCCGGTAGTGGAAAAACCAAAGTACTCACCACCCGCATCGCTCACCTCATGAATAATGGCGTGGATGCATTTAATATCCTTGCCCTCACTTTTACCAACAAAGCCGCTGCCGAAATGAAAGAGCGTATCGAACGCATACTCGGCAACGCTGAAGCACGTAATTTGTATATCGGCACATTTCACAGCGTATTCGCTCGTATCCTTCGCGTAGAAGCACATCGCATCGGTTATCCCAACAGCTTTACCATTTATGATACCGATGATAGTCGCTCCGTGATCAAAACCGTGGTGAATGAATTGAACCTCGACGATAAACATTACAAACCCAATGTTGTCGGCAACCGCATCTCTTCTGCAAAAAATGCATTGGTGGGTCCGGCTGAATATGCCACTGATTATTATATTCAACAGGAAGACATGCGCGCCAACCGTCCTGCCATTGCACAGATCTATGCCGCTTATGCCAGCCGTTGCTTTAAAAACGGTGCCATGGATTTTGATGATCTATTGTTGAAAATGTATGAGCTGCTCAAAGACTTTCCGGAAGTACTCCACAAATACCAACATAAGTTCAAATACATTTTAATTGATGAGTACCAAGATACCAATCCGGTACAATACCAGATCACCAAACTGTTGGCTGCGGTACATGAAAATATTTGTGTGGTGGGCGATGATGCACAAAGTATTTACAGCTTCCGCGGTGCTACCATTGAAAATATTTTACAGTTTCAGAAAGATTACGATGACGTGAAAGTGGTGAAGCTGGAACAGAACTATCGCAGCAGTCAGAACATCATTCATGTGGCGAATGAAGTGATCAAAAACAACAAAGGACAAATCCCTAAAAATCTTTGGACAGAAAATAAAGAAGGTGATAAGATCAATCTGGTGAGAACCATGACCGATAATGATGAAGGTCGTTTTGTAGCAGATTGTATCCAGGAACAAAAACTACGCAATCATTTTTACAATAAAGATTTTGCCATTCTTTATCGTACCAATGCGCAGAGCCGTTCTTTTGAAGAAAGCTTACGAAGAATGGGAATTCCTTATCGCATTTATGGTGGCGTGAGTTTCTATCAGCGAAAAGAAGTCAAAGATTTTCTAGCTTATTTACGCGTGATTGCCAATACCAGAGATGAAGAAGCATTGAAACGCATCATCAATTATCCCGTACGAGGTATTGGAAAAACCACCATTGAGAAATGTGTGATTGCAGCCAATGAGCAGAATATTTCCATGTATGAAGTGGTTGCTCGAGCAGGTGAATTTGGTTTCAAAGCAGGTACACTGGAAGCGCTGCAGAATTTTGTGACCATGATTCGCTATTTCCAAAGCATGCTTACCGGTACCAATGCTTATGATGTAGCAGTGCAAGTGGGTAAGCATACCAATCTGGTTAAAGAACTCTTTAACGATAAAACCACGGAAGGACTTGCTCGCTATGAAAACGTGCAGGAATTATTGAACTCTATTAAAGAGTGGACAGAAAGTCCATCCAATGAAGATGGTGAATTGGGTGACAAATCACTAGGCTCCTATTTACAGCAGATCACTTTACTGACCGATGCAGATGATGATAAAGGCGATAACGATGTTGTAAAACTCATGACCATTCATGCTGCGAAAGGATTGGAATTTGAATGTGTGTTTGTAGGCGGTGTGGAAGAAACATTATTTCCCAGTGGCATGGCCATCAATACTCGGGAAGAACTGGAAGAAGAAAGAAGATTATTCTATGTAGCCGTTACACGTGCCAAACAAAAACTATGGTTAACCCATGCCAATGCGCGTTATCGTTTCGGACAACTGGTACAGAATGAGCCAAGTCGATTCATCGAAGAAATGCCGGAACAGTATATCGATAAAACCTATGCCGGCGGCGGCGCCCGCAACCATGCCGGAAGTGATATGGGCAGTGCTTTTGAACGGATGCAGCGTGGATTTGGCTTTGGTGGAGGCAGTGCCGCTGCAGCAGAAAGAAAATATGGTCCGCCCCCGGCAAGAAAACCCAATGCAAAACCTGAATACTTACCTGTGCAACCACCCGCAGCCAAAGTAGTAGCACATACGCCATCACCTAATTTTGTAGCGAGTGATACTTCACAACTACAAGAAGGACAAACAGTAGAACACCAGAAATTCGGTTTTGGTAAAGTGATGAAAATCGAAGGCTCTGCACACAATCCTGTAGCCACTATTCTATTTGATCAGAATGGAGAGAAAAAGATCATGTTGAACTATGCGAAACTGAGAATTGTGGAATGAAGAAACAAGAAATAAGAAACAGGGAACAAGGAAGCTACAAGCTACAAGCCACAAGCTGCAAGTTTTAACTTTATACAATTAGATCTCTTCTATAACAGAAGTCCGGCGAAAAAAAGAGTAAGAGGAGATATTGTGGGAAGAATGAGATGTAATCAAATCAATGCCTTCACTTCTTCATTCAATATCCGAAATTCATCATTCAATATTTTCAAACCCTGCTCCAACTACCATCATCCGGAATCATCACTTGTTTTTCCAACCGGTTTTGATGGATGAGTTCTCGGAAATTTTTTCTTTTTTCCAGACAATGATTGATGGTTTCTAAATGTACCACACTGATATTGGCTTTTGTGGCTTTGCTGACTTCGAGTACATCTGTTCCCGTCATGGTGATGGCATCGCCTTGTAGAAAACGAGCACCGCCGCCATTCACAATGATATGATCGGGTTGATATCGGTCTATCACCCTTTTCACTTCCTCGCACCAAATCGTATCTCCTGCGATATACAAGGATTGTTTTTTATGGGCAATCACATATCCGGAAACCAGTCCCATTCTTTTTCCCATTTCTCCGGTACCATGTTGTCCGCCGGTTCGGGTAATGCCAATACCCTTCCATTCCATGTGTTCACTCAATGGAATGATTTCTTTGAATCCTTGTTGTTTTAATCTGTCTACATCTGTAGGCTGACAAATAATCGGTATTTCTTTGTTCAGCAAATCTCTTGCCTTCACATCCCAATGATCGGCATGTAGATGTGTGAGCAGGATGGCGTTAACGGTTGCTAATTTTTTCTTGAGTTCTACTCCGTTAAAAGGAAGATCCCCCATCGGTATGCGCAAACTGTTGGCAGCATTTGGAATAGGATTCATGGCATCTTTTACACTCAGCATGGGATCTACCAAGATGTTGATTTTATTCACTTCAACAAACAGTGTAGCATGTCGCCATAACTGAAAACGAAATCTTGTTTTATTGCCAGGCGCTGCATACAGCCGGTTGGTTGCCAAAGCCATCATGGCCAAACTGCTTTGTTGTAGAAATGTTCTTCTTTTCATAACTGTGATGAACTACAAATTGAAGTACTTAAATGTTTGGGCTGCAAGCTACAAGTTTCAGGCTACAAGGGGTTATGGATTGTATGGAAAGAGTAAAATCAGCTGTGAGCTGCGAGCTACGAGCCATGAGCTTTGGGTTATCATTATTGTAAGTGTATTATTATTCATTTTATGAATGATAGAACTAACGAATAAGTTTTCGTCTTACGCTAGTTAGAAGCAATGTTTTATTTGTATGAACAGTCCATTTAATTCTTCAAATTCAAATTATAAAAGCTCGCAGCTCATGGCTCGCAGCTCACAGCTCCTTTACAAAACTGACGGCTCTTCTTTCTGCATAGGTCTCACGGGTGCCTGCCAGCATAAAGCCACAATGTCCACCTGCTGCTGTGGTTTCCAATAGAATATTCGGATTGATGGCAGCGGCTTCATATCCTATACAGGCTTCAGATAAAAAGGGATCATTCAATGCTTGAATCAGCAAAACGGGGATTTGAATTTTTGGAAGCAGTGGTTTTACACTGGCACGTGCATAAAAATCCAATGCATCAGTATAACCATGTAAAGGCGCGGTATATCGGTTATCAAATTCAATAAAGTTTTTGATCTGTTGATATCCATCATAACTGATTTGATCAGCATAACGAATCGATTTTTCTTGGATCTTTTTTCCCAGCTTCTTCAAAAAACGTTTTACATATACGCTGTTACCGGGTTGCGAGAGCGCTTGTACACTGGCATACAGATCACAGGGAACAGAAACACCGATCACTTTTTTTACGGCCGCAGAAACCTGATCGGGAAACTCCCCTACTAATCGCAAACTCAAACTACCACCCATGCTAAATCCCACGAGCACAATATTTTCATAACCATAGGTATCAATAGCATGTTGTATTACCGCTCTCAGATCATTTGCATCACCATGATGATAAAAACGCAATAATCGATTAGGCTCTCCGCTACAACTTCTGCAATTCCATCCCAAAGCATCCCATCCCTGTGCCACAAATATTTTGGCCATACCGGTAACATAATGTCTGCCCGAATCACCTTCCAGTCCATGGGTAATGATGACCAATTTTTTCTGAGCCCGGTTTTGCTGATGCCAATCGAGGTCCACAAAATCACCATCTGCCAGTTCCAGTCTCTCCCGATGATCATATTGAAAATCTACTTTCCGAAACATGCTGGGATAAATAGACTGTACATGTCCATTCCACTGCCAAAAAGGAGCATGATACGAGGTATCGGAGACGTGTGGCATGTGAAGTTTTCGTAAAAATAATGGGAAAGAAGAAACAAGGAACAAGAAACAGGGAACAAGGAAGGTTCAAGAATCAATATACAAGTTTAAATAGCGCCGGACTTTAGTCCGTCGAAAAGGTATGGGAAAGAAGGAACAAGAAGCAAGAAACAGGGAACAAGGAAGGTTCGAGAATCAATACACAAGTTTAAATAGCGCCGGACTTCAGTCCGGCGAGAAAAAAAATGCGGCATGTGAAATCTTTATAAAGCCAAGATCATAGAGGAGTATAGGATATTAACCGCTGAAATAAAACTTTACTTTGATATTGGAAATTCAATATTCAATATTCAATCGTCTTCTTTTTCTAAACATTGGTTATCGCTTCGTACTATCCTGTCAAAATAGCTTTGCAGTAAACAAAGCATTATGAAACACTTATTAGCATTTGTTATTTTTTTAAATAGTATAGTATCGGCACAAACGGAGACAGATACTATTTCCTTGCCTGCAAAATACCATCCATCTAAAAGTAAGTTTTATGTGCACAATGAAATAGAAATAAATGCTTCACCCGCAACGGTATGGAATATACTTATTGATGCGTTACAGTGGGAAAGCTGGTATAAAAGCGCCAAGAATAGAAACAGATAAATATTTCATGTTGTTCCTGATGGGATGACGAGAAACAACATGAAATATGAACAGCTTAGCAGTTAATCAATTTCTACTCCGCCACAGGTTTTTAAATTATTATAGATGATATCATAAATGCCGGTATTAGACGTAGCGGAAATTTCTATCACTCCATTGGTTCTTGTGGCATTATTTAACATGGCTTCTGTAACGGTATTAGTGAGCATTGATAAGTTTAAAGTAGTCAGTGCATTCAAACTAACCCCACTTGCAATTGTGATATTACTTTTTTCTGCTTCAATTTCAAGGGCACTATTTAGCCTAAATATGATCGGCGTAGTAATACCCATTCCATTGGTAAAGTTGCCGCTAAGAAAAAATGCAGCATCTGAACCATTTGGTTGTACTTCTACTTCAAACTCAATATCATCGTATGTTCCTGGGGGCACAAATATTATACCCAGAGTAGATAGTGGGGAAAAGAGATTAATTTTTTGCCTCGCTTCGCTTTTATACTCTACTTCAATACCAGCTTTTGCAGCCTCAAACTCAATTTCAACCGCAGAAGCATAACCAGAAGTCCATACAAGGTTAGCACCCGTTGTACTTCCACTAACTATTGTTGAGAAATTGCGGGTGCTTAACTCGTAGGTTAATCGAGTACCGGATGCTTGCTCTTTTGTACAGCTGGTAAATACCGCAAACGCAAATACAGATAACGAAAGGATCAGATTGTTCTTTTTCATAAGATTTGATTTTAATTTTTCAAAGCATATATAGTATACAGATATTCTAGGCAAGTTTTATGCCATTAATATAACCCAACAAACTTTTCTCGTTAAAAAGCAAGGTTTTGTGCAGTTGTCTTGGCAGACGGCCTAACTACCTGAAGTGCATCAACAAGATGCGAAGTAGATAATGGCATAATTGTTTAGTAAAAATAGCATTTATGATAATAAAAAGAAACTTTTAAGCTGGATAAAAACGGTTAATTCCCTATATTCCTGCCGTATAAATCCCATTTCCACCTGTTTTAAAAGACAGGAAGCACTAATATAACCCCCTAAAAGCTATTGCAACTGGTTCAAAGTAACCAAGCAGGGTGAAATTGAGCCGCTTGAGCAACCGATAAATAACCGGCTACATAAAAGGGTTAAACTGATGCTGTTTTCCAGAAAATCCTTTTTTTTCGAAAAAAGATTAACAAATAAGCAAATAGCACATATCATATACCTCAAATTAAATAGCTTCTTTTGTCTCTTCTTATCTTCACTCCATGACCGGCGCCAAATACCTCAAATACCTGAATCCGCTCACGCTGTTTGATACCAAGCGGACGCGTGATATTTTTCATGTGAATCCTACCATTATTCCGGAAAGAGTAGAAGCCAGTGAGATCAAAGTGAATGTATATGATTATTCTGCAACTGAATTTGTAGAAAAACAATTGAGTGATATCAAAGATTGTTTTGCTTATCGGGATAATGAGCAGACTACCTGGATCAATGTAGATGGTATTCGTAAGGCAGATGTGGAAGCCGTATGTCATCATTTTGGTATACACTATTTGATTGTGGAAGACATCATGAGTGTGAGTCAGCGACCGAAGATGGATGAGATGGAGAATGTGATGTTCTGCTTGCTCAATATGCTCTACTTCAATGAACAAACCGGTGCGGTGGAGACTGAACAGATCAGTATCATTTTAGGAAAAGGGTTTGTATTGTCTTTCCAGGAAGATGCAGGACGGGATGTATTCAATCCCATTCGAGATAAGTTAAAACTGAATGGCAGTAAGCTTCGTGTGAGCGGTGCTGATTATCTCTGTTATGCGTTGTTGGATATGATTGTAGACAACTATTATATCGTGATGGAGAAACTGGGTGATCGTATTGAGTTATTGGAAGAAAAAATCATCCGTGGCAGCAATACGCGAACACTGGCAGTGATCAATAGTTTACGGAAAGAGTTGATTGTATTGAAACGCAATGTGAGTCCGGTAAGAGAATTGATCAATGGATTTATTCGTAGTGAAAGTGATTTACTCGAAGAAAGAACGACCAAGTATTTTAAAGATGTATACGATCATATTCTGCAAGCGAATGACTTGGCAGAGAACTATCGAGATATGATGATGAACTTACAAGATCTCTATCTCAGCAATGTAAACCTGAAGACCAATGAAGTGATGAAAGTAATGGCCATTGTAACCTGTTTACTGGCACCCGCAACAGTTATCGGCGGCATCTTTGGTATGAACTTCGATCGCATCCCCTATCTCCATCACCAATACGGCTTCTTCATCGCAGTTGGACTGATGTTGATTGTACCGGTTTGGATGTTGGTAGTGTTTAAAAGGAGAGGGTGGTTTTGAAATATGAAATAAGGAACAGAGAAATAAGAAACAAGAAAGTAAAATTTCATTCTTTCGCTACTTTCTGATTTTTTGTTTCATATTTCTCTGTTCCTCTGTTTTCCTACACTTTCACCTGCTCTTCATTAAAGAGATCTATTTTTAAACCATAAATTGCACTTTTCTGTTTCTTAGTACTATTCTTTATGAAGTATAAAAAGCTATTCATTCTTTCGTTGTTGCTTTTCCAAACGCAGATTTTTTTTGGTCAGGTACCTGCCGTTACAGTTTCAGGAATCACAAAGGCAAGTACCGATAAGAAAATACTTCCTTTTGTCAATATTGTATTAAAAAAAGAACGTGACAGCAGTTTTGTAACAGGTACCGTAAGCAATGAAGAAGGGCGCTTTTCTTTATCTAATATAAAACCCGGTAATTATGTAATGGAGTATACTTACACAGGGTTTACATTATTCAGAAAGCCCTTATTAATCGGGAGCTTGAGTGCTTTTCTCGATCTCGGCAATATTGAATTAGCGCCAAGTCCTTCTGTATTGAATGAGGTCATTGTTTCATCAACCAAGCAGAATGAACTGGCTGCAACAATGGATAAAAAATCATATTCAGTTGCGGCCAATATTGCACAGTCGGGGGGCTCTGTTTTACAAGTATTAAAGAACCTTCCGGGCGTAACCACCGGTCAGGATGGTAAAGTAGAACTAAGGGGGAGTGATAAAGTAGCCATTTTAATTGATGGCAAACAAACGGCATTAACGGGTTTCGGAAATCAAACGGGTTTAGATAACCTGCCCGCTTCTGCTATCGAACGAATTGAAATCATTAATAATCCCTCTGCCAAGTATGATGCAAACGGTAATGCCGGCATCATCAATATCATTTATAAAAAAAGTAGGCAAGAGGGATTTAATGGCAAGCTGGGAATGGCAGCCGGATTAGGGGCATTATGGATCAAAAAAGAAAATTTTCCGTCCATCAGACCTCAATATCAATCAACACCCAAAATCAATCCTTCTCTTTCTTTGAATTATCGGAAAAATAAAATCAATACTTTTTTACAATCTGACTGGCTGTATACAGAAACACTGAACAAAAATGAATTTGTTACGCGTACTTATGCAGATGGATCGGTTATTCAACAACAAACCAAAAGAAATAGAAATACCCATTTCTGGAATAATAAAGCCGGCATCGATTGGAATATCAGCAGTAAAGATGTAGTAACGATTTCCGGTTTCTATGGAATAGAAAAAATTATAGATAGAGGTGATGAGCCTTTTTTCAACAAAGACTTTTCAGAAAGAAAAAGACTCTGGCGTTTTTTGGAAGATGAGCTGAAAACCACGGTCATGGCTTCGGGTGTGTACCAGCATAAATTCGATCAGCCCGGACATATATTGGCAATGGGGTTCAATTATACCTTTCACCGGGAAGATGAAAAGTACAATTTTGAAAATATACTTCCGTCATTTACGGGGCTAGATTCTTTTAAGTTGCTATCTGATGAACATGTTGCAGACTTTAACCTTGATTACACCCGACCTTTAAAAAACGGACGATGGGAAGGAGGTATAAAATTCCGCTATCGGAATATTCCCACCAATATGCAATTTAAACCCGGTGTCAACTCTCCATTGGATGTTAGAGCCGGAGGCGCTGCTACCTATACTGAATACATCCCTGCGGTTTATGGAAACTATGTTTTCGAGAGCCATAAAGTAGAAGCAGAAATGGGATTGAGACTGGAGTATGTTGATCTTAATTATCAAGTAAACCCGGATCACAATACGTATAAAAGCGACGGTTACCAATACACACAACCTTTTCCAAACTTGCGCTTTGCCTATAAGATCAATGATAAAAATAAAATCTCTGTGTTTTTCAACAGAAGAGTAGACAGACCCAATGAAGTGGATATTCGCATATTTCCAAAATATGATGATGCTGAAATCATTAAAGTGGGCAATCCGGGTCTTCGTCCACAGTTTACCAATAGTTACGAATTAGGATATAAAACCAATTTTAGTAAGGGTTATTTTTATTCATCAGTATATCACAGACGTACCAGCGATTATATTACCCGTATTGCCATACAAGTTCCTCCCAGTACACTGATCTATAATGTATTTCAAAATGCAGGTAACAGTACGAATACCGGATTGGAACTGGTATATCAGCAAAATTTTTCAGCCGTTTTTTCCTTCAATGCCAATGCGAATATTTACAAAACGGTGGTAGATGATTTTACGGTATTCAGTCAATATCCAACCCCCACTTTGTTTACAGCCAACAAACAAACACAAACATCGGGTAACATCAAAGCCAATGGAATCTTTAAACTGAATCCACAAACAGAATTACAACTGACTGCAATTTATCTGGCACCGGATATCATACCACAAGGCAAAATAGGCAGAAGATTTTCCGTAGACATGGGTATCAAAAAACAAATTCAAAAAGGCAAAGGCGAATTGTTTTTCAATGCTACTGATCTCTTCAACACCCTTCGCATAGAAAGAGTCATTAACGGTAATGGCTTTACACTCAACAGCACAGACTATTATGAAACGCAGGTGTTTCGAGTAGGGTATAGTTGTAAGTTTTGACAGCAGAAAAAATAAAAAATAAGAAATAAGAAATAAGAAACAGAGGAATAAGAAACATGAAAGTAAAATTTATTCGCTCACTACTTTCTGATTTCTTGTTTCTTATTTCTCTGTTTCTTATTTCCCTGTTCCTCTGTTTTCTTAAACTTTCACCAACTTCCACTTCCCACGTTTAAACAGAATAACACTTGTAATGGTGATACAGGTTTCTGTTGTTACGATGGCGATGAATACGCCGGTGGTGCCCATGTTCAGTACTTTGGAAAGTAATAGGGCAAAAGGTATTTGGAAAACCCAGAACCAAAATAAATTGATCCAGGTAGGTGTTCTGCTGTCGCCGGCACCGTTAAAGGCGTTGATCATGACCATACCCACACCATAGAAAATATAACCCAAGCTCACGATACGCAAAGCAGTGACTGCTGTTTTGGTAACGGCGGGATCATGTGATATGAGTCCTACAAAAAATTCAGCACCTACCACAAACAGTACAGATACAAATGCCATGAAGATGGCATTGTAGCGAGCCGTTTTCCAAACCGATTGTTCAGCACGATCGGGTTGTTGAGCGCCGAGGTTTTGTCCAACAAGTGTTGCAGCTGCATTACTCAATCCCCACGCGGGCATGATAAAGAAAATGAGTAAACGGATGGCGATGGTATAACCTGCAACAGCATCGCTACCAAAACCGGAAACAATTCTGGCCATCGCGATCCAGCTGGCAGAGCCGATGATGAACTGAAGGGTTCCGGTGGAGGCAATATTGGCGATGGAAGTGAGGATCTCTTTATTCGGAATAAAATGTTTGCGTACGATGCGTACAATATTTTTTCCATTGAATAAATGATAGAGCTGATACAATACACCAATACCTCTACCGGTGGTGGTAGCAATGGCGGCGCCGGTTAGTCCAAACTGATCAATCAATATCGGACATAATATGATGTTGCAGATATTGGCGAGCCATAAGCTTTTCATGGCCATGGCAGCATCACCCGCACCACGGAAGATACCATTGATAAGGAAGAGCAACATGATCACCAAATTACCGATGAGCATGATGCGGGTATAATTGGTACCCATGGCAACCACAGCTTCATCTGCACCCATGATTGCTAAAATATCTGCTGCATAAAAGACACCGATAATGCTGATCAGAACGGAGATGCCGAACGACAATAACAATGCTTGTGCACCGGCTTTAGCGGCACCTTCGGGATTTTTTTCACCAATTCTTCGGGCCACCATCGCAGTGGCTGCCATACTCAAACCGATGGCCACAGAATAAATAAGGGTGAGAAAAGATTCGGTAAGTCCAACAGTAGCGGCGGCACCGGCACCGAGTTTACTCACAAAGAAAATATCGACCACCGCAAACACAGACTCCATGCACATTTCAAGGATCATGGGTATGGCCAGCATGAATACGGCTTTACGGATACTACCCTGGGTAAAATCTTGGTGTTCGCTGTTAAGTGCTTCGCGGAAATAGCTGAAAAAGCCCTTCTTGGGCGTATGATTAATAGTGGTATTCGTCATTACAGGAATGCATTAAATAAATGGAGAAATAGTCCACCGGAGGCGAACGGTTTAAGGGTGTTGAGCGAGAATGGGTAGCAGTGATTCGGTGCTGGTACCCTGCTTAGATGTTCATAAAACAGGTATTCGTGTATGAATATCCTTCGGATGATTTTGAATATCTGATCCGGAGGCAGGGCAAAATTATTCTTTTCTTTTACAAATGCAATAATCCAAAATGGATGAGTGGTTAAAAACAAGGTCTTTAGCTGCATCAACAGCAGATTTCTATGGAATTGCTTTTGTTTTTCCGGTACAGGATGGTTGCTAACGGGCGGGTGTTGATGCTGTAACAGGAACTTGTCAGATAATCATAGCAGCTATTCATAAAAGGTTAGCAGTAATTAACGTATCCATATCGCATTTCTTAAAAGATATGCGTCAATCATGCGACAACTACGGGACAACAACGCGATAACTACGCGACAACCTATGAAAACCAACACTACAATAACCATTCAGCAAGAAGGAAGGCAGGTGAACCTTTCGGGTAGGGTAAGGAATGGGGGTGCCAGGGTGGGAAGGGAAAAAACAGGGTAATTTTTTTTGTTAGAAGCTAAGAATCAGTAAATTAGAATGCTTAATGACCCAAAAGATATTTGGTTCGCCTGAAACCAAACCCTGAGAAACGACCCCGGCAGTATCGCCGGGGTTTTTTATTTCAATACCGGCATACCAAAAACCAATTTTTTACGTATATACTATTGTTACTACCGTGTGAACTTTCAAACGGATAAGCTGTTGAATATCAAATTCCTATATCTTTATTACAAAGTTCAATATCCCCCCAGATGAACTGCTTGAGATTGATAAGGTCCAATGTCTGTGTGTTCGTGCGTGGAGTGCGGGGGGTGAATCTGTTTTCTAAACGACTTTCTTTTTTTTTATTTCTGTTAGTTTTTATTCCCACTGTTTCTTTCACACAAATAACAGGTGGGGGTATAATATCAACTTCGAATGGATGTCAAGTTTGGAATCTACCACATGCTTTTACAGGAACTGTATTTGTTGGTGATGGTGGCGGTTTCGAAGTATATGAATGGCAAAGAAGCCAAGATCCCACTTTTTTGATTGGACCAGTTACAACACTTTGTCCTACTCGAAATTGTACGGATGCAAGTAGCTTGTCTGGTACTTGGTATTATAGGAGGAAAGTATTTCGTACTGATATACCGGGAGATATCTTTTATAGCAATGTTCTTAAAGTAGTTATGATGCCAACTGTTTCAATCACTGGCTCATTAACGTTATGTCAAAATGCAGCAAGCCCTTCATTAACTGTTACAGCCACTGGAGGAACTGCGCCTTATTCCGTCACTTATTCAATAAATGGGGCTGCTCCGGTTACTGCTACTACAACTACAGGTGCGGGAACTATGACGGGTACACTATCCATTACGGTTCCTACATCTACGGCCGGTGTTTTTACTTATAGTTTAACCTCTGTTGTGGACGCTAATTCTTTATCTGAGGGTTGTACGAATACCAATGTAAGTAGCAGTGCAACGATTACTGTAACAGCGCTTCCAACTGCAACTATTAATGCTAATACCTTAACAGCATGTTTAAGTGGAATATCTCCGGTTGTAACCATAACAGGCTCAGGAGGAACAGCGCCATATACTTTTATTTATACCATTAATGGGGGGCCAAATCAAACTATCACTTCAACGGCTGCATCAGCGGATTTAACGGTTCCTGTAAGCTCCTCGGGTAATTTTATTTATCAGTTAGTATCTGTTCAGGAAAGTAGTACAACAGCTTGTATTAATGCGCAAACTTCTTCATTAACAGTAGTTGTTAATCCTAAGCCAGTATTTGCAAGTATCGATCCTTTAGAGCCAACAATCTGTTATGGTACTTCCTTTTTTAATGTAACGCTTACTTATTCTAATATTCCAACAGAATATAAATTAGATTGGAGTTCCCTTGCTACTAGCCATGGTTTTACCAATGTTGGTTATACGACAAATAACTTTATCTCTGGGTCTCCACTTACAATTGCTGTGCCTACTGCAACAGCTCAGATTACTACATACTCTGGAACGCTAACTGTACGAAACGCACTTACAGGTTGTGAAAGTGATCCAGGCACAGCACAATTTAAAATCAATCCAGTTCCAATACTGGGAACGATAACAGGAGTAAGCCCAGTCTGTGTGGGGTCGACCTTGAGTTTATCTAATTCTTTAGGAGGAGGAACTTGGACAATCAATAATGCAAATGCTACGATAGGAGCATTGACAGGTATGGTTACCGGTTCAGCAGCGGGTTCATCTGTAGTTACCTACTCTGTTACGAATGTTCAAGGATGTTCGAGTTTAACAACAACAAGCGTAATCATTAATGCCTTACCTGTGTTGGGAATGATAACAGGAGTAAGTCCGGTCTGTTTGGGATCGACCTTGAATTTATCAAATTCTTTGACTGGAGGTATATGGACAATCAATAATGCAAATGCGACAATAGGCTCACTTACTGGATTATTGACGGGGTCGGCTGCGGGAACATCAGTAGTTACATATTCAGTTACAAATAGTGATGGTTGTTCTAATTTAACTACCACTACAGTTACTATCAATGCGTTACCAACGGTAGCAGCGATTACGGGATTAAATGCAGTATGTGTTGGATCGAATATAACATTAGCCAATGCAACAGGTGGTGGTGTATGGTCACTGAATAATGCGAATGCAACTGTTAATGGATCGGGTGTGCTAACAGGTTCAACTGCTGGAACAACAACGGTATCGTATGCAGTAACAGATGTAAACAACTGTACAACGATTGTTACATCTACTAAAACGATCAATGCCTTACCAACGGTAGCAGCGATCACTGGATTGAATGCAGTTTGTGTTGGATCAAATATCACATTAGCGAATGCAACCAATGGTGGTGTATGGTCAATGAATAATGCGAATGCAACTATAAATGGATCGGGTGTACTAACAGGATCAACAGCAGGAACAACAACGGTATCGTATGCAGTAACAGATGTAAACAACTGTACAACGATTGTTACATCTACTAAAAC
>Ga0208492_1000319_pt1 | contig 43586 bp, 41 predicted proteins | sample Subbioar_CSW14AB_FD_184820 | JGI IMG/M metagenome (GOLD analysis project Ga0208492, IMG submission 184820) | Serpentinite rock and fluid subsurface biosphere microbial communities from McLaughlin Reserve, California, USA - CR12Mar_CSW14AB (SPAdes) | ecosystem: Environmental > Terrestrial > Deep... | reverse complement strand
CGTATCGAGAACCTGCTCGACGAAGACTATCAGGAAGTCATCAGCTACAATGCCGCCCCGCAGGCCGCCTATATCGGCCTCCGTTTCCGCGACGAGGCGAGCAAGTGATGAAATTGCGGCGCAGGGCGGAAGAGATGCTCAGGGCGATCGCCCTGTCCATCCCGCTCTGCGCCGCATTTTTCTCGCCCGCCCACGCCCAGACGCCCCAACGCATCGTCTCGATGAACCTCTGCACCGACGAGTTGCTCATGCGCCTCGTCGATCCCGCGCGCATCGCCTCGATCACCTATCTCTCGCAGCAGCCGGTCAACGCCCCGCTCGGCCTCGACCACATCGCTGAACAGCTGCCCGCCAATCACGGCCTCGCCGAGGAGATCATCAAGCTCCAGCCCGATCTCATCCTCGCCGGCAGCTTCACCACCACTACCGCCGTCGCGCTCCTGCGCCACATGGGCTACCGCGTCGAAACCTTCGCGCCCGAAAACACCTTCGCCGACATGCGCGCCAACATCCGCAAGCTCGGCGCCCTCACCGGCGACACCGCGAAAGCCGAGCAGATCATCGCCGATTTCGACAAGCGTCTCGCGCAGCTCCAGGCGCAGATTCCCCCCGGCGAAAAACCCGTCTTCGCCGACATCGGCGTCAACAACTTCATCACCGGCGACGGCACGCTCTACGCCGAAGTCATCAACGCCGGCGGCTATCGCACGCTCGGCCAGGCGCTCGGCTATGCCGGCTATCGCAACGTGCCGCTCGAACAGGTGCTCACCATCCGCCCCGCCCTCATCGCCACCGCCACGCCGTGGACCAACCCGCCCTCCATGTCGACCATGGCGCTCGGCCACCCCGCCCTGCGCAGCCTCGTCGCCAAGACCCCGCAGATCGCCATCCCCGAGCGCTACACCACCTGCGGCGCGCCCAGCCTGCTCGGCGCCATCGAGATGCTTGTGAACGCCCGCATCCAGGCGAGCGGCTGACAATGACACACCGCATCCCCTATCCGCTCCTGCTGATCGGCCTCGTGCTTCTTGCGATCGCGTTCGGTATTCTCTCCATGCTCGTCGGCCCCGGCGGCGGCCCCACCGAGATCAGCGCCATGATCGCGCGCGGCGACACGGACCTTGCCTGGATGATCGTCGGTGAAGTCCGCCTGCCGCGCACGTTCCTCGCCCTCATGGTCGGCGCAACGCTTGGGTTAGCGGGCGCCGCCCTGCAGGGCTATCTCCGCAATCCGCTGGCCGACCCCGGCGTGGTCGGCGTCTCCTCCGCCGCCAGCCTCGGTGCTGTCCTCGCCCTCTACACCGGCGTGTCGCTCGCCTTCCCGATGGCGCTGCCGCTGATGGGCATCGCCGGCGCCGTCCTCTGCGCGTTGCTGCTGCAGGGCCTCGCCGGACGCGGCGCCGTCCTCACCCTCGTCCTCGCCGGCGTCGCCATCTCAAGCCTCTGCGCCGCGTTGATGTCGCTCGCGCTCAACTTCTCGCCCAACCCCTACGCCGCCGCCGAGATCATGTTCTGGCTCATGGGCTCGGTCACCGACCGCTCGATGGATCACGTCGCCCTCGCCGCCCCGCTGATGATGATCGGCTGGGCCATGCTGCTCCTCGTCGCCCGCTCGCTCGATGCGCTCAGCCTTGGCGAAGAAGCCGCCGCCTCCCTCGGCGTCCACACCGGCCGCACCCGCGCGCTGGTAATCGGTGGAACTGCAATCAGCGTCGGCGCCGCCACCGCCATCTCCGGCGGCATCGGCTTCATCGGGCTTGTCGTGCCCCATCTGCTGCGCCACCAGGTCGGCCACTCCCCCAGCAAACTCCTCCTCGCCTCCGCCCTCGGCGGCGCCACGCTCCTGATGGCCGCCGACGTCCTCGTTCGCGTCCTACCCACCGGCATGGAGCTGAAGCTCGGTGTCGTGACTGCGCTGGTCGGCGCGCCCTTCTTCCTCTGGCTGATCTTCCGCGCCCGCACGGAGTTCGAGTCATGAAGCTCGAAGCCCGCAACGTCTCCGTCGCCATCCCCCACGCAGTTACTGGCGCCCAGATCGTCAACAACGCCAGCCTCAGTGTCTCCACGGGCGAACTCGTCGGCCTCATCGGCCCCAATGGCGCGGGTAAGTCCACGCTCCTGAAAGCCATGCTCGGCCTCCGCCCGCGCGACGCCGGCGACATCCTGCTCGACGGCGCCGACTTCCTCGTCCAGCCGCCTGCCCGCCGCGCCCGCAACGTCGCCTTCCTCCCGCAGGAGCGCCACGTCGAATGGCGCCTGCCCGCGCGCGACATCGTCATGCTCGGCCGCTATCCCCACCGCGACCGCTTTGGCGGCGCCACAGCCGAAGACCGCGCCGCCGTCACCCGCGCCCTCGACGCCGTCGACGGCCACGCGCTCGTCGAGCGCCCCATCAGCGTCCTCTCGGGCGGCGAACGCACCCGCATTCTCCTCGCCCGCGCCCTCGCCGTCGAAGCGCCGCTGCTGCTCGCCGACGAACCGATCACCGCGCTCGACCCCTACCACCAGCTCCACGTCATGGAGATCCTGCGAGACCGCGCCCGCGCCGGGTCCGGCATCCTCGCCGTCATCCACGACCTCCCCCTCGCCGCCCGCTTCATGGACCGCCTGATCCTGATGCACGAAGGCCAGATCATCGCCGACGGCCCGCCGACGACAGTGCTCACGCCTGAAAACCTCAGCCGCGCCTACCGCATCGAAGCCCTCACCAGGGAAAACGCAGGCGAGACTTTCGTACTTCCGTGGACACGGCGAACGTAGAACCATCCGCCGGCTTCGCCGGCAGCCCCCTCCGTCGCTTCGCGCCACCTCCCCCGCCTTCGGCGAGGGAGGACCACAAACCGGGCGATCTGTGGTCCTGCCCCGCGAAGCGGGGAAGGTGGCCTGAAAGGCCGGAAGGGGCCGCCCGCGAAGCGGGCGGTTGCCTGGGCGACATCAGCGCGCTTGATCCTTCCGCCCCCTTTTGCAATGGAACACCGCGCAAGTTTTCGTTGTAGGCAGAGGTTCTCCCATGAGCATTCGTTTTGACGGCCGCGTCGCCATCGTCACCGGCGGCGGCAATGGCCTTGGGCGGAACCACTGCCTGCAGCTCGCCGCGCGCGGCGCCAAAGTCGTGGTCAACGATCTCGGCGGCTCGGTCGACGGCACCGGCGGCTCGATCTCGGCCGCTGAATCGGTGGCGGAAGAAATCCGCAAGGCTGGCGGCGAAGCGATCTCTAACGGCGCCGACATCACGAAGCTGGAGCAGGTCGAGGCAATGGTCGCCGACGCCAAGGCCAAGTGGGGCCGCGTCGATATCCTCGTCAACAATGCCGGCATCCTGCGCGACAAGTCGTTCGCCAAGATGACGATGGACGACTTCAAGAAGGTCGTCGACGTCCACCTCTTCGGCACCGCCAACTGCACCAAGGCCGTCTGGGAGACGATGCGCGAGCAGAACTACGGCCGCATCATGCTGACCTCGTCGGCTTCGGGCATCTACGGAAACTTCGGCCAGTCGAACTATGGCGCGGCGAAAGCCGCCATGGTCGGGTTCATGAACGTGCTCCACCATGAAGGCGCGAAGAACAACATCCGCATCAACACGCTTGCCCCCACCGCCGCCACGCGCATGCTCGACGGTCTCTTCCCCGAGCAGATCGCCGCCCTGATGGGCCCGGAACTGGTGACGCCCGGCGTGCTCTATCTCGTTTCGGAAGATGCGCCGTCGAAAACCATCCTTGGCGCCGGCGCCGGCTGCTTCTCGGTCGTCCACATCTACGAAACCCCCGCCGTCTTCCTCGGCGGCGCGGGCGCCACCGTCGATGACGTGGCCGCCAACTGGGCGAAGATCTCCAATCCCGCGGGCGAAACCGCCCTCGACGGTGCCTTCGGCCAGACCGGCAAATTCGCCGCCGCCGCCGCCGCCGCGCTGGGCGTCGAACTCAAGAGCTAAACGGACCGCTGGCCCCCGCCCGGCAGTCGCTGCGCAGCAGCGAACCCGTCCCCACCCACCACCATCGCTATGAAGTCATCCTCGGGCTCGTCCCGAGGATCCCGGTTGTCCCGGGTGCGGGACAGGCGCGCGCAGCCACACCCCGCTCCGCAACACATCCTTCGAGACGATCGCCCCGATGGACCGCCATCGGACAAACGCCGTACCCGCGATCCCTCAGGATGAGCGCCATGCGCGTTGCACCAGATAAGCTCTGGCAACATACCCAGAGGCTCATCCTGAGGGATCGCAGGCACGCCATCTCAACAGCAAGGCTCTCGCGTAGCGATCGTCTCGAAGGATGTGTGACGACGTCCCGCCCCCACCACACACCCGCGCAATTCCCGGGAATTGACACACCGGTTTCAGAAATCTTCGCGCGCCATTTCAAGGCGCTGGGCTCAAAAACCTCTGCATTTTGATAACGTCCGTCCCACCCTCAGCCAGCGGACTTATCTTGAAGGCGTCCACCCCGCAGGAGGGCAGCTGATCACTGTTCAACGGCGCGGGGCGGATGCAGGCGAGCGTGAAGAGCCCGGGACAACAGTGCTGAAGACCGGGAGTGCATGAGGGGTCGGGACGTAAGCACCGTAACTCGACCAGTACTCACTCATGTCGCGAGGGACCGGATTGAACACCCGGCCTGCACGCCGGCGGCGAAGACCCAAAGCCAGGTGGTTGAAACACACCACTGTGCCTTGCCGCCGACCAACACCCTGCCGGGGACGCGGGAAGCCGCTTTCTCTTTTGACTATCGATAGCGCCCGCAAGGGCGACGCCAAACCAGCGGGGCCTCCCCGCGTCCCCGGGCCCTCCATCTGGGCCCAGACCTGCAGCGAACCTCCATGCCGTGCGGCAGTGGAGCTTTCAGCGCATCCTGTCCTCACGGAAACTAGCACAAACGTGACCGGCCCGGGCCCAGCCGTGACGGCGCTAACACCCCGTCGCCATTGACCAATTCAGCGTTCACGCGAATACTCGTAACTGCAATTACACTATCCGCCATTCGCCTGACCTGGAGACATGAATGAAGCGCGCCCTGCTCGCCTCGACGATGGCCGCCGCCGTCCTCGGCGCCGTTGCCCTGATCGGGCTTTCGGCCACCGCCGCCCCGACCACCACCGTCTCGGTACCCGAGCGCGCCGACAACTTCCAGCTCACCGACCAGACGCGCCTCGCGCACGAGCTGCACTACTTCAAGGACGCGAAAGCGATCGTCATCATGAGCCAGCTCAATGGCTCGGACGCCTCGCGCAAATCCGCCGCCCAGCTCGAGAAGCTGCAGGACAAGTACGGCAAGGACAGCGTGCTGTTCTATATGCTCAACTCGCGCGACACCCGCGATGCCGCCGCCGCCGAAGCGAAGAAGCAAGGCTACAACATCCCGATCCTGCTCGATGAAATGCAGCTCGTCGGTGAATCGCTCGGCGTGAAGCGCGAAGGCGAGATCTTCGTGATCGAGCCGAAAGCCGGCTTCCGCATCTCCTATCACGGCCCGCTGGCCGAAACCTCGAAGGCCCTCGACTCGGTTCTCGCCGGCAAGGCCGTCGCCAACCCGCGCGTCGACGTGAAGGCCGGCTCGGAAATCACCTTCGCCGAACGCGGCAAGGCCGTGCAGCACGCCAACATCTCCTACTCGGACGAAGTCGCGCCGATCCTGCAGGCCAAGTGCGTCACCTGCCACCAGAAGGGCGGCATCGCCCCCTTCGCGATGGACAGCTACGACATCGTCAAGGCGATGGCCCCGATGATCCGCGAGTCGATCCGCTCCGAGCGCATGCCGCCCTACTTCGCCGATCCGCACATCGGCTCGTTCAAGAACGACCAGGGCATGACCGCCGCGCAGACCAAGACGCTGATCCACTGGATCGAAGCCGGCGCCCCGCGTGGCAATGGCCGCGACGCCCTGAAGGAAGACGCGAGCGAAGCCCCCGAATGGCCCACCTATCTGGGCAAACCCGATGTGATCGTCGAACTGCCCGGCTTCGACGTTCCGGCTTCGGGCATCGTCGAATACCAGAACATGCGCGTCGACAACCCGTTCAAGGAAGACGCCTGGCTGCGCGCCATCTCGATCAAGCCGGGTGACCGCGCGGTCCTGCACCACGTCGTGTCGAACCACATGTCGGACCCCAAACTGCCGAAGTCGAAAATCCCGGGCGGTTCGGTCGGCTCCTACACGCCGGGCGCCGAAGCCCAGGTCATCGCCACGGACGCCGGCGCGCCGGTTCCCGCGGGCGGCAAGCTGAACTTCCAGATGCACTACACGACCACCGGCAAGGCGACGACCGACCACACGCAAATCGGCTTCTACACGCTGAAGACCCCGCCGAAATTCATCAAGCGTTCGACGGTCATCGGCGACTTCGGCCTCAAGATCCCGGCCGGCGCCGCGCGCCACGAGGAAGTGTCCTACCAGACCTTCCCGGCCGACGCGTACGTCTACACCCTGTACCCGCACGCCCACTACCGCGGCTACAGCGTCGAACTGACGGCGGTGACGCCGGACGGCAAGAAGGAGTTGCTGCTCAGCCTGCCGAAATACGATTTCAACTGGCAGCGCGACTACGACCCGGAACAGCCGATCCTGGTCAAGAAGGGCACGAAGCTCGTCGCCAAGTGGATCTATGACAACTCGACCGGAAACCGCGCCAACCCGGACGCCAAGCGCGACATCACTTGGGGCGAACAGACCCACGAGGAGATGATGTACTTCCGCGTCAACTATCGCTGGGCTGACGAGACCGTCGACAACGTCCGCAACGACCTGCAGGCGCAGCTGATGTCGTCCATGTCGATCGGCATGATCGACGACAACGTCGATGGCCTGGTCCAGGAAAGCGAACTGAAAGGCATGATGGCCTCGCTCAAACCGCGCTTCAAAGCCCTCGACGTCGACAACTCGGGCGCTCTCGACGCCACCGAGATGAAGGCTGCCGGCGGCGGCATGCGCATGCCGCGCGACGCCGACATCGACCTCTAGACCCGAATCTCAGGTCCGAATCTCAGGGGCCGGAGCGCAAGCTCCGGCCCCTGTTGTTTGGGCCCATCCAAACGCCCGTTCCCTCAGCATCACTCCCCCGGCGCGGCGCATTATCCATCCGGCAGGATTAAATCGCGGATAGATTGGGCAAATCCTGCAGATCGCTAAGGCCCCCGTAGCGAAAGCACACTAGATACCGCCCGAGCGACACGACCCCACCCATCAAGAGGCCGGGGCGTCCGCCAGGGAAACACCCAGACAGGCAACCAGGACAGCGCGTCCGGATTCCCCGGCCCCGCGCATTGGGTGCTTCGATGCGTTTCGTTCGGGAGGCTCTGCTCCTCCCCTTCATCGCCGGACTGCTGGCCGCCGCCCCCGCTGCGCGCGCCGACGAACCGCGCCCTGCTGCCATTGTCGAGTCTGTCTTCGCGCAGGCTGGCCAGCGCGCCGCCGCCCTCGCCGCCGCGCCCTACCAGAAACCCGCCGACGACCTGCCGAAAGTCTTCCATGGCGCCGACTACGACGCTTACCGCAAGCTGCGCCCCCGCCCCGACAAGACCGTCTGGGGCACGGCCGGCAACCCGTTCGGCATCCTCCCCCTTCCCCGCGGCTGGCTCTACCCGCATCCGGTCGCCATTCACCTCGTCGCCCGCGACGGCGCGATCCGCCCGCTGGCCTCGCCGGACACGGTCGATTTCGTCGACTACCCCGCCGCCACCGATGGCGACCGCGCCCGCCTCGGCGCCTCCGGCTTCCGCGCCATCACCCGCCCGGGCGTCGCCGGCGACGGGTATGAGTTCGCCGTCTTCCAGGGCGGCACGTATTTCCGCGCGGTGGCGAAAGGCCAGTCTTACGGCATCTCTGCCCGCGCCCTCGCCATCGGCACGGGCTCATCCACCGAAGAATTCCCCGCCTTCACTGACTTCTGGGTTCTTGAACCCGCAGCCGGCGACGACACGCTCCATGTCGTCGCCCTGTCTCAATCGTCGAGCGCAGCAGCAGCCTATCGCTTTGCGCTTCGGCCCGGGAGCGACGCCATCATCGATGTTGTGGGTGAGATTCATCCGCGCATCGACGTCTCCGAGATCGGCGTCGCTCCCCTCTCCTCCATGTACCTCCACGGCCCCGCCGATCCACGCGTCAGCGACGATCAGCGGCCCGAGGCGCATGACTCGGACGGCCTGTCGCTCACGACCGCTTCTGGCGAGCGCATCTGGCGCCCGCTGGCCAATCCGAAGACCGTGCAGGTCTCGGCCCTCGTCGGCCGCATCACGCGTTTCGGCCTCGAACAGCGCCAGCGCGCGCCGGCCGCCTATGCCGATGGCGAGGCCAAATACGAAAAACGTCCTAGCATCTTCATCGAACCGGTCGGCGACTGGGGCGACGGCGACGTCCACCTGCTCGAAATCCCGACTGCCAACGAATACGCAGACAACGTCGCCGCCTTCTGGCGCCCCGCCGCCCCCTGGCGCGCGGGCAAGACCTACCGCATCGCCTATCGCCTGCAATGGACGGTGGACCTTCCCGCGAAAAGCCCTGCCCGCGTCGTCTCGACACGGGTAGCCCCGGTTGCCGGCAATCCGGCCTTGCGCCGCTTCACCCTTGAATTCGCCGGCGCGAACCTAATCTCCGAAGGCGCGCTGAAGCCGGACCTCTGGGCCACCGCCGGGCGCCTGTCCGCCATTTCCGTTTCGCGCAACGCCTCGGGCGCCGCGACGCTCTCCTTCGACCTCGAGCCGGGCGATGCGCCCGTCATCGAACTTCACGCCGCCCTCGCGGGCTCCTCCCAACTCACCGAGACTTGGTTGTTCCGATGGACGCCAGACTGACCTTTGACGATGTCCCGTTTGTCGGGGCCGAACGTCCCTGGACTCCGCCGGAGTCGCCACTGGCCATGCCACAGCAGGCCATCGATGCGCCGCGTGCATATCCACACGGCGAAGTCGACACGCGCTGGCGTCTGGCCCTGCTGATCGGCCTCGCCATCGGCATCACCGGCGTTGCTTCGGGCCTCGCCTGGAAAGCCATGGCGCGGGATGGCGTCACCCTGCTGGACCTCGTCACCATCGTCCTGCTCTCGGCCAACGTCGCCTGGATCGCGCTTGCCGCCTCCACCGCCGCCACCGGCGCGCTGTTGCTGGCCCTGCGCCCGCCTGCCGCCCCCACCCGCCGCGAGCCGCTGGAAACGTCCTCGCTTACCGCCATCATCGTGCCGATCCGCAACGAAGACATGATGCGCGTCACGGCCTCGGCCCGCGCCATCATCGACTCGCTCGCCCGTTCCGGCGCAGCGCAGGCGTTCGAGTTGTTCTTCCTGTCAGACACCTCCGACCCCGCCTTCGCCGCGGAAGAAGAAGCCGCCATCATCCGCCTGCGCGCCATCCGCCCGGAAGCGCAGATCCACTACCGCCGCCGCGCCAACAATCATGGCCGCAAGGCCGGCAACGTCGCCGATTTCGTGCGCCGCTGGGGCGATCGCTACGACTACATGGTGGTGTTCGACGCCGACAGCCTGATGTCCGGCCGCGCGCTCGTTGAACTCGTCCGCCGCATGGACGCCTCTCCGCGCACCGCGCTGATCCAGACCGTACCGATGATCGTCAACGCACAGACGCTGATCGCCCGCTCGCAGCAATTCGCCATGCGCGCCTATGGCCAGATGTTCGGCATGGGTCTCGCCTGGTGGTCGGGCGGCGCCGGAAACTTCTGGGGCCATAACGCGATCGTCCGCGTCCGCGCCTTCGCCGCCCATGCCGGCCTGCCCGTCCTGCCGGGACGCGGGCCTCTCGCCGGCCACATCATGAGCCACGACTTCGTCGAGGCCGCGATGCTCCGCCGCGCCGGCTGGCGCGTGGAAATCGCGCCCGAGATCGAGGGCACCTACGAAGAATCCCCGCCGACGCTGGATGACATCTGCACGCGCGACCGCCGCTGGGCCCAGGGCAACCTGCAGCACCTCAAACTGATCGGCGCCAACGGCTTCGATCCCGTAAGCCGCTCGCACATCGTCGCGGGCGTGATGGGCTATGCCTCCGCCCTGCTGTGGTTCTCGCTGATCGTTGTCGGCGCACTGCAGGCGTGGCTCGAACATGGCGGTGTCAAAGTCTCCGGCGCGCCGGACTTCTCGCTCGTCATCCTCACCATGCTGATCGTGCTCTCGCCAAAATGGCTGGCGCTGCTGCTCTGGGCCGCCGGACGCCTGCCCGGCTGGAACGGCAATCCCGGCTTCATCGCAGGCCTCGCCGTTGAAACCGCAATCTCCGCCGCCACCGCGCCCGTGCTGATGGTCAGCCAGGCCCACGCCTTCGTCGCGCCCTTCCTTGGCCGCGACGCCGGCTGGCGCCCCCAATCGCGCGTCGCGCTCGGCGGCGCCAACAGCGCACTCTACCGCGGCCAGTTCGTCTTCGGTCTCTTCCTTTGCGCGACCATGCTGATCAGCCCCGGCTTCGCCGCCTGGACGCTGCCCGTGGCAGCCAGCCTCGTGCTCGCCGCGCCGCTGGCCTCAGGCCTCGCCCACGCCCCGCGCCGCCGCACCTGGCTCTGGCGCGCCCTCGCCACGCCGGAAGACATGCAGCCCCCCTCCATCGTCCGCGCCGCCGGCCGCACCGGCCAGGCACTGGCTGAAGGCCGCACGCTCGCGCCCGCCGCCATCATCGGCGTCGCGCTGGCCAAGGACGGGACGGAGTCCGGCCGCGCCGCTGCCTGATCTGCTTGTCGGAAAACCGGCTTGCCGAGCCGAAGCGATCCCGTCCGGGATCGTGAAGACTGGTGGGCGGTACATGCATAATTCCATCGTTTGCTAGCGTTCATCAGCATTCGCTGGCGCGCTCGAAGCGAACAGAACAGCTGGTACACTCAAAGAGTTAGAATGCGCCTTTGCTCTCGACGGTTAGCCGCCGTTCGCTCGCCAGCGCGGCTCCGTTGGAGGGTTCGATGGATGGACAAAATGCCGAGATTATCGAATCGCCTCACGGCCCTGACCCTTCGTTCGCTACCGCCGGGCAAGCATCTGGACGACGCAGGCCTCTACCTGATCAAGCCGGACGAAAAGACAGGGCGCTGGATGCTTCGATACCGTCAATACGGCCGGCGCCGTGACATGGGCCTCGGAGGTTGGCCACGAGTGGGGCTCGGCGATGCGCGCCGGGCCGCCGAGGTTGCCCACCTGCATCTGGAAGGACAGCCGCGCGAATTTGCTACCCGCGGGCCGCCGTGCGTGCCCAAACTGGGCGCCATTGTCTTGATCAGCGGTCACCACCCAACGACAGTGTGAGCTGTGGGGCGCGGCTGTCATATTGCGCGCTGCAGCCGCGACGCATTCGCGAGGATGGGTCCGGCGGGCGCGCTGGAGACAGTTCCGCGGCAACAACTGACAGTGATGGGCGGCGCTCGCATGCATCCGCATCCTTCGAACAACACGCCCGGGGATGGCGGTGAATGCTTGGATGGATCGGACCCTGCGATCCGCTCGATAGGCGATCTGACGATTGGGGAACAGGCTCACCGTGATCGACCTGCCCTGCAGGCCGGAGCATCCGCCGCAGGCGCCAATTCGGCCCATCCCGCCACGACCACGTGGGGCGCCACCTTGAGGCGGTTTGAAAGGGCTTGCCCGCTTCCGCCCGCTACACTCGCGATGTATCGCGAGAGTTGCGCCACACTCGATCGCTATGGTCTTGCCGGGCCCGCTTTCATCACGCCTCGGGAGGCCAGCGCGTTCCTCAGAACGGCCGCCCTCAGCGTCGACAGCATGGTCCTCACGGACTACGTCGCCGCCGCGACTTTCGTGCTCAGGAGCCTCTATGGGCGCTCCGCTTCACTGGATGCCGCGCGACGCATCGGAATGTTCCACCGCCGTATGTTGCCTGGTCGGGCGCCGGCATCGCTGGCTATTGAACTGACGCGTTCGGACGTGCGGGAGTTACTGCGCGCAGGGTGTGTGACACGACCGTTGGGCCTCATGATCCGGCTGCTCCTCGCGACTGGCCTCAGTCCCAGAGAGGTTCATTCGGCAACATACGATCGCGAGCGTCGTCTTCTCACGACAATGCGGCGTGGACACAGTGCGAATGTTATGGCCATTGCCGTTCCGGTTGGCCGCATGGCAGACAGCGCCGCCGATGCGTGGGACCTGCTGAGCGCCAGCGGCGCGGCGCCAACGCTAAAATCCCTAGCCCGCTCCTTTTCAGCGGCGCGGGAGGATGCCGGCCTGCGCCGGTCACTGACGCTGCAAGCATGCAGGGAAAGTTTCAGGAGCGAGCTTCAGCGGCTTGCAATTCCAGACGCACAGATAAGAAAGGTCACGAGTCCGGGCCTGACGGCTTTCGCAAGCGATGACCGTTCGTTGATCCGCGAGTTGGCGTGGCGGTCGATTTTCGACCTCGTCGACTTCGAGACCGGCTTCGACTGGCCGTAAGTCTCGGGACCGCAGCAGACACAGCATCCAACGAACGACACGGCAGGGCCGGTGTTCGCAAAATTCCCCCCGTTTCCGAGTCCTGCGGAGAGCCGGTCCCGTCACCACCGCCCGTCACACTCCCTTCCATCGTGCGGTCGTGCCTGGCCGCGCCGTCACGAGTCGGCCCCTTCACCTCTCTCACGAAGCATGGAACGTCGTATGCCGCTATGGACCGAGCTGGGCACGAACCTCGTGAATGAGTTCAGACGGCAGCAATGGCTTGCGCAACGTACGCACAGCACCAAGCACCCGCGCCGCCGCCAGGCTCGACCCGATCCGGTCGTCACCGCTTCCAAGGAGATCGCTCAACCCGCCCGTCATGACCAGAACAGGCTGCGCGAGGCTTCTTTCGCGCAGCGCCAGAATGAGCTCGATGCCGTCCATGTTGGGCATCAGCAGGTCGGTGACAATCACATCGACAGATCGTGTCTCGAGAACCCCAAGTGCAGCGGCGCCGTCAGCCGCCTCGCAGACTTCAAGCCCGGCCTCGCGAAGGGCGTCGGAAAAGGTCTCTCTGAGACCCTCATTGTCGTCGACAAGTAGGACGCTAGACATGACCCGCCTCAGTGTATGCGCACACCCGCCATGATATCGGCAATGCGTTAAGAATGGCCAACTTTACCTTCATCATTGAGCCTCGTCGCCGCAGGAAGCGCGCGCCCCGCCTCGTCAGGAAGAGCAGGGCTTCTACCCGACATCGTCGAGTCCGCAGCCCTGGCGATGGCTCTGAACAACGCAACAATGTCGAGTGGCTTTGAGATATAGTCGGTCATCCCGGCCGCAAGGTATCTGTCCCTGTCTCCGAGCAGCGCGTTCGCCGTCATCGCAATGATCGGAATGCCACCGGCGCGGCCGCCGAGTTCCCGAATTCGTCTTGTCGCCGCAAGACCGTCCATCACGGGCATCATCACATCCATCAGCACCAGGTCAAATTCCTCACTGGCGGCCCTTGCGACCCCGTCCTGGCCGTTGTCGGCAATGGCCAGGCTATGGCCTTCCGCCCCAAGCAGTGTTGCAAGAATCTTCTGATTGGCGGGGTTGTCCTCGACGATCAGGATTCTAAGCGGCGGGATTGATGGTGCAGCTTCGTATGGCGTTTCGACCCCGGGCGCCTCTGCCACCGGCGCGCGGACCGTGAACCAGAAGGTCGAGCCCTTGCCAATCGCACTCTCGACCCAGATTTCGCCTCCCATCAACTCGACGAGCTGCTTGCAGATGGCGAGGCCAAGGCCAGAGCCGCCATATGGCCGCGTCGGAGACGTATCCGCTTGGTAGAACTGCGAGAACAACCGGGAGATCGTTTCGGGCGTCATCCCAAGGCCGGTGTCGCTCACGGCGAATTTTGCGCGTTGCATGTCCGGTTCGTAGGTCACGGCAACGCGGATGGCGCCGCTCTGGGTAAACTTGATGGCGTTTCCCACCAGATTGGTCAGGACCTGGCGCACACGGCGGGCATCGCCATGGATCCAGGCAGGGAGGTCGCGTGGAATATCGGCATCAAGAACGATCGCCCGTTCGTTTGCACGCGCCCCGAAGAGGCCGACAACATCCCCGACCACATCGCGTGGGCGATAGGCGGCCTGCTCGACCGCAACCTGCCGCGCTTCGAGCCTCGCGATGTCGATGACATCATCGAGCACATGCATGAGGTCCCGCGCCGATTTCAGGGCCGTAACGGCGTGATCATGCTGGTCTGCTCCGAGGCGTGATCTCTGCAGGACTTCCAGCATGCCGATCACGCCGTTCATCGGCGTCCGGATTTCGTGACTCATGCGCGCGACGAACTCGCTCTTGGCGGCGGAGGCCGCTTCGGCCTCCCGGCGCTTCAAGTCCAGCTGCGAGCTCAGCTGTGCTTCCTCCGTCACATCGCGCGCAACGCCCGCCAGGCGTTGCCTGCCATCGAATCCGACACACAGGCGCACCCGCTGTTCCAGCAGGCGTTCGCCCGAGCGGGGAGAAAGAATCCGCCAGCGTGTTTTCAGCGGAATGCCGGTTCTTGCCACTTCTTCAAGTTGCTCGCGGACACGTGCCCGGTCGTCAGGATGCACGATCTCGTACATGCTCTCCTGAGACATCGGCGATCCCACATCGCACTGATCGGCCGCAACGCTCGAGCGCGGATCGACCGAGACAGTTCCTGCTTCGAGGTCGATCTCCCACATTCGCAACTCGGCGGCGCCAAGAGCTGCGATGAGTCTATCTGTGGCTGCCTGAAGCTCGGCTGCGGCTACCTTGCGTGCCGTTATATCCTGGATCGTGCCGACGAGCCTCACAACCCGCCCACCTTCACGCTCCGCATCGCAGAAACTGCGCAGCCAGACCCGTCTCCCGTCAGGGCGCACAATTTCATACTCGCGCTCGGTGCGACGGCCTGAAAGGATCGCCTCATGAAAGCCTGCCCTGACAAGCGGCAGGGAAGCTGGCGTCACCAAGGACCAGCAGAGCTGCGTGCTTGGCGTGACAGTCTCGTCCACGCCAAAGATCATACGCGCCTGACGGGACCAAGTCAGCACATGCGAACGGCGGTCATACTCCCATCCGCCCACACCGCCCATCTCCGAGACTTCTTCAAGTAGTGATGCGCTTCGTTGTCTGGCGACATCGTCGCGGTGTTGTTGAGTAACGTCTTCCGCTGTGCCGAGCACGCGCATCGCCTCGCCATTTATGCGCTGGACCTGACGGACGCTTCTCACGCGTATCAGGCGCCCCTTGAACGTTCGCGTTTCGAACTCGATCGTTGCTGGCTTTCCGAATTCGATGGCGTCCTTCGTTGAGGCGTCGATCTCTTGTTGCGTTTCAGGTGCGCGCAGTGCGCGGACCGCATCAAGCGTTGGTACGATTGACGGATCGAGGTCGTAGATAGCGTAGGTCTGGGGGGACCAGGTCAGCGTAGAGGTGCGGAGATCCTGTTCCCATGCCCCGACTCCCGAAAGGGTCGAGACGCCTTGAAGCAGGACCTGGCTTCGCTCCAGGGCTTCAATGTCGCGCTCGTGCTGTTGTTGTGACTCGCGCAGGCACGTAATGTCGAAGTATGTCGACAGCACGACCCGCGGCGACGGTCGAGATTCGAATGGGAGGACCGCGGAGCCGACGCGAAGCCAGCAACGCCGTCCATCCTCGCGGTCGTAACCGAGCAGAACCCGTTGCTGGGCCAATCCGGAGAGCAGAGTTTGCCGCACGGGATGAAGACCAGCTGCGAGCTCTGTCCCGTCTGCGCTTCTGAACCCGTCGAGGAATGCCCTGCTCTGCAGGCCTGCATCCCCGAAAAGCACTCTCGCTTCCGCGTTCGCGCTGATCAGATTACCGTCCTGATCGTGGGCAAGAGCGGCCACGCCGCTCAGGCCCTCCAGCCAGGGAAATGACATGTCACCCGATGCGCCGCCTACCCCGCTGTCGCCTCGGGCATCACGTTCTGGCGTCATCCCCTTGTCCGCAACCATCCCCTGCCTGCTTGCATCCTCCCGACGCCTCGCCACGGTGGAATGATCATGGGAGTCCGGTTGAGCAACATTGACGTCCGCGCGCAGCAGCGCAATTGGCTTGGATCAAGTCGCGCGATTTTCAGCGCCTGAATATCCCTGACCAAGCCGTGAGGAGAAGGGATCCCGACCTTCAACACCGGGCACAGACGTCAAATTGCAGGAGATCCGCAGGGTCACCGTGACCGGGGCATGCGGACGATTCTTCCACGAGGTGCGAGCCCCATAATGGGGCATCGTAGACTTGAGCAGCAATGGGAACGTCTCCAGACTCTCCGCGTTGGCCCATCCCCCAACTCGCGGCCGACACGGGAAGGACGCCTCCTCTGAGGCGCCCTTCCTTGTGTCTCGGGCAATCCTGCACTTCCGATGGACCCGAGCACCACGCCCCGAGCGCTTGAGTTTCGCGAGACCCCGGGGCGCGCACCCGCGCGCGTCCGGCGGCCCGGGACCTCACCCCGGAAGACAATTGCCCTGCGTTCGTACCGTGTCAGCAATCGCCTCCTTTCACGCGGCGCCGTTTGACACAAGACGGCGCCCGACTTCATTGATGATGTCTTGAAGTACCAAGCCGCTGTCGTCGAAGCCGTCGTTTAGGCACTCGTTCGCGTACGCAGCTAGCATCATGGGAGCGACTTCACTCAGAAAGCTCCGGAGTTCCTTCGCGCAGTCTGAGCCCTCGCGAAGTCGACCATCTCCCGCAATCGCTATGATCTGGCGGATGGCGTAGCCTTGAATTGCACCGGGATTGCCGTGCCACAGGTCTAGCAGTGCCACTGTGTCCCCCAGCGTCGTGAGCACCACCTGTCCAGCCAGTTGACCCCTTCTAGCAAGCGATGCGTACGTTTCTAGCGAGCGAGGCGGCTTTCTATCTCGATGGGGCCGCCATGCGTGAAGTCGCTAGATCGCTCGTGTAAGTTGGCCGGGCGGCCCCACCCATCGCCAAGGGGCCTTCTTAAGTAGGAAAGGGCGTCCGAAAGGAACGCGGCCGCGTACCCCGGTACAACAACTTCGTGCATTGGGGCGGCAACATTTGGCAACAAAGGCGACGCGGCGATCGAGCTGTATTGACTTCGAAGACGTCGCTAAGCTTTGATTTTGCGGGCTTGTGAGGCTGGTGGGCGGTACAGGGATCGAACCTGTGACCCCTACCATGTCAAAGTTGAGGTCCGCTTTCCCGTTCACTTTCAAGGGATATCAGAGCGTTCCAATTGGCTCATTTATATGGACTTTTTGGTCCGTTGGGCATCATTCAAGTTCACGAATACCCATTCATGTGATACCTATGAGGTACCTAAACTTGATTTCCAACGGGTAGGTACCGCTGCATGGAATCCAAAAAGCTCACCAAAAAGCTGATCGATAGTCTCCAGCCTCAGGCGTCGGACTTGATCGTTTGGGACACAGAGATTCGCGGGTTCGGTCTGAAGATCGCCCCGTCGGGCCGTAAGACCTTCGTCTTGAAGTATCGAAACAAGTTCGGGCGCCAACGAAAGCCCACGATCGGAACCTTCGGTGCCGTGACCGTTGATCAGGCTCGGACCATCGCGATCGATTGGACGAACCAGGTCGCAAAGGGGATGGATCCTTCAGCGGAGAAGCAGGCTCAGAGGAGCCAGCTCACATTGAACCAATTTGCTACTCTGTATTTTGGGTCCGCAAAAAAGCGGGAAAGTACTTTGGCCATGGAGCGGAGCTACTACGGCACCCACGTTGAGCCATCTCTAGGCAAGTTGTCCGTTGGCGACATCACGCAGAAGGATGTCCAAGCGTGGATCAACACCCGATCGAAGACTCCAGGCGCTGCCAACAGAACCATAAGCATGCTTTCCGCCATGTTTAACGACGCTGAGCGGCAGCTCCATCGACCTGCCAACAGCAATCCATGTCGGCGAATCAAGAAATTCCCGTCCACTCCGAAGCAGCGGTACTTGTCTCGAGAGGAGATGAAGCGGCTTGAAGCGGTCCTTGATGAGATCGACCAAAATAAATCGATGGATCCGTGCATCGCTCCAGCAATTCGATTCGCCCTCCTGACTGGGGCTCGCAAGAGCGAATTTCTCACGATGAAGTGGGAGTACGTGGACATCAAAAGTCGAGTGGTTCGTCTTCCAGACAGCAAGACGGGTCCACGCAATCTGTACCTGTCGGAAAGAGCGATCGAGGTTCTAGATCAGATGCCTCGCCAGCAGAACAATCCGTATGTTTTCCCAGGCAAGAAACTAAACGACCACTTCCACAACTTGAAGAAGCCATTCAAAATCGTGCTGGAGCGGGCCGGCATCAAAGATTTCCGCATCCATGATCTGCGCCACACTCACGCTACTTGGGGCGTGCATGCGGGTCTATCAACACACGTGATCGCGAAGACGTTGGGGCACACTCAGTCGAGAACCGCAGAGCGGTATGCGCACGTGGACGATGAGCCTGCGCTGGCAGCTGCAGAATCGATCGGACGAGAGATGTACGGGCCAACGTCGAAATAGGCTTCGTCGCGCCCACAGTCTCTGCTGCCTAGCGTAGCGGGCCACGCATTGCATTAGGGAAAGCTTTTTGTTCGCAGCAGCCCAAATTGTCGGTTCAGGGCGAAGCCTTCAGCGACCACACAAATGAGAACACGTAGGGTTGCGGATCGCACACAGCGATTGGCTTACCGTCCGAGCCGACCGCAGGTTCGAGACGGTTGTTGGTGAAAGCTGCTATAGTGGCATCGTCGAGCCTTTGAGAGCCGCTGGATTTTACGATGGCGGGGTTAGATGAGATTCCGTCCGCATCAACGCAAGCAGACACTAGAACCTCTCCTGCTTCGCCCGCGCGGCGCGAGAGGGCAGGATATTCAGGCATTCTGAACCTGCTCCCGACTTTTGGCGCTATCGCAATCGTGACCGCGGTAGCGTTGCTGCGGTCAGAACGCCCAGAAACACGGGCATCGGCTTCTGGTTCCGCAGTTGGTTGATCTAACCTGTTGATGTCAAAATTCGACGCGATATCGTCGCCTGTCGCGTCGGCTGTTTGATTAGCGTAACTCGGGGGAGCGTGCGGCGGGGGCGGGAGCTCACGCGATACGGTCTTGGGTGTATCCGCTTCGGGCCTTGCCTGAACTCTGGCAAGCACCACAACTTGGCTGTGCCAATCGACTTCAATTCGAACTGTCCAAGTGGTTGCGTCGAACGCCTCTCGACTAACTTGAAAAACCTCTCCGTCGTCGTGTGTGACGCCAGGATTGATGGCGTTCATCAGGCCTGCGCTGAAATCCTGATCTGCACCAACCAACGCCCTGGCTCCACCATCCGACGCCATCTTCCTGCCGCTCGCATCGACAAGAACAACACTCGGCTTCTCGAAAAACTCCTTCGGCTCGGCACTCCTGTTTGTATAGGAGTAGTTCACGACCACATAGACGGTCCCTTGGGGGGCCGACTCTCCTCCGAAAATCATACCGACCGAATCTTTCGGCTGTACGGCGTCAATGCGAACGTCGAAATCGCCAACGCGAACGACATCGCCAACGGTGGGGAGCGCTTTATCTTCTGCACCGCTTGTCCGTTGTGCGTCGCCTGACGACAAACCGCCTTCCCGCAACGCGTAGCCTGCTCCGCCCAGCACAACCAAAACTACGACGCCGCCAAGCACCCACATGCCCACCCCATTACGTGGTTGCGCAGTTCCATAGCGTGTTGATGAGGAGTTGTTGCGAGAGTCGCTGCCTCCCTGAACGATTGGCAACCCTTCCTTGTCGGTGAAGTTTCCGAACAGGATGCGGAAGAAATCGATCAGTGCCCAAACGCCCCCGAGCCCGAGCGTGAACAGCATCAAAAATCCTGTTGCGACCTTTCCCACGTAGAAGCGATGCGCCCCTAATGTCCCAAGGAAGAAACACCACAATGCCGCAGCTGTGTACGACTTGGGCGATATCCTAGGTCGGCGATTGCTGGTGGCATCAAGCTTCGGAAATTCCAAAGACGACGAGTTACCAGCAGCCTCAGCAAAAAGCGGTGGCTGACTCTGTTTCGTCGCCGCGGACGCTGCATAGGCAGCGGTGGGTGCCCCGCATCTGGGACAGCTCGGCGCTTTGTCGGAAATCTGGCTTCCACATTCCGCGCAACCGACAAGAGCCATCCGACTTTTCTCCCCCAAAGCCACGCCAAAGCTGACAAGACCGCTTCCCGCCACTCGATCGGCTGGGCCCCGATTCCGTACCGATAAATCAATAATACACTGAACGTATTCGGTGTACCCCTAAAAAGCCGATCCGTGTTCGGTGGAGATGATCGCTCCACCGAATAAAGCTCGGACATGCTTGAAAGCCTCAAGGAGCGGATTGGCGCAGCGGTTCGGGCTGGACGAAGCGAGGCTGGGCTGACGCAAGAGGAATTGGCTGAGCGAATTGGCCGCCATGCGGACAGTGTATCGCTGATTGAACGGGGAAGGACGCTGCCTACCCTGGACATGCTTGTGGGTTTGTCGGCAGCCTTAAAGCTGCCGATCAGCGAGCTTGTTCCGACAGCGGTTCCTGAAAAGCAAAAATCAACGCGGCGGGTTCTGCTTGAGGCAGAGATTGTCCAACTTCTAAAAGCGGTCCCTGAGAAACGCCTCGAGGCTGTTCGGGATCAGGTTCGCATGATCGCAGAGTTGGAGTGAAGACTGGTGGCGACGGATGGGTTGTGGGCCTCCAGCGGTGATCATTGTTCGGATAATTGGGCCTGTCAGCGCGGCGTATTATCAGTATCCCAAATGATCCTTCGAAGCCGAAATTGCTAGTTGGCTCTCTCGTTGTTGCCTGGTTTAATTCAGGGACTCGCCCATAAACGAGTGGCGTCGGGTTAATAGTTATTATTTCGCGCAAAGCGGGATCAAGGCTGGGCCTTGGGTGGCCCAGCCGTTGATCTAGATGCAGAGATGCCGATGGCGCGCCTGGGTCTCGTTTCCGCTGGACGCCTTGGTCGGCATCATTTTTCGGCGGTGAGAGTCTTTTTGGCGGTGAGATTTGTGATCCAGCGCTCGGTCCGATTCTGGTCAAATCTCTTCAAGAGATATTGAAGCCATCGCTCCCGATCTGCTTCTGAATCCATGCGTCGGACTTCTGTTTCATGATAGCCCCAATTGCTGCGGGCCCAGCGATAGTTGGCTCTCTGTATCACCTCATCCATATCGCGGTCGTCAGATATTCCGCTGAGCGCCAAGTGCACGTGGAGGCGCTGTCCCCCTTCCGAAAGCGGCCTTTCTTGCCCTTCAATGGTACCGACATAAGACAGCATCGCACCCCTTCGCATTTCAGAGCGCTCATAGACGTCTCGCGATAGTCTTTCGACGAAGCGAGATACGTTTTCTTCCATTCGAGAAACGGTGAGCCAATCTCTGATTCCGTTATCCGCGCGAATGCATTGAATGGCGCTGCCAGTGAAAGCTACTTGAGCGTTCAGCTGGCGGAACCAGTCAGCGTATGAGGCCTTGAGCCGCTTGTCTGGCGATAATACGGTTAGTTGCATCGGGACGCCCTCGTGAAGGAGTCGCCGTACTGCGATGTCGAGGCAAACCGATTTTTATCGAGCCAGTCCTCAATATCCCTGCTGGAATACAAGATCTTCTTGCCGCACTTCAAATAGCGAGGCCCAAGACCATTCATTCGAAATCTCGCCAATGTAGAGCGAGATAATCCCAATACTCCAACCAACTCTTCTACACTATAATAACTATTCAATATAACTCTCCTTATATACATCTATTCATTATGTATCTAAGGGAGATATTCACTAGCCCGATTGTTACGCACTATTAATAATTTTGTTTGGGGCGCGCGCCCAGGGCACGAAAAGTCGTTCGCGGGTACCTATGTGGTACTTAACACGGCAAGCGCTCTCCCGAGAAAAGGGCTTAACCTTCTAAGTTATTGATTCTATTATAAAGGCTGGTGGGCGGTACAGGGATCGAACCTGTGACCCCTACCATGTCAAGGTAGTGCTCTACCGCTGAGCTAACCGCCCGAACCAGCCATCGATGTGTCCCGCGAGGGACCCCGCCCTGCCGGGCGAGGGGCGTGTAATGCATGTTGGGGGGCCGGGCGTCAATGCCGCCGGATTGCCGCGCCTGAAACAGCCCTCAGGCCGCCATCACACGCTCGACCTCATCCACCAGTTCGCGCAGGTGGAAGGGCTTGGAGAGCACCTTGGCGCCCGCCGGTTGCGGGCCTGCGCCGGAAAGCGCGACGCCGGCAAAGCCGGTGATGAAAACGATCTTCATGGCCGGGTCCAGTTCGGCCCCGCGCCGCGCCAGCTCGATGCCATCGAGGCCCGGCATGACGATGTCGGTGAGCAGGAGGTCGAACACTTCGCGCTCAAGGGCCTTGAGCGCCGAACGACCCTCGTCAAAGTCCTTCACGACGTGGCCGGCGCGCTTGAGCGCGTTCACGAGAAAGCCCCGGAGGCTGTCATCGTCTTCAGCGAGGAGAATCTTGGCCATGGCGTCCCGGTCAGCAGACCTTGTGTGCAGGCTACGATTTGTGGGGCGTCGTGGTAAAGCAGGGATGAAGAGTTGCGCTTGACCCAGCGCAGCGCTCCGAAAATATGGGTGGTGATGTTTCCCGGTCTGATGATTTTCACGGATCCGGGGTCGAATGGCCCTGATTCCCGTCCCGATTCCGGCGCGCCGGCAGCGGAACGGACTGGCTTCTCGTTCTCGATCGACGAGCCCGTATCCATTGTTTCGCCAGCAGTTTTCGCCTCCCCGCACTCCGGACGCCTCTATCCGAAAGGCTTCCTCGAAAGCGCTGTCGCCTCGATGCTGGACCTGCGCCGGATCGAGGATGCCTATGTCGATCGGCTGCTGGCTGACGTGCATCTGACCGGCGCGCCGGTGATCTGCGGCCTCGTGGCGCGCGGATTTGTCGACCTGAATCGCGCCGAGTCCGAAATGGACCCGCATATGTTCGAAAATCCGCAGGCCAGCTGGTTCGCCCAGCGCTCGCCGCGGGTCGAGGCGGGGCTGGGCTGCATCCCTCGCGTCGCCTTCAACGGCACCGCCATCTACAACCGCAAGCTCTATCGCGAAGAGGCCGAAGCGCGGCTGGAGCAGGTTTACCGCCCCTATCACCGGGCGCTGGAGGCCCTGCTGCGGCGGGCCCAGGCCATGTTCGGACAGGGCTGGCTGATCGATTGCCATTCCATGCCGGCCGAAACCGAAGCCAACGCCCGCTCGCCCGACATTGTCATCGGGGACCGGTTCGGGGCCTCGTGCGCCCCGGGCCTGACGGACTTGATCGAGGGCATGTTTCGGGACCGGGGCTATTCCACCGCCCGTAACACCCCCTATGCGGGCGGCTTTGCCACCCTCGCCCACGGCCAGCCGGCGCTAGGGCGGCACGCCATCCAGATCGAAATCCGGCGGCGGCTTTATCTCAATGAAGCCACTGTGGAACCCAATGAGGGCTTCCTGACGCTACGTCAGCATATCGCTGAAATTGCTGAGAAAGTTTGTGCCTTCACGCGCTCGGAATCGGGTCTGGCCGACCTCGGCACAAAGAAGAAGGCCGCGCTGGATGCCAGCGCGGCCAAAGGTTTAGGGAGGAAACGCCCATAAGGGCAGCGGCTCCGAAGAGCCACGGATTGGGTTTACGCTGCAGCGCAAAAAACTCAACCCGGAATCTCGCATCTGCGGCGAATTTCCGCAGTATATCGGGCCATATGCTTAGTCTGCCGGGTTCTAAGGCAGGCCTGTCCGATGATTGGGCGTCACATTTCTGCTGCGCCGCACAAACCTTCCCGTCTGACGTGTGGCAAGGGCCTTGCTGATCAACCACCCGACGGTCCCTGATTGGTACGGGCCGTGCGTAGTGGGAGTTCGAGTATGGCCACGGATGTGGATATCTATGTCGGCAAGCGTCTTCGTCGTCGCCGCCGTCTCCTGGGTCTGACCCAGCAGGACCTCGCAGGCCAGGTTGGCGTGCGGTTCCAGCAGATCCAGAAATACGAGTGCGGCGCTAACCGCATCACGGCGAGCCGGCTGTTCAGCCTCGGCACCGCCCTGAACGTGAACATCAACTATTTCTTCGAAGGCCTCGCCGCCGACGGCAAGCAAGCCCCGGCGAACGACCAGGCGGGCGACCGTCTGTCGGGCGACATCCTCTCGCAAAAAGAGACGCTGGAACTCGTCCGCGCCTACTACCGCCTCGGCGAGCGTCCGCGCCGCCGCCTGCTCGACCTGGCGAAAGCCCTCGAGGGCGATCCGACCGACGTCGTCGCCTCGTAAGTCGACTGAGCCCCTACGCAGTCTGAGCCCGGACCGGATACTCTCCGGTCCGGGTATCAGCTGCGCAGAGGAGAGACGCTTGCAGGCGCGTTGGCGTGAAGGCAAAGGTCCGTCATGGATCTTGCCCAGCTTCTCCTGCCCACAGCCCAGCTGATGGCCGATGCAGCCCGCAAGGCTGCCCTACCGCATTTCCGGTCGAAGACCGACACCACCGAGAACAAGGCGACCGAGGGTTATGACCCGGTCACCGAAGCCGACCGCGCAGCCGAACGCGCCATGCGCGAGGTGCTCGCGCAACACCGCCCCGACGACGCCATCGAGGGCGAGGAATACGGATCATCCTCCGGCACATCCGGCGTCACCTGGTATCTCGATCCTGTCGACGGCACGCGCGCCTTCGTCGCTGGCTTGCCTTCCTGGACCACGCTGATCGGCGCGACTGAAGGCGACAAGCCGATCCTCGGCATCATCGACCAGCCCTGGCTAGATGAACGCTATGTCGGCCTCACGTCGGCGACACGCACTTCATGGCTGGAGGGGCGCGGCGAAAAGATCCCGCTCGCCACGCGCGCCTGCCGCAAGCTCACCGACGCGATCCTCTCGACCACCGATCCCTTCATTCTCACCGCATCCGAGCGCGGAGCCTTTGAGCATATCCGCGCAACCGCGCGCCTCACCCGCTACGGCCTCGATGCCTACGCCTATGCCCGCCTCGCAGCCGGCACGATCGACATGGTGACGGAGACGGGCCTCAAGGCGCACGATGTTGCAGCCCTGATCCCCGTGATCGAAGGGGCTGGCGGCGTCGTCACCGACTGGCGTGGGAACGCCCCGCAACTGGGCGGACAGATCGCCGCCGCCGCCAATCGCGCTATTCTCGATGAAGCCCTGATCTCGCTCAGGCGTTCCGCGCTCTAGCCCAACAGGATCGACCGCATGACCCCTCTCCTGCTCAACGCCGCCCGCGCCTTTGCGATGGTGTCGTTCGCCGATGGCAAGCTCGCCCCCGCCGAAGCCCAGCGCTTCGCCCACCTCGCCAGCAAGGACGCCACGCTTGGCACGGCCGGCCATGCCGAGATCGCCGATGCGTGGACGATCGCTTCCAACGAGGTTCACGCCGCGCAGAGCTTTGGCGGCGCGCTTGTGACCATCCGCACAGAGATGACCAGCGCCGAGGACAAGGCCGTCCTGATGCGGGTGGCGCAGGCCGCCGTCGTCGCGGACGGCAAGCTGGAGGCGCAGGAAAACGTCGCGATCAGTGCGCTGGCGGAAGCACTTGGCCTCGATCCCAAGGCTTACTAGCCGCCGCCCGCCAGATTCCCGGGAACGATCATCCCGCCCGCGCGTAGTCGCATGTGGGTTGATCTGGAGGGGATCATGAGACCGCGCGCTGGCACACACCCCGTAACGCTCGAACCGCCCACCATTGCGGAAATCCTGGCGCTCGCCCGCCAGCATGACGAGCGCCTGAAGGACATGCGGCAGGACCTCGTCCGCGCCGAAACCAAGCTGCGCGTCGAACAGACCTGGAAATGGCCGATCCGCGTCGGCTGCGTCGCTCTCGGCGCTGTCGGCCTTGCCGCCGTCCAGAACGACCAGATCCGCTATTCCGTTGCCAGCGCCTTCAACGACTTCTTCGCGAACATCCGCACCACGGGCGTCTCGACCCTGATCACGCTTGTGGTCGGCGGTATCGTGATCTTCGCAGGCGTCATGCTGATACGCCGACTGATCGAAGGACCGACGCCCGAAAAGAAAGCGCGCAAGCTGATGGAGCAGTTCGCGAAGTCAGGCGGCGTCGCCTCCTATGTCTTCTCCGCACAGGACACCACGGCCGAGGAAGCCGAAACCATCGACGCCCTGCTCGGTCCGACGAAGAAGCAGATGCGCCAGCGCCGGATGACGAACTCGCACCGCCTGCTGACAGCCTCGCTCACGCGCCTGCTGAACCAGCCGACGGATGCAGCCGAGAAGGCGCGGCTGCACCAGCTGAACTGATCATCGCGATCTAGCGGAACTCGTCTGTCACGCCGAGCGCATCCAGCGCCGCCAGCAGCTCCACGCGCGGCAAGCGCCAGTCGATGTCGCGCCGCGAGAACAGCGCGATCGGGATCGAGTCCGGCGCACCTTCCCCGATGAAGTCCTTCACCATCTGCCGCGACAGCAGCACGTCGAACTGCTGGCGCCGTTCGCACCAGGCCGCCGCGTTGTAGCAGATCGACTGGCGGTCGCTGAACCTGAAGTCCGCCTCGCGCCAGGGCGTGCCGATATAGGCCGGGTCGGGCCGGTCCCATGGCCCCTCAGGTTCCGTGCCATTCACCTCGCTGTGCGGCTGGTGGAACGCCCGCGACCCACCGAGAACCACCACCGCCGGCTGCCCCTCCTGCTTCAGGGCTTTCACCCAGACAGCTATGCCTTCGGAATTGCCCATGTAGAACGTCTCGTGCTGCGCCTCGGCGCTCTTCGACGTGCTCACCACCCGCTCGCCATTGGGGCCGGTAAGAACCTGCAGGCTCGCGCTGATGCGCTGATAGTCCGCCACCGGATCGGAAGGCGTCGCGCAAGCGGGCAGGAAGGCGGAGAGGATCGCTGCAGCAGCAACCAGCCAGACGCGTTTCATATTCCCCCCACTCCGGCCTCAGACGCCGGTCGCCTCGCACAGCTCATCAAACGCGCGCCAGAAAGCGGCGCGGCGTTCGTCCGTTTCCATGAAGATCTCGTGGTTGGCGCCCTGCACCGCCAGATGCCGCGCACCGTTGAGTTTCGGCAGCAGACGCGGCGCGGCCGCCGGATCGACGATGACTTCCTCCGTCGCTGTGGCAACCAGCATCGGCATGGCGCCGACGCGATCGAGCGCGCCGGGCTTGAGGAAGCCCTCGCAGACGTTGAGGGAGGCGACCACCCAGCCAATCGTGGGCTCGCCCAGCGCCAGCCGCGGGTCCGCAGCAATGAGACGATGATAGAGACCCCAGCGGTTGAAATCGTGGCTGAACGGGTTGCCCTCGAACTTTTCTTCCTTCGGCTCAGGCCGCGCCGGGAATGTGCCGAAGCCCAGCGCCTGAACCGAACGCGCAAACACCTGCAGGCTCGGCGGCACGGGAATGCCCCACATCGGCGCAGAGAAGGCGGCGAGCTTCGCCTCGACCTTTCCGGTGCGCAGCGCTTCCATCGAAATGGCGCCGCCCATCGAATGCGCGACGACAAGGCGCGTCTTCGGCGCGCGGTCAGCGACAGCGGCAAGGCCGCGCACCAGCGCATCGACATAGGTGTCGAACGTGGTGACGTGGCCACGGATGGGATTCTTCAGCGGGCGTTCGGAAAGGCCCTGCCCCGGCCAGTCGAAACAGGCGATGGCGAAACCCTTCGCCTGCAGGTCGTGGCAGACCTCGAAATACTTCTCGATGGACTCCGTGCGGCCCGGACAGACCAGGGCCAGCGCGCGGGCATCTGCCTTCGGCGCAAACAAGAGGCGAAGGCGGATGCCGCCTTCGCCCTTGTACCAGATGATCTCGGCGCCGTCGGGCGGCGGGTTTCCCGGCACGAGGACAAGATCCGCGTGTCCGTCTGCCGCCGGCTGAGCGCCGTCGCCCATCGGCTTACTTCAGTTTCGAGAACAGGGATTGCAGCTTCATCGCGACGCCCATGTCGCCAGCGACTTTCAGCTTGCCCTGCATGAAGGCCATGGTCGGGTCGAGCGCGCCCTGCGCGAGCTTCAGGAAGTCCTCGAAGGCCACAGTAATGGTCGCCTTGGCGTCCTTGTCTTCGTTGGTCGCCTTGCCGGCGGGGCCGTCGATGAACAGCTTGCCGACCGAACCGAAATCGAACTTCACCGTATCGGTGAAACCGCCTCCGCCAGCCAGCGCGCCCTGAACCTTGGAGGTGAGTTCTGCGAGATCCATATGACGTCTCCTGTTTGCCCGACAGGTATACCTGACGGCGTCTGGCTGTGGTTGTCGCGCAGGCTGCGCTGAATCGCAACACGCTAGATTGGACGGAATCTCCTCGCCGTCCGTGCAGCGCCTCGCTAGGCTTCCAGATAGGGAGGCCCCATGAGCTGGAAAAGCCATATCGACGAACTGAGAGCCCGCGAGCGGCTGGCCGAGCAGATGGGGGGCGACGAGCGCGTCACCCGCCAGCGCGGCATGGGCAAGCTGACGGTGCGTGAACGCGTGGCGTTCCTGGCTGATCCCGGCAGCTTCCACGAGGTGGGGAAGATCGCGGGCAAGGCCGGATATGGTCCGGACGAGGAGATCGCGGAATTCCTGCCGGCGACGATGGTGTTCGGACGGGCGACGCTCGACGGGCGGCCGGCCGTGATCCTTGGGGATGATTTCACCGTGCGCGGCGGGGCATCGGATGCGTCGATCGCGGGCAAGATGCTGATGGCCGAGCAGATGGCCAATGAATACGGCATGCCGATCGTGCGGATGATCGATGGCACGGGCGGCGGCGGCTCCGTGAAGTCGATGGAAGCGAATCCACGCACATACATTCCAACCACGCCGGCGTGGGAATGGCTGGTCGCGAACATGGCGCGTTCGCCGGTTGTGTCGCTGGCGCTGGGGCCGTGTGCGGGGCTTGGCGCCGGGCGCGTTGCGGCGAGCCATTTTTCGGTGATGGTGAAGGGGCTCTCGCAGGTCTTCGTCGCCGGACCGCCGGTGGCGAAGGCGATTGGCGAGGACGTCGACAAGGAAGGGCTCGGCGGCTGGGAGATCAACGGGCGGAATGGCGTTGTCGATAACGTCGTCAATTCGGAGCACGAGGCGTTCGCGGCCGCGCGGCGTTTCCTGTCCTACCTGCCCGCGAATGTCGAAGAGGCGCCGCCGGTCCTGCCGAGCAAGGATGATCCGAACCGGAAGGAAGACTTCCTGATCGACATCGTGCCGAAGGACGGCAAGACGCCCTACATGCCGCGCAAGATCATCGAGGCGGTGTGCGACCTCGGATCGTTCTTCGAGATCGGCGCGCTGTGGGGACGTCAGGTGGTGACGGGACTTGCGCGGATCGACGGGCATCCGGTGGCGATCATCGCGGGCGATCCGTTCTTCCTCGATGGCGCGTGGACGGCGGATGCCTGCGACAAGGTCGTGCGGCATATCGATCTGGCGGATACGTTCCACCTGCCTGTGGTGCACTTCGTCGACTGTCCGGGATTTGCGGTTGGCGCGAAGCATGAGCGCGCGGGCGTGACGCGGCGCGGGGTTCGCGCGATGGCGGCGGTCTATCAGGCGCAGACGCCGATCCTGCCGGTGGTGATCCGCAAGGCATATGGGCTTGCGGGGTCGGCGATGTTCAATCCGACGAAGACGCGGTGGCGGTATTGCTGGCCGTCCGGGGATTGGGGGAGCTTGCCGATGGCGGGCGGAATCGAGGCGGCCTACAAGCGGCAGCTCGAGGCAGCGGATGATCCCGAGGCCGAGCTGAGGGCGCTCTACAAGAAGTTCGAGGCGATGCGATCTCCGTTCAGGACGGCGGAGGCATTCATTGCCGAGGAGATCATCGATCCGCGCGATACGCGGCCGCTGGTGGTGGATTTCGTGAAGCATGCCTATCGCGTGCTGAAGACGGGTCCGCGCGCGAACGGCATGCGGCCGTGATCCCTGCGGCTTGGGGCCGGGGTTGGTGGTTTGAGCTGTGCCCGTAGCTAGATCGGGCTGGTTTGCACGCACATGGACGGTGTCATTCCGGACGCGCGTGAGCGCGAGCCGGAAGCCAGGGGCGGCAAGCGCAGGCGTCTGCGCGCGTGGCTCCTGGGTTCCAGCTCTGCGCGCTGGCGCGCTTCGGCTGGAATGACAGCTGAGAGGATTGTGCGTGTGACGAGCGCGCGTTGCGCGCTGGCTGGATCCCGGCATTCGCCGGGAAAGCGTGCCAAGGGGCACGCTTCCAGTGCACCTGCGGGTGTTTCAACCTCACCGGTGTCATTCTCGGGCTTGTCCCGAGAATCCTGGTTGAGGGTTTCGAGGGGATCGTTCGCGAGTCCCTTCGGGGCCTCCAACAGAGACTCTCGGCACAAGGCCGAGAGTGACTCCGTGGGGGTGGTGGGGTCCTGACTTTGAATGTCGGGCTTCGTCTGGGGCAGAGCGGATGTTCCGGACTGCGCGTGCCAATCACGCTTTCCGATCCACCTGCGCATCCTGAACGTCGCGGCGACGCCTTGCACGAGACACACGACAAGCATCAGCACCGCATGCATCCAATGATGCAGAGGCGGCGGGTTTCCGAGTCCGTATGATGCGGGTCGTGCTCGTGTCATGGCGACCATTCTACGGCCGCGCATGATGCCATTGAATCCAAAGTCCTGTTTCCCTCATCTTTTCGGGCCAGGTCTTTGAGATCATTGGAAATGGGTGAGTCTGTTTCCCTTGGATTTGTACAGCGAGTTTCCGGCATTCTCGCGTGGTCTGTGCCTCAGAACGGGTCCTTGAGGATGTCCTGCCATTCGGGGTGCTTGCGCAGCGTGGCGTTGGTGAACGGGCACAAGGGGATGATCTTGAGGCCGCGGGCGCGCACGTCGTGCACCATGTATTCGACCAGCGCCTTGCCGACGCCCATGCCGCCCAGTTCATCGGGCACGCCGGTGTGGTCGATGATGATGATCTTCTCGCCCGCCTTCGAGAACGTCATCTCGGCCTCGGGCTTGCCTTCGACACGGGCGACATAGCGACCGCCTGTCGGCTTGTCCTCGCGGGTGATGCTGACGATGGTTTTGGGGACGTCGACCATGGCGGGCTTCCTGTTCTGCCCTGCCTATGCGGTGTCAGGGGAAGCCAATCTGAAGTCAGGGAAAGAATGAGTCCACCAGGTCCTGCTCGGCCGATTGCTGAACCAGCGGAACTGCCTTGCCGCCGTTGATGATGCCGCCCATGCGGGCGATCTCGGCGAAGATGTCGTCGGCCTCGCGGGCTATGCCGGGCGGCACGTCATTCGCCGCCGCCAGCCTGCCCTGCACGTCGCCGATGCGGGCGTCGATCTCGACCTGGGCGGCGAGGAACTGCGCCTTCGCGTCGCGGGGGGCGGTGATGTAGGCGGCGATGGCGAGGCCACGGTCGGTGAAGCCGGTGCGGGCGAAGTGCGTCGGATACCCCACCGGCCGCCATTCCAGCACGCTGTCACGCATCTCCGGAATGTCGCCCAGCGTGGCGATCAGCATGGCGACTTCGTTGTAATGATTGAGATAATCCGTAGCCAACCCGGTGGCCGGATTGATGTTGGCCGCGCGCAGCCTGTCTGGGTCTGGATAGGCGGCGGGGGACATGCCGAAACGGCCCATGAATCAGGAGTATCGCGCCGACCCTGCTGCGGGAGGATTTACGGGCGCTTAACCGACAGCGTAAGCAGGGGCATGCGTGACATCCTGTTCTTTCCCGTGGCCGCAGCGCTCGCCAGCACCTTCATCTTCGTGGCGCTGGACCCCTATGCCGAACGCCTGCCCACCGGCGCGGTGAGCGGCGGCGGCCGCGATGCGCAGGACCTCACGGTCAAGGGCACGGAGCTCAACCGCTTCACCATCGGCAATGTCAAAGGCGTGAGCCTGCAGCTGGTGCGCCCGGATGGCGGCGCGCCCTTCCTGCGCATCGACCGGCAGGCGAGCGCTACCTACGACGATCCCCGCATCGGACCGCATCTCGTGCTGGCGGAAGACATGGAAGTCGCGCTCGAGTCGCGGCCCATCGAAGTGATCTTCGAAGCACGCTCCGTCGGCGATACGCCCGCCGCCGCGTTCGAGGCCAACTATTTCGCCAAGGTCGAGGGCGAGAGCGGCTGGCGCCAGTTCCCGCTGACGCGCGAGTTCCAGACCTACACGCTGAGCTATTTCACGCCGCGGCGTGGACGCGAGGAAGGCTATGACTTCATCGGCGTCCGCCCTGTCACAACGGACAAGGCCAGCCAGATGGACATTCGCTCCGTGCGCATCCGCTCCGCCGGCGACAAGGGCACACCGCCGCTGACGCAATCCACGGGACCGGTGATCGTGCCTTAGGGCATGGACACGCACGCACAGGTGATGGCTAGTCTCGCAAGAGATTGGCCGGGGAGTGCCCGCGATGAGCCACGAGATCGTCTTCCACAACTATCCAAGCTCACCGTTCAGCGAGAAGGTGCGCGTCGCGTTCGGCATCAAGGGCCTGTCGTGGCGATCCGTGGTGCAGCCGGTGATCATGCCCAAGCCGGACCTGATTCCGCTGACGGGCGGCTATCGCAAGATTCCGGTTATGCAGATCGGCGCGGATATCTATTGTGACAGCCAGATCATCCTGCGGGAGCTGGAGCGGCGTTTTCCGACGCCGTCACTGGCGCCACAGAATAAAGGCGCGGGATATGCGCTAGGCTTCTGGGCCGACCGGCAGATTTTCCAGGCGGCGGTGGCCATCATCTTCGGCGAGCTTGGCGATCTCGTGCCGGAGGATTTCAGGAAGGATCGCGCGGCGCTGAGCGGCGGAGGATTTGATCCCGCCGCGCTGAAGGCGGCAGCCCCGATGATGCGCGACGCCTATCGGGCGCACACGACGTTTCTCGAGGACCAGCTGAGCGACGGCCGTGCGTTCTGGGGCGGCGACACGGCGGGGCTGGCCGACATCCATGCCTTCATGAACCCGTGGTTCATTGCGAATGCCCTGCCCCATCGCGCGGGCGATCTGCTGGCGGAATTTCCGAATGTGCGGGCGTGGTTCGCGCGCGTGAAGGCGATCGGGCACGGGACAGCGACGGACATGACGCCGACGGAGGCGCTGGCGGTGGCGAAGGCGGCGACGAGCGAGGCGACGGAGGCGGTCGATCCGCATGATCGCAGCGGGCGGAAGCCGGGGGATCGCGTGGTGGTGGCGGCGGAGGATTACGGGCGCGATCCGATTGCGGGGACGCTGGTGTTCTCCAACGCGCACGAGATCGCTGTCCGGCGCGAGGCGCCGGAGGTGGGCGAGGTTGTCGTGCACGTCCCGCGCGCGGGGTTTCGAGTGAGTGGGGGTTAGCGGCTCAGGTCAGCCGTTGAAGCCGCGGATGGCGTCGATGACGAGATCCTGGTCGGCTTTCGACAGGTAGGGGTGCATCGGCAGGGACATGACGCGGTTGCGGATGTCTTCCGTGACAGGCAGGCCGCCCGGCGCGGTCGGATAGACCGAATAGACATCCTGCATGTGGATCGGGATCGGGTAGTAGATCGCGGTTGGCACGCCCTTGGTTTTCAGGTGGGCAATCAGGCCGTCGCGGTTGTCGCTTTCGATCGTGTACTGCGCCCAGTTGGAGAAGCCGCCCTTGATGACGGTCGGCACGCGGCGGACGTGTTTGGCGAGGCCTTCATTGTAGCGCTGTGCGATAGCGTCGCGCTGTTTGAGTTCGTCGGGATAGATTTTCAGCTTCTCCGAGAGGATCGCCGCCTGCAGCGCATCGAGGCGCGAGTTCACGCCGATGCGCATGTTGAGATAGCGCGGATCGTTGTCGTATTTCTTCGCGGCCATGTCTTCGGCCGACGCCTTGCCGTGGATGCGGATGCTATCGATCAGGCCTGCGAGCGAGTCGTCATTGGTGAGCACCGCGCCGCCATCGCCATAGCAGCCGAGCGGCTTGGCAGGGAAGAAGCTGGCGGTGGCGCAATCGACCCAGTCGAGCGGCTGCCTGCCGTTGAGCGTGCAACCAAAACCCTGCGCCTGGTCGGCGATGAGTTTGAGACCGTGCTTCTTCGCGATGGCGGAGATGGCGACATAGTCCGCGGGCTGACCGAAGAGATCGACAGCGATGATGGCGCGCGGTTTCAGCTTGCCATCCTTCTTCACCTGTTCGATGGCGGCCTCGAGGCTCTTCGGGTCCATGTTGTAGGTGTCGGGCAGGACATCCACGAAAACCGGGCTGGCGCCGACGAGGGGCGCGACTTCAGCCGAAGCGACGAAGGTGAACGAGGGCACGAACACCGCATGGCCCGGGCCGATATTCCAGGCACGCAAAGGGATCAGCAGCGCGTCCGTTCCGTTGGCGCAGGCGAGCGCGTGCTTCGCGCCGGCGAACGCGGCGAGCGATTTTTCGAAGTTGGTGACCTCGGGGCCCATGATGAAGCCGCAGGTGTTGAGCACACGGGCCATCGCGGCCTCGATCTGCGGGCGGATCTGGTCGCGCTGGGCGGCGAGGTCGATGAAGTTCATGGGGTTCGCACTCACACTGGAACTTGAGGGCGGCAGCAATGCCCGCGGTGGGAGTCTCGGGCAAATCACCTTGCGCTGCAAACTGTAACGTTCGGAGCCCTGCCCGCGATCCGGGCGCGGCGGGCCGTCGCAGCCCATGTGGAGACGGCGCTGGCAGGCGCGTTGTGCTGGCGGGGAGCGCGTGCGACTATGCGGTTTCGTCGCCCCTCTTTTCCGCACAGATTCGGAACCCGGGCGCGCCTTCTGGCTTCGGCGGCTTCTTTGCCAGGACCTACCCGTCCCGTTTGGCCAATGCGTCTGGCCACGCCCGCCTTGCCATGTCTTCAGCCTGAAAGGCTTTCACCGATGAGCACGTCCCCCAAGCCGGCAAAGGCCAGGAAGGCCGCCGCGCCGAAAGCGGAGCTGGCCGAAACGGCCACGGCGCGCCCGGCGCCGGTGAAGGCGGCAAGCGCGGACGAGGCGACGTTCAACAAGCGCCTGCTGGAGATGACCGACTACCAGCTGCTGGCGCAGCAGATGTCGGCCACGCGGATCTCGCGCGATACGGCGCATGTAAAGAGCGGTTCGGCGAAGGCGCAGCTCGTGCTGATCGAACAGGAGATCAGCCGGCGCGCGCTGTCTCCCGATGACAGGCCGTCGAGCGTCCGCGAGGCCATCGCCTCGCCGAAAACCGGCGCGAAGAAACGCGGCGACTGAGACCGGATCAGGGCGCGGCGCGGTTGTTCCAGCTCTCCACCCTCGCCTCACCACCTTCCAGCACGAAGACACCCCAGGCGGCGGTGGAGAGTTTCATGTCGGCGCGGTGAGCGTTCGCGGCGTGCAACGCAAAGCGGGCGATGCCGTTCGAGGTGACGATCAGGTGGTTGCCGGGCTGGTCGCGCAGCTCGTGGAAGGTTTCCTGCCAGTTGCCGATCAGCGCATCGGGATCGACGCGCCAGCCGGGGGGCACGATGGAGTTGTGCTCCCACGCATCAAGCGCGGACTTGCCGATGCGGGCGACGACTTCGTCTTCGGGGCGGTTCTCGTCCGGGCCGTAATCGATCTCGCGGAGGAAGAGATCGGTGACGAGTTCCGGTGCTTCGGCGCGTGCGGCGAGGATGGCGTGGGCGGTTTCGCGCGTGCGTTTCAGCGGGCCGGAGCGGGCGGAGGCAAAGGCGGTCGTGGAAAAGTTGCGGCCGAGCGCCTCGGCCTGCGCCCTGCCCGAGACGGAGAGCGGCAGGTCCGTGCGGCCGCCGACGCGGGTGACAATGTCCCCTTTATCGAAGGTGTTGCCGTGGCGGACGATGAAGAGGCGCGCTGTCATTCCGCAAGGGTAGAGAGATCGCCCGCCCCTGCCAATGCATGACCGGAGGCAGGACGCGGCCTCGTGGCAGCTGGCGCTGGCGCGCGGCGGATTGTATGGAGCCGCGATGTTCGCAGCCCCTCCTTCCTTCCAGCGTGTAGAACCCCTGCGCCGTTTCGCGCGGTCGGTGTGGAAGACGTATGCCCGGGCGTTCAAGCCGCCGCATTTCGTTGAGAAGCGGCTGGGGGCGTACTGGCTGCTGGATCAGCAGAACATCATCGACCGCAACCTGTTCTGCTTTGGCGTGTGGGAGCAGGCGGAGATCGACCGGCTGCAGCAGTTGACGCGCAGCATCGCCAAGGGGCCAGACAAGCCGCTGTTTCTCGATATCGGATCGCACGCGGGATTCTATGCGGTCGTGATGGCGAAGTCCGGCCTGTTCGGACGCGTGATGGCGTTCGAGCCGATGCCGCGGCATCTGGCCAGCCTCAACGCCAACCTGCTGCTGAATGGTCTGACGGAAGCGGTGGACGTTTATCCGATGGCGCTGAGCGACAAAGCGGCGGTGCTGCGCTTTGCGCCGGGGCCCGTGGGCAATCGCGGCATGGCGCACACGATCGACGGGCTATCGACAGGCCTGCTGACGGACACGCCCGCGAGCGAGATCATCGAGGTGAAGGCCGAGCGGCTGGACGATCTGGTGAATGTGCGCGGCGCAGCGGCGGGCGTGAAGATCGACGTGGAGGGCCACGAAGAATCGACGATCAACGGCATGATCGACTTCCTCAAAGGCAATACCTGCGCGCTGCAGGTGGAAATCCTGCCCGAGGCGGTGGAGCGCGTGACGAAGCTGCTGGCGTCGTGCGGATACAAGCCGCAGGGCAATATCGGGCTCGACCACTATTTCCACAACGCAGGCTGAGCGGAGACAGGCCATGGCAAACCCGCTCGCATCCGCCTGGCACCAGGTGCGCTATGCCATCGACCGCACGTTCAAGACGGGCAACCGCCGGCACGAGTTCGAGCACAAGTACCGCAAGCACGGTGACTATTTCGGCTATGAGAAAAAGCCCTACGAGCTGACCAAGTACGAGCGCACGCTGGCGCTGGTGAAACAGTGGCGGACGGGTTCGGAGAGCGCGCTGGAGATCGGCTGCAGCGTCGGCGTGTTCACGGCGATGATCGTACCCGAGTTCCAGCACATCACGGCGGTGGACATTGCCGGCGAGGCGCTGGAGCTGACGCGAAAGCAGACCGGGGACGCGAAGAACGTCGGCTATGTGCAGAGCGACCTGCTCTCGCTGAAGCTCGACCGGCAGTTCGACGTGATCTTCTGCGCCGAGGTGCTGATGTACATCCGCGAGAAGGATGCGGGCGAAGCCTGTCGTGTGCTCGACGCGCGGCTGAAGCCTCGCGGTATCATCATCGAGGTGAGCCAGCAGGACCGCCTGTCAGGTAGGCCCAAGTTCTTCCATGGCTGGGATGCCGTGCTCGGACAGTATTTCGAGGTCGCCCATCGTGAGCGTTTCGACGATCCGGAACGGCCCTATGAGATCATCGCCTATCGCCGGCGGCAGGGCTGATCCGCCGTCTTTTCGCGAAGTGTAACCGGCATAACACGCCACGGCTGGCGGGGCTTTTCCACAGAGCCCTGATTCTGTTGCGACAACGTAATCATTCGATAGCCCGCTAACTGTCGCAAATTGTATCAGCGAAGCTTGAAGCCAAATTACTCGCCTGTTACCCAAGATTGCGCGCTCACAGGCGCGTGATCAGGAGTCTCGTCGGGGGGCGACTCCTTTCCCAGAACTGCCCGGGGAAGGAAATGGAAAGACGAAATAGCTTCCAGGCCTTTGTGATTTCTTTGGATCGCGCCAAAGAACGCCGCGAATACATGCAGGGCCTTTTGGCTCAACTTGGATTCAACGCGACGATCGTATCCGCCGTAGACGGCAAGAACCTCCGGCCAGAGCAGCGGGCGCGCTACAACAGCGAGCGGGCGCGCCGGGTCTATGGCTGCGAGATGAGCGACAACGAGATTGCCTGCTATCTCAGCCATCTCAGCATCTATTCGAAAATGCTGGAGCACCGGATCGACGTGGCGCTGGTGCTCGAGGACGACATTTCGGCGGTCGGCGACCTCAAGCCGATCATCGACGAAGTGCTCAAGCTTCCACGGTCGAGCTGGCAGGTGGTGCGCCTGCAGGCCACCAAGGACTCGGTCGCCTTCGGAAGCACCGAACGCTCTGCGGGCGAGCCGGTGGCGCGCGTGGGCGAGCGGGAAATCTTCCGCCTGCGCACCAGCGTCCTGGGGGGCTGCGCCTACCTGATCCGTCTGGGCGCCGCCTCGGCCATGCTGGCGCGCAGCGAGCAGATCGACATGCCGATCGACCAGACGCTCGACCGCTACTGGGAGAACGGCATTATCCCCTATGTGATGCGACCCACGCCGGTGTGGCACGAGGACCTGTTCGCCTCCGAGATCGGCGAACGCGGACGTGCGGTGGAACACCAGCCGGACCGCAAGGCGCTGCGCCGCCGGCGCGTGCAGCGCATGGCGGATAGCCTGAACAAGCGCATCTTCTGGCTTGCCTTCCGCGTGCCGAGCCTTGGCGGCGTGCTCGCGAAACTTGGCGTGCCGCCTGCCCGCATGGCGCTGGTCGCGCTGTGGGGCGGCCACGTGTTCAAAGAGGTATAGCGCGTGCGGGATGCGATTGCGCTGATGCGGCTCAACCATGAGCTGGCGATCTGGCGGCGCGTATGGCGCGTGCCCGTGCTGTGGTGGCGCGATGACGATGCCCGCGAGCCGACCTGGCAGCTCGACCGCCTGCTGGCCGCGCGGGGCGACTTGCCGCTGACACTGGCGGTGATCCCCGATGTAGACCTCGGGCCGTTGGCCAATCGCCTTGGCGCGACACAGAATGTCAGCGTCGCCCAGCATGGCGTGGATCACGAGAACCGCCTGCCACCGGGCGGACCACGCAGCGAGTTTCCCGTCGACGCCACGCAGGCCGCTGTCAACGCGGCGGTTGCCGCCGGCCGTGCGCGGCTGGTCGCCGCCGGCCTGCCGCCCATCATCTTCGTGCCGCCGTGGAACGAGGCCAGCGACCGGCTGATCATGGCGATCAAGGCGGCGAAGTACGAAACCTATTCGTCGGGCATCAACGGCAAGCCGCTGGACGATCTCGGCCATATCGGCGCGCAGGTGGACATTCTCCGCTGGAAGGGAACACCGAAATTCCGTGGCCGGCGCCGCATCTTCGATGCGCTGCGCAAGCAGCTTGAGGCGCGCCGCGAGATCGGCCGTTTTGATAAGCCGATCGGCATTCTCACCCACCACCTCGTCCATGACGAAGCTGCGTGGACGTTCCTCGACTGGTTCGCCGGCTGGTCGCGACAGCGCTTCGATTGCCGCAGTATTTCGGACTTGGTCCAGCACGCCGAGCAGGCAGCCAAACCGCTGTTCCCATCCCGCATCGGCGCCCGTACGCATTAAGCGAAAGCGGGCGGCTGCCCCTGCCCCCCCCGCACGGCACAAATTCCCGCGGTGACGTTTCTTGCGCCGTAACCAGTTTCTGGCATGAAACGGCCAAAGGAACGCCGCCATGACGCCCGATACGCAAGAACGTTTCATCCTGCGCGCCTCCTGCCCCGACACCATCGGCATCGTGGCGGATGTGGCGGGCTTTCTTGCGGAGCGGCGACTGTTCATCGCCGAAACGGCGAATTTCGGCGATGCCTCATCGGGCATGTTCTTCATGCGTCTGCTGTTCGCGCCGACCCAGCCGGGCTTCACGCTGGCGAAGTTCACGGCGGAGTTCGGCCCCGTCGCGGACAAGTGGGGCATGGACTGGGAGGTGATCGACGCGCGGGCCAAGCCCAACGTGCTGATCCTCGTCTCCACCGCCGACCACTGCCTCAACGACCTGCTCTATCGCCAGCGCATCGGCTCGCTGAACATAAACGTGCCGGCGATCGTGTCGAACCACCTGACATGCGCGTGGCTGGCCGACCGGCATGGCGTTCCCTACTACCACCTCCCGAACGACCGGATTGGCAAGGAGGCGGCCGAGGCGCGCATCCTTGAGCTGGTGGACACGCTGAAAGTCGATCTCGTCGTGCTCGCACGCTACATGCAGATCCTGTCGACGGACCTCAGTGCAAAGCTGGCCGGGCGCTGCATCAACATCCACCATTCCTTCCTGCCGGGCTTCAAGGGCGCGAAGCCCTATACGCAGGCGTTCAATCGCGGCGTGAAGCTGATCGGGGCTACGGCGCACTATGTCACCAGTGATCTCGACGAAGGCCCGATCATCGCGCAGGCGGTGGAGCCGACCAACCATGTCGACCAGCCGGACGTGATGACAGCGAAGGGCCGCGACACGGAAGCGCGTGTGCTGGCGCGGGCGGTGAAGCTGCACACGGAAGGTCGGATCTTCCTGAATGGCGCACGGACGGTGGTGTTCGAGTAGGCTGGCGCACCAACCTCAATGCTGAAGCGGGATCCAGCTGCCATGTGCGCCGTAAGGCACGCGCTCCGGGAGATGGATGGTAGCGACAGGCGGCGTTGAGAAGTTCTGGGAATCGATAATCACGAATTTTGACTTCCCGCTGGCTTCGTCGTGACAGATTGTCATGACCCAGCCTTCGTCCTCTCCGGTCCCGGCGGGCGCAAAGACCGGCTCTCCACCGCGCACGTTTCTTCCAAGCTCATGAGTCATGCGCGAGCCGTCGCGCAGGTCATACTTGAAAAGCTGCGGACCGTAGACCGGCTCCTCGGAATTGCCCTCGCCGGCGAGCGACATCAGATAGCCGTAACGTGCCTTGAGGCCCACGCGACTTTCGTTGACTCGCCCAAAGTCGCCGGGGCTGTCGTCGATCTGATTCTGCGAAACTGTTCCGGCATGGAGATCGATTGTCCAGCGCCACAGCCTTGCAACGTTGGTGTAGTCGTTCGAGTCGGCGCCGAAGGCAGAGGCCATCTTCGACACGTGCATGATGATGCGATTGCCGTCCTCGTATGAATTCACGGTGTGGAAGACATAGCAGGGGTCGATCGGGAACCAGCGCACATCGCGGCCTGTCCCGTTGCGTGGCATGACACCGAGGCGCGCGCCGGCCGAGGCATCGAACTTGTAGGGCATTCCCGAGGCCAGCAATTCCGGTTTGAACACCAGTGGAAGGTCCATGAAGATCACATGATGCCGGGTGATGCTGAAATCATGCATCATCACCATGTTCGGGATCTCGATGCCCTCGAGCTGCTTCAGTTGACCATCGGCGCCGATGCGGATGTAGTGGAGGAATGGCGGCTTGAAGCCGAAGTAGGAGAAGGCCAACAGCTCGCCGGTCTCCGGGCACACTTTCGGATGCGCTGTCATCGAGCAGCCAAGCGCGCCTCCATAGTTCTGCATGCCGAGCGTGTTGAGGTCCTGGTCGATCAGCCATGGCCAGGATGCTTCATTGAGGCAGAGGATCTGCTTTCCGTGCAAGGCTATATGCGTGTTGGCTGTTCCCCGACCAAGCTCGCGTGGCGCATTCGGTGGACGTTCAACCGGGTCGGTGATGTTCGGGGTCTGCACGAAGCGATTGCGATGCCATTCGGCCTTGCCGTTCCTGAGGCGAATGCCGTGAACCATGCCATCGCCGAGGAACCAGTGAGGCGATCGTCCGGACTTCGGATTGGGACCGGTTCGGATGTAAGTGCCGTTCAGTTCAGGCGGGATTGTTCCTTCAACCTGCAGACCTGAAGCCGTTCGCTCTTCCAGAAGCGGCGCCCAGTTGCCGCGAAGATGCCAGGGCAGGTGTGAAGCCGTATCCGCCATATGCCCGCAGAGCCTCCTGCTGAATGCATGATGTCAGCGCTGAGCGTAGGCACGTACCCGGCTGCAAACAAGGCGAGGCGATCCGCGTTCGCGGGCTGTCAGATTCGGAAGACTGCATAAGGACGCTGCGGAACGTTTGTCGGCTGCGGCGCAGGCCGGCTCAAACAGACTTCAATGGATCGCCTAATCGCTGCAGCGCGGCTTCCGCCTTGGCCACATCCTGTGGCGTGTCGATGCCGGCTGACGGCAGGTCCTGGGCTTGAACGGGCACGGCGTAGACGCTGAGGCCGTTTTCGAGGAAGCGAAGTTGTTCGAGGCCTTCAAGCTCCTCGTATTTCGAAGGCTTGAGGGCGGCGATGCGTTCGAGCGCGGGGCGGGTGTAGCCGTAGAGGCCGACGTGCTGGAGGACGGGGGAGAGGTCGCCGGCGGCGCGCATTTTCTGCTCGCTGCGGATACCCGGAATGATGTTCTTCGAGAACCAGATGGCGCGGCCGTCTTCGCCGCGAATGCAGGTGGTGCCGGAGAAAGGCGTCGCCTTCTTGTGCTCGCGCAGGGCGTCGAGCGCGGCCCAGGTGAGCGGGATGACGGGCGTCACCACATCGGCGCGCGTCGCGTTGTCGATCAGGGCGGAGACGTGGGCGGGCGGCGTGAAGGGGGCGTCGCCCTGCAGGTTGACGATGAAGTCGGCCTCGGGGGCTGCGATCTCCATCGCGGCGCGGCAGCGGTCTGTGCCGGACGGGAGATCGGGGTGGGTCATCACCGGCTCAGCGCCGATCTCGCGGGCGTGGGCGGCGATGCGATCATCGTCCGTCGCGACGAGCACGCGCGCGCCGGTCGCCTGCCCTGCCGCGCGGGCGGCGGCCACCGTGCGGGCGAGCATGGAGACGCCGTTGATCGGATGCAGCGGCTTTCCAGGAAAGCGCGTGGAGGCATAGCGCGCGGGGATGACGATGACGGATTTCATGCTGTGTGGACCGCTATGCCAGAATCTCAATGCCGATGATTTGTCCGTCAGCGTCGAAATCCATGATGATATCCGCACCCTTGTGCTCGGGCATCAGCTCGATCAGGCGGATCGTTCTTACAGCACACCCCCAACTTTGATCCCTTGGCGGATGTGCAGGCAGGCTCAAGTAAGCGACCAACGGGTCCTCTTCGGAAACCTTCAGCTCGATCTTCCCATTCGCCATCTAGGCTAATCCAGCCTTCAGCAAGTCATGCATGTGGATGAGGCCTACCGGCTTGCCGCCGTCGACCACGAAGATCTGCGTGATCTTGCGCTCGTTCATGGTGCGCAGGACATCCGCAGCGAGCGAGCCGGGCTCGGCGGTGCGGGGCGACTTCGTCATCACATCATCGATGACGCTCGCGGGCTTGCCGGAGAGAATGTAGCGGCGCAGGTCGCCATCCGTGACGAGGCCGGCGAGCGTGCCATCTGCGTTGGTGACGCCGAGAACGCCGAAGCCCTTTGCCGACATGGCCTTTACGGCGTCGATGAACGCAGCGCCGGTTGCGACGAGCGGTAGCTCTGTCGACTTGTGCATGACATCGCCCGCCGTGCGCAGCATGGCGCCGAGCTTTCCACCCGGGTGGAAGACCTTGAAATGGTCGGCCTTGAAGCCTTTGCTCTCCAGCAGCGCCACGGCGAGGGCGTCGCCGAGGGCGATCATGAGGGTGGTGGAGGTGGTGGGGGCGTTGGTTTCGGCGCAGGCTTCGGCGGCGTCGGGAACCTGCAGCAGGATATCGGCGGCGCGGCCGAGGGTGCTGTCTGCTTTAGAGGTCATGCCGATGAGGGGGATCGAATAGCGTTTGGCGTAGCTGAGCATATCCGCCAGCTCCTTGGTCTCGCCCGACTTGGAGAGGGCGAGCACCACATCGTCCTGGCCGATCATGCCGAGGTCGCCGTGGGAGGCCTCCGTCGCGTGGACGAAATAGGCCTGCGTACCCGTGGAGGCCATGGTGGCGGCGATCTTGCGGGCGACATGGCCCGACTTGCCGATGCCGGTGCAGATCACCCTGCCCCTGGCGGCCAGGATGGTCTCGACCGCCTTGACGAAACGCTGGTCCAGCCCGCGCGACAATTGCCCCAGCGCGTCTGCCTCAAGCTGCAGGACGCGGCGTGCGGTTTCGATGTGAACATGATCCGGCATGGGGCGGGTTTGGACCAGATTCCGGGCAAAGTCACGAGACGCCCGCCCATGGCGCAACG
>Ga0208492_1000318_pt1 | contig 43588 bp, 18 predicted proteins | sample Subbioar_CSW14AB_FD_184820 | JGI IMG/M metagenome (GOLD analysis project Ga0208492, IMG submission 184820) | Serpentinite rock and fluid subsurface biosphere microbial communities from McLaughlin Reserve, California, USA - CR12Mar_CSW14AB (SPAdes) | ecosystem: Environmental > Terrestrial > Deep... | reverse complement strand
CGATCTGGTCGGTGGGGGCGACGTTGTAAGCGGGGGCGGCGAAGGGGTCCTGCGAGGGAGTGGTGAGGCCCATCAGCTCGTAGAGCTGCTTCCAGGAGTAGAGGCGGGTGAAACGGCCGCACATGGGGTGACGCTACGCGGGCGGGGGGGAAAAGAAAAACGGCCGGGGTAGCCCCGGCCGTGGAACGGTGGTGTGAGACTTGAAGTCTGATCAGACGCCGGCGGGGACGGGGGCCTTGTCGGCGCTGCCGGTGGCGATCATGCGGTCCTTGACCTCCTCGAAGTTGCGCATCGAGAAGAGGTGGAGGTAGAGGAGCTCGAGCTCGTCGTTCTTGGCCATGGTGCTGAGGGCCTCGGTGGAGAGGGTGCGCAGCTTGTTGCGGCTCACGGCGTTGAAGCCGCTGAGGGTGATCTTGCTGCCCTGGGGGGTCGTGACCTGGGCCTGCATGGGCTCGAGGAGGCCGAGCTCCTTGATGCGCTTGCAGAACACGCGGGTGCGCTCGTACTGGGCCTGGTACTCCTGGAGGAACTTGAGGACGTTCTCCACGTAGGGGGTCGCCTTGCCGTCGTCGGTGAAGAACTTCTGGCCGCGGCCTTCCTGGTTGAGGCCGGGGTAGGACTCGTCGATACAGAGGGTCAGGGTCTTGTTGTCCTGGCTCGCGGCGAAGACGAAGGGGTAGCGGCGGAGGAAGGCGGGGACGTACTTGGCCTTCCAGTTGGAGTTGGCGTCGAGGTAGAGGTTCTCGTCGCCCCGGATGCCCAGAACCACGGCGGGGGTGACTTCGTCACCGTTGATGGTGAAGACGATGGCGTACTCGGCAGCGGCGGCGAGGAACTCGACGGCCGCGAGAGGGACGGCGTTGATGCCGGCGGTGAAGGCGTAGCCGCCGGAGGGCTCAACGGCGTAGGTCTTGTGACGGGCCGCGGAGATGGGGACCGCGGACTTGTAGATGAGCAGCTGCTTCGACATTGAATCACACTCCAGACGGTACGAACAGTGGGAACTCAGATGAGGTCAGAGGGGAGGGAAGGGCCGGCAAACCAGACCTTCCGGGGGGAGCCCGCACCCAGGACTTCCAGGGAGGGAGACACGATGTTACGGGCAAGTGAACCGCCGACACGACGCATGTTGACGGTTTCGGTGACCTTACGGGTGCTGGGGAGCTGACGGATCCCCGAATCCAGCGGCCAGAGGTCGCTGAAGTCGCCCAGGCTGGGCTCATGGAGGGGGTTCAGGGGCACGAGATTGAGGTCATCGGCAACGGGGATGGAGGTCTCCTGACTGCTGGACCCGCCGGCGGGTGCCGGGGAGTCGGGCTGCGTGAGACGGCCGGGCCCGCCGAGGTCGTCGGTGGGCAGAGCCATCCAGGAGAGGCCCGCGGCGTCTACGTCAATGGTCATCGTGAGTGCCGCGGCGCGGATGGTGCGGGTGCCCGGCTGGAGCCAGGGGTTCATGACCCCGGTCTGCGTATCGCGGTACCCGAGAGCGGTCCCGATGTGGTAAGCGACCTTGGAGAGGAGGTCCATCCGGTTCACGGGATCGCCGTGGTCCGCAACGAGGTGGGTGACGAAGTCACGGTTGAACTCGGCATCGTCGCCGAGCGTGGGGTCGATGAACCAGCCGATGCCGCCGGCGTCGGCGTCGATGTAGATGGTGTTCTCTTCGAAGCGGCTGATCTCGCCCTCGGCAAGGTCGGTGACCTTGAGGGTGAGACCATCGAGGATGGAGAGAGAGGACTCGCTCACCCCTCGAGCCACCCAGCGGTTGCGTGCCTCGGCGAATGCATCCCGCAGCATTGAGAGTTCGGCGGGGGCCGCCGGGGTTCCGGTGACGGGCAGGGGCTCGTTGAGGTAGCCGGCTTCGTCGGTCTTGACCTGGATGAAGTCGAAGGAGGACTGGCCGGAGGTGCTGCCGCGGAGGCTGATGAGGCCGAAGCGGCCGTTGGTGATGGTTTCGTTGTAGATGTAGCTGCCGATGACCGAGCCGGCCTTGGTGACGTTGACAAGGCCGTTGCGGAGGCTGACCTGGAAGTTGTAGTCCTTGGACGAAGAGACGGCGGTCGTGAAGGAGGCATCGATCACGACGTCGTTGCCCTGGACGTGTCCGATGAGCACGCGGCCGAGGTCGGCGGACATGACCGCAAACTTGTAGTAGTTGCTGGCCTGGTAATCGAAGATGAACCCGCCCTGACCGGAGGTCTTGAGGGTGGAGGAAAGGACGAGGAGTGAACCACCGGTGATGGGCTTGTTGCCGATGGTCATGAGGTTGATGGAGGGGAGAGTGCTGGAGGGTGCGTTGGTGAGGAAGCGACCGTCGGTGGTGGTCGTCCACAGCCCGCTGGCCGGTGCGCCGAACATCTGGCTGGCCGGGCTGGCGGCTGTAAACTGGATGGTGCGGTCGCGGGTGATGTTGCCGGGGGGCGCCTGGACCACGACGTTGTCGATCGTGGCGATGCCGTCCTTCGCGCCGATGCCGACGATGCCCTCGTTGATGGCGTGGCTGACGCCCTGAGCATCCACGCGGGGGGCGAAGGTGAGCGTGACGCTCTGATTGCCCTGGGTGAGGGTCACGACGGAGCCGTTCACCTTGAGCATGACAACATAGTCGGTATCCGAACGCAGCTGCTGGTTGCGGGACGCCTTGACGATCCAGCCTGTCGCGGTGCGCTCGCCGATCTCGAGCTTGTTGGTGGAGACGTTGATGCCAGCGAACTTGAAGCTGGTGGGGCTGACGTAATCGAAGATGAGGTAGGCGTTCGCCTTGTTGCCGGCGACGGGGCGGAGGGCATTGATGGTCGCCTGCATTTCGAAGTAGTTGGGGATGACGGTGTCGGACTGATCGAAGAGGCTGATCGCCTCACCCACGCCGCCGGTTGAGGACACCTGGACCCGACCGTTGATGACGTTCCAGTCACCGGAAACGCGGTTGAAGCCCTGAGCGCCGCCGTCATCGAAGCTGGCCGAACGGAGAACGTCGCGCGTGCCGCCGGGGATGTTTCCGGCCTGCGGGTCGGACGGACCGCCGTGCGTGTCGTTCCACGCGTCGTCCTGCTGACGGATGAGGCCGAGCTCGCCGGCGGGTTCGCCGTTGCGGGCGACCGAGTCGGCGGAGGGGGCGTTGGGGTAGGCACGGTCGGCGGCGCGGGTCATGTCCACGCCGTCGCTCATGGAGAGTGCGTAGAGGAACTCGGGAAGCTGGGGCTGGTTGGTGCGGCTCACGGTGGCCATGCCGTAGGGAGCGAAGGGGACGAAGTAGGAGTTGAACTCGCCGGTCCAGTCGATGAGGCGGTCGCCGCCGGTGTTGGCGATGAGGACATCGCGGCCACCGCCGCCGAAGGCGCGGTCTTCGAAGAAGGGCTGGGTATCGGGGATGTTGTTGGCGAGCGGGTTGTTGGTGGCGCTCGTGGACGAGTGGTTGTCGTCCATGTTCATGAGGTCATTACCCATGCCGCCGTAGGCATCGTCGCGGCCGGTGCCGCCCACGAGCCAGTCGTTGCCGGTGTCGCCGAAGATCTTGTCGGCGCCATCGTCCCAGACCTGCGGGTACGGGATGGTTTGGTTGCCGTTGCCGGGTGCGAGGCCCGCCGGGCGGATGACGCCCTCGTTGCCCGCGAAGTTGAGGATGAACTCGTAGACGGTGTTGCTGCCCTGGGCGGCGACGAGGATCTTGCGGAGCGGGTTGTACTCGTCGTACAGGTTGAACTCGCCCGCGCGGGTGCGGTTGTTGTGCTGGGCGTCGGTATCGACGGGGTTGAAGAAGAGGATGTTGCCCGGGTTGTACGGTCGCAGCCAGCCGGAGACGATGAGGTTGTCCAGGACCATGACGCCTGGGATGCCGGCGACGGAGTTGGGCTGGGAAGCGGCGCGGGTGCCGGCGGCCGCGGTCGGGAGGGCTTCGCCGCCGGAGATGGCGTCGTCGCCTGAACCGCCGTGGATCCAGTCGCTATTGAGACCGCCGAAGATGATGTCGTCGTTGTAGTGGGCGGGCTGGGTGCCCATGCCGCCGGTGCCGGCGTTCTGGCCGTGCGTGCCGGGGGTGCCGTACTCGTCGGCGCTGCCGTTGAAGGTGACGTCGGAGCTGAAGGGGGTGATGTCGACGGTCTTCTTGAGCTCGTCGGCGATGTTGAGCCAGGCCTGCTGGATGTTGCCGGGCGTATAGATGAACTCGTTGAGGACGTTGCCGTTCGAGAAGCTGTCGTCGGGGTCGGTTGCGAGCAGAGCAGCGATGCCGTTGAGGGGCTCGCCATAGCTGGAGCTGTTGCGGCTGGTGAAGATGCGGCCGTCGTCACCGATGATGCCGTCGTTTCCGGTGCCGCCGGAGATCCAGTCGTTGCCCCAGCCGCCGATGATGTCGTCGTCCTGACCGTCGCCGAAGAGGCGGTCGTCGCCCTTCTGGCCGTAGATGAAGTCGTCGCCGGATTCGCCGTGGACTTCGTCATTGCCGCCGATGTTGCCAAGGGCGACCATGTTGAAGTTGGGGCCGCCGGGGGTGTAGTCCAGCAGGCGAGCGGCCCGCGGGATGATCTTGACCGAGCCGTAGTTGTCGTAGTTGAAGGTGAGGAAGGAGGGTGCACCGGCGCCGACCGCACCATTGGTGCCCACAAGGCGGAAGATGTCGCCGTTGTCGGCGAGGATCATGTCCGAATCGTCGGCGTGGCCGGTGGTGGTGGTCGTGATGGTGCCGGTGGCGGCGTCGAAGGTGGCCGCGCCGATGTCGTTGCGGCTGGTGCGGAGGCCTGAGCCACCGAACAGCAGGTCGCTGCCGTCGGGGCGTGAGTTCATACCGGTCTGGAGCGTGAGGGTCACGCCGTTGGTCTTCTGGTAGAGGTCGGAGCTGCCGCCGATGATGTCGTCCTGGCCCTGGTTGCCGTAGACGACGTCGGCGCCGCCGCCGCCTTCGACATAGTCGTACCCGTTGCTGGTGGCGTCGAAGGACGCGAACCGGGCGAGCACGCCGGTGGTGTTGCCGCCGTCGGCGCCACGCTGGGCGCCTACGCGGCCGCGGATCGTGGGATTGGTGACGACGTTGCCGTTGGCGTCGTAGGAACTGCTGTAGGCGACGAAGTCGATGGAGCCGTCGGCCTGGACCGTGTCGTCGCCGAGCTGGGCGAAGATCGTGTCGTCGCCGGCGTTGCCCGCGATGTAGTCGTTGCCCTTGTACGCCTGGACGGAGTCGGCGGTGTGGCCGACGAGGGTGATGACGTAATCACCCCAGACCGGTGCGTACACGCGCTTGACGCGGCCTTCCGGATCGCCGCGCGGGTCGAGGCGGGCAACGCCGTCGACCAGGTCCTGGCCTGCGTTGGGCGAGGTGGTGCTGTAGATCTTCGTGCCCTGAAGGGCCTCGAAGCGGAGGTTGGTGAAGTTGTTGAGGTGTGTCGTGCGGTCGAGCATGGCGTGGTCGCCGAAGACGACGTCCATGCCGGAGCCGCCGTCAACAGCGTCATTGCCCGTGCCGCCCAGGAGGACGTCCTGGCCGCCGTTGCCGTACATCTGGTCGTCCGCGCCGTTCTGAGGCTGGAGCGTGAGGATGACCCGGGCGCGGAGGGTGGTCTGGAGAGCCTGGGGCAGGGTCGGTGCGGGCTTGGTGGTGTCACGAGCGCCCGCGACGTCCTGGGTGACGAGGCCGTGGTCGCCGATGAGGATGTCGTCGAAGTCGCCGTGGATGTTGGAAGAGGTGGAGCCGGGGGCGTCACCCTCGAGCAGGTCGCTGCCCGCGTCGAGGTTGTCGGTGTTGGCCGGGCGGTTGTTGGGATTGGCGAGATCAGCGCCGGCGACGCTGGCCATGATGAGCTGACGGGTGATGAAGTCGACGTTGACGCCGGAGTCGCCGTAGATGAAGTCGACGCCGCGCTGACCGTAGATGGTGTCGTTGCCGGAGCCGCCGGCGAGGTGATCGCCGGCCTGGCTGCCGATGATGAGGTCGTCGCCCATGCCGCCGTAGGCAGTAAAGCCGACGGTGGGCACCTGACCGGCGGGGATGGCGGAGAAGAGCTGGCTGGCATCGATGACGTCGTTGCCGGCACGCAGGTAGGGGTTGGCGAGGGGGAACACGAAGAAGTCGGTGTTCTGGCCCAGGCGGTTGCGCTGGACGATGTTGTGAGCACCGTTCGTGAGGCCCGCCCACACGGAGGACAGGTCTTCGTCGGTGGTGAGGTCGGACCGGAGGAGGATCATGGACTGGCTGCCGTCGCCATTGACCACAATCTGGCTCACGGTGCCGACGAGCACACCGTCAACCGTGATGAGGCCACCGGGCGTGAAGCCCGAGGTTGCCCAGCTGCCCGAGCCGGCGGCGCGGGTGATGGTGCCGAGGGTCTTGCCCCACAGGGAGACCGTGCCGAAGGTGACGGCGAGGTTGTCCTCGTGCGGCTGGGGCTTGTTGGCGAACTTGCCGAGCGAGAGCTTGTCGGACTTGCCGTTGTACCAGACGGCGTCCTGAGAGGTGTCGCCGTAGACGACGAGCGGGGAGTTGATGACGACCGTCGCGGCGAAGCTGCCCGAGGAGAGCGGCGTGCCGGTGACGAAGATCGTCTTCCCGTCGGGGCTGAAGCCGGTGACGATGAGCTGGGCCGCGGTCTCGCCGCTCTGGGTGAGCCACGGGACGTTCGCGTTCAGGCCCATGCCGTTGACGGTCAACTGCTGGCCGACGGCGAGCTTGATGTCGGTGTCCCAGCGGGTGTTGTCGGTCCGGGTGATCTGGCCCGGTGCGACGTTGAAGGTGCCGTTGAAGGCCGGCGCGGCGCCGGTCACGTTGATGTTGTCACCGCCGACGCGGACGATGCCCACGACGAGGTTGACGTTGCCGAGGGTTGCGATCACGCCGCCTTCGACCGTGAGGGTCTTGCCGTCAGCGCTGATGCTGCTGACCACGAGCGTGCCGGGCTGACCCGAGACGAAGACGTCCTGACCCGCGGCAAAGCCATCCGCGGCCCAGCTGCCGCCTGCGCGGAAGAGGGTCGTGGGCGTCGTAGAAAGCGGGCCGCTGAAGTTGAACTTGCTGGCGCGGGCGACGGTGCCGTTGACATTGCCCGGCGTGAGCACGTTACCGGTGAGCAGCATGGCGCTGCCGAGGCCGGTGAGGGTGTTGTTGTCGAAGTCCGTGATGGTGTAGAGGCGGGTGACGCCGCCGGTGGTGAAGGCAACGGTCTGGCCGATGGCGAACCCGAGGTTTTGCCACGGGAGGTTGTCGTTGCGGATGATGCGGTCGCCCTGGACCGTGAAGGAGCCGGTGACGGAGAGGTCATCGACGACCGCGACCGAGCCCTTGAAGGACGTGCCCTGAGTCGCGACTGCCCCACTGCCGCCCGCGAGGAGCAGCTTGCTGCCCGTGCCGCCCGGCTGGTCGCCGAAGCCGACGACCGTAAACGCGGCCGAGCCGCTGGGCGTGGTGAGCACCACGCGCTGACCAACCTTGAACCCGTAGTTGGTCCACTTGAGGCCGTCGGTGCGTGCGAGCTCGGCATTGCCGCTCCCGGTGTTGGCGAAGGTGAAGTCGGTGCTGACGTTGAGGAGGGCGTTGCCGCCGCCGTGGACGGCTGTGATGCCGCCGTGGTTGGAGACGGTGGTCTCGAGGCCGGTGAGGGGGTCGTGATCGGGGCCGGGGCGGAGGGTGCCCTGGATGTCGAGCTTGTCGTTGCCCTGGCCGAGCATGACGTTGAGAACCTCGACGGTGGAACGGCCGGCGTCGGTGCTGAAGGTGCCGTCCTGGTTGAGGCTGATGGAGCCGAAGCTGATGCCACCGGGGTAGATGCCGGGCTCGCCGAAGGGCGCGGCCCAGGTGCTGTTGGGATCACGGAAGTCGAGGTCGGCGCCCATGTTCATGCCGGTGAGGGCGGTGGACGTGAGGGTGCCGGTCAGGTTCTGACGGCTGCCGTCGGCGTAGATGTTGAGGGTGTCGATCGCCATGGCCTCGGGCGGCTGGGGCGCGATGTTGAAGAGCGGGCCGTTGGCCTCGCCGGGGAGCATGATGGCGGGACGGAGCGAGCGGTCGGCGCTGGTCGTGCCGCCTTCGACTGAGAGCGGGCCGCGGATGCCGTCGAGGCGGTGCTCGACCTTGGGGAAGGAGCGGAAGTTCTCGTGGCCGGGCTGGATGTCGAAGCCGGGGTCGGCGACGACGTTGATCGTCTTGGCGATGTGCCAGTTGGCGGCGCCGGCGATCGGGTCGTTGGGATCAAGGGACGCGATGAAAGTTGCGACGGCGGCCCACTGAGTGAGCGTCATCGCTGTGGTGCCGGAGGTCGTGAGCTTGGAAGCGTTGGGGACGACGCTGCCGACGGCGGCGGGGTCGCTGATCACCATGAGGTCGAGGATGCCCGGCGCGGTGCCGAGGATGAGGTCGACCTTGAAGGTGCTGGCGCCGAAGGCGCTGCTGCGGAAGAGCTGGCCCTCGAAGAAGCCGCTGTCGAGCCAGCTGGTGCCGTCGGTGCGGCGGAGGGTGCCGAGCATCTTGCTCGCCCCGGTGTAGACGCCGTTGGTCGCGCCGCCGCTGACGGTCATGGTCGTGCCATCGAGGGAAAGGCCGGTGACCACGAGCTTGCCGGTGGCGCCGTCGCCGACGATGATCGTCTGGCCGACCGCGAAGCCGTCATCGATGAAGGAGCCGTCGCCGCTGCGGGTGATGGTGTTGGTGCCGGTGACGGTCACGCTGCCCGCGAACACGAGGAACGCCTTGTCGGCGTGCTTGTACTCGATGTTGCCGCTGTAGACGCCGGACTCGACCAGCTGCGAGACGATCGAGTTGTTGCGGACCGCGACGCCGTTGTTGGTGTCCAGGGTGAGCGTCTTGCCATCGCCGCTGATCGCGGTGATCTTGCCTTCGACGTCTGCCTCGCCAGTGGTCGTGATGCGGATCCGCATGCCGACCTCGAAACCTTCATCGAGGAAGCTACCGAGCTCGGAGCCCGTAGCACGCCCGACGGTGTTGCCATTGAGCGAGATGTTGCCCTTGAGGAGCTGGACGGGGCGGACGCCGCCGACGGGCTTGTAAGTGATGCCGGGGCCGGCGACGATGTCGGTCTGGCCGTCGGTGACCAGCGCGACGTCGACGTCCTTGCTGGGCGAGCTGGTGAGTCGCAAGGTGTAGCTGTCGCCGGTGCCGTGACCGCCGTTGACCGTGCCGGCCTTGACCAGCGTGCGGCCTGCGGACTCGACCTGATAGACGCCGGGGTTCTCGTCGTCGATGACCACCGCATCGACGCGGCGGGTTTCGACGGGCTGCGTGCTGTAGGCGGCGCTGCTGGTGTTGAGCACATCGATCGTGTGCGTCATCACTGTGTTGTGCGGGTCTTCGGGTGCGCCGTCGTTGCGGGCGAGGACGCGGATGAGGACCGGCTCGTCCCAGTTGTCCTGGTTGAAGTCGATGTAGTAGCGGCCGGGGGTGTCGGCAGTGGCGGGGATCAGCGTGCCGAAGCGGTTCTGAACATCGCTGGACTCGAGCACGGCCTCGCTGTCGCCGAGTTCAATGATGACGCGGACGGTGCCGAATGGGTTGTTGGCGAGCTCGACCGCGTAGAGGTCGTTCGCCCCGGTGACGGCGGTGCCCTCGAGGACGAAGGTCGTGTTGTCGATGGGACGGTTGTCGTACTTCGCGAGGCCGCCGAGACTGGTGGGGTCGAGCTGAGTGACGATAATCGAGGGCTTGTCGTCATCAACGACGGTGGCCTCGACGTTTCGGACGACCGCGCCGTGGAAGCGAGAGTCATCGCTGACGACGGAGTGGCTGATTGTGACGGTGCGGTCGCCCTCGGGAAGGGTGTCGTTGACTGCCGCGACGTGGACGGTCTGCGGGCTGTTCCAGTTGACGTCGTCGAACACGAGCACGATGGCGCGCTTCGGGATGTGAACGAGCACGCCGTCGATGTAGACCTCGCGGTCGAAGTCTGCCGGGATCGTGGACACGAGCAGGCTGTCGCCGGTGCCCAGGTTGTCGCTGATATCGCCGGAGCTGAGGTAGCCGTTGTTGCCGTGCTCTTCCTGGGGCGACATGGCGCCCGAGACGGTCACGAAGACCTTCTTGCCGGCGGCCGGGCGGACGGCGAGCGAGACGGTGTAGGAATCGACCACTGTGCCGTCCTCGCGGACCTCGGTGAACCCGTCGGTCTCGTTGATGACGATCTGGCCCTGCGTGCCGCGGGCCACGCTGGTGACGATGCCATCGGCGACGAGGCCGTTGTAGTTCTTGTCGGCGGAGGTGACGCGGTTGTTGATGACGCCGCTGGTGCCCTCGATGTCGCGGGACACCACTTCGCCGGCGACATCGCCCGCGACATTGATGGCATCGTTGCCGAGGCCGCCGATGACGCGAGTCGCAACGCCGGCCTTGGTGCTCAGGACATCGATCGTGTCGTCGCCCTCGAGGGCGTCAACTTCCAGAACCTCGATGTTCTGGTACGTGACGGTGAGGCCGGCGCCGAAGATGCCCTGGAAGGTGACGACGAGGTGGTCGGCGAACTCGGTGCCGAGCACCACGAGCTTGTCGAAGCCGTTGCCGCCGTCGACGGAGACGGGCGCGTTGATGTTGTACTCAACCTGGTTGTTGCCGGCGCCCGTGCGGATCTCGGTTTCGGCGGCCGTGGAGAACCCGGCGGTGAGCTTGGGACGGGCGATGAGGTGCTCGGGGTCGATCCAGTCGATCTCGCCCGTCGCGGTGGTTTCGGCGAGTGCGAAGGCGCGGACCGTGAAGAGGTCGTTGCCGTCGTCACCCTCGAGGCGGACGACTGCCTGGTTGCTGTACACGGTGAAGGAGTCGTCACCGACGCCGCCCTGGGCAAGCAGCGGAGAAGTCGCACCGGCGCTGAGCCAGCCGCGAGTCGTGGCGACGGTGCCGTACACGCTCTGGGGCGTGAGGGAGTTGGGCAGCTGCGGGAAGAGGTCCTGCGGGCTGACCAGTGAGCCGCCGCTGGTATCGCCGATGGGGCGAGGGGCCGGGGGCTGCTGGCCGTCACGCTGAATGCCGTAAAGCTGGCCAATCTGGAATGTGTCGTTGCCGGTGCCGCCGTCGAGCGTCGTGATCGCGGCGTTGTCGTCCGAGGCGAACACATCGTTACCACCCTGACCGAAGACCATGACGCGCCCGTTGATCGCGTTGCTGTAGTTGATCCGCTCCAGCGACTGGTTGCGGACGGCGCTGCTGTTGTTGGGGTCAGACACCGTGGCGTGGGCGAGGTCGTCGTGGATGACGGCGACGAAGCCGGTGGTATTGGCGTACACGCCGGGCTGGCTGGTCTCGCCGCTGATGCCGCTGGTCCGACGAAGGAGGAAGATGTCATCCGTGGGCTTGTTCGCACCTTCCTGATTGGCCGGTGCGTCGTTGCCCCAGATCGCGAGCATGTCCTCGCCGTCATCAGGGGCGCCGGTGTCGAGCACGTTGATGACGTAGTTGCGTTCCGCACCACGCGAGCCGGTGGTGTTCACCACCACGGTGTCGCTGCCGGACTGGCCGTCGATCGTGAGCGAGTCGCTGCTGCTAGTCGCGGCCGCGGTCTGCACGTAGGCCATCGACTGGAGCTGGTTGACGATGACAAAGTCTTCGCCGTCACCGGTGGGCGCGAAGGCCTGGAAGGCGCTCGGGGTGTTGCTGCCGAAGACGCGGGTCTTGCCGCCGCTGTAGGTGCTGATGACGCCGCCCTGCGGGATGACCTGTGCGAGGCCGCCCGGCAGCAGCGGGTTGTTCGCGCCGAGGAACGTCTGGTGGAAGTAGACCTGATCGGAATCCTCGTTGCCGAAGATGCGGGTGAGGGCGCCAGAAGAGGTGGCGCCGTGGGCGATCACGCCGCGGAACTTGATGATTGTGCCGAAGCGGCCCAGGTCCGTGAGGCCGACGACGTCAATGCCATCGCGGCGATAATCGCCGTAGATGTCGATGTTGTTGCCTGCGAGGATCTGCGAGTTGGCGCTGGTGTTGATGTTGTCGCCGACGCGGAGCAGGATGGAGCCGGTGGGCGTGTTGATGAGGCCGTGGACGAGCGTTTCCGGAGCGTTCTCGAGCATGAGCACGCTGCCGGTGGCGAGCAGGTTGAGGTTCTCGCCCTGGATCGAGCTCTCGCGGACGGTGAAGCGGATGTTGCCGGTGAGGGCCTGGATCAGCGGGACCTGCGCATCCTCGTCGACCTCGGTAAGGAAGACGCTGAGCGACGCACGGGCACCGATCGTGCCCGCGGCGTACTCCTGCGAGTCGATCTCGAGATCGTTGTTGGTGTTGTTCTGCGGGTTCAGGTTGCCGGCGGGGCTGCCGATGCTGCCGCCCAGGGCGAAGAGGTTGATGGTGTTGCCGATGACGTTGGCATCGTCATCGCCGACGCCGTTCGCGCGTGCGTCGAGGATGGAACCGTTGACGGTCGAGAGGCTGACGTCGCCCTTGGTGTGGACGGTGTCGAGCTGCATCGCGCCGACGGTCTCGGTGAGGAATACGCCGTACGTGCCTGCAATGGTCGGATTGAAGGGCGGCAGGGTCTTGTTGAAGCTGGTGGTGTCAGAAGCAGTGTCGGTGACGTTGAGGACGCCCAGAGCGCCGCCGTTGGCGTCGACGTTGATCTCGAGGAAGTTGCCCGGCGTGCCCACGCCGCCGCGGCCGGAGCGGTCCTGACCGGCGATGCCGGTGATCAGGTTGTTGCCGGCGGTCATCGTGATGTTGCGGCCGGTGACGTCGGCGGTGTTGCCGATGCCATCGTTGAGGGCATCGATGATGGCCGCGGGGGAGTTGAGGGTGACGTCGTCAGCAGTGGAGCGGATCTCGCCCACGCGGAGGTCGTCCACCTTCTCGGCGACGATGATGAAGCCGTTGGTGAGCACGTCTATGTGGTGCTGATCGGCGGAGTTCGCGACGAAGCCGGTGCCGAGGATCTCGGTGATGGCGTTGACATTGATGATGTTGCCGGCGCCTGCGTTGGGCGAGGCCGCGGTGATGATGATGTTGCGTGCGGACGTGATGCCCGCGCGGGTGCGGCCGCCGGTGGTGTCAAGGGCACGAACGTCGTAGGTGCTGTCGATGTGGGTCGCGCTGGCTCCCTGGTTGCCGAACACACCCAGGTGGAGCAGCGGTGCGCCGGCCGCGCCGGCGTCGGGTCCGTCAAAGAGGGTGAAGTAGCGGCCGCCGGAGGGCTCGCCGGAGTGCTGCACGATGACGCCGCCGGCGCGCCCGGCGCTGCCGCCGGGGTAGGTGACAGCGTTAGCGCTGGTCTCCTGCACGCTGCCACGCATGAGGATGTTGGCATCGCCGTCGGTATCCACCGCGTCGATGATCACGTTGTAGCTGGCGCCGGCCTCGCGCTTGCGGGCCTTGGTGTCGAGGTACGCGAAGCCTTCGCCCGAAGCCACGTCGCCGTCAGCCTTGACGGTGAACCGCTGGGCAGGGGTGAGCGTGTGGCCGACGGTCGCACCAACGGTGCTGGGGTCGAGCGCGATCGGCGTGGTCGGAGTGGCAATGCTGGCGAGTTGGACCGTGTTGCCGTCCACTGCGATGACGTAGTAGTAGTTGCCGCTCACCAGGCCGCCGATGGCGGCGCCGGTGCTCTGATAGCGCACGAGCTGGCCATTGAAGAACTGGTTGGGGCCGAAGCTGATGGAGCGCTCCGCACCGCTGACGCGGGCGGTGATGAACTCGGTGGGCGAGGGCATCAGGGCGCTATCGACGATGTCGATATTGATGCGGTTGGCGTTAGTGCCGACGCTGCCGTCGGGCGTCTCGAGGTCGATGACGTTGGTGCGGATGAGCGACGACGGGTCCGCGTTGCCATTGGCGCGAACGCCGGTCGCGAGAATGTTGCCGAACTCAGTCACGATACGGGTCGTGCCGATCGGGTTCTCGATGACGCCGTTGATGAGGATGTCTGCGCTGCTGACCGTGCTCTTGGCCTCGACGAATGTCGGAGCCACCGAGCGGAGGATGTTGAAGTCGAGCGTACGGCTCGCGGTGGAGCGGATGTCCACGATCGGGTCCACCGTCGTGTTCACCACATTGATGGCATTGAGCTGGAGCGGCTTGCTGGAGCGGTTCTCGATCGTGACGCGCTCGAAGGTGTCGCGGAACTCCCACGTGCCGAGCCCGTCGGTGTTCCGGATGCGGGTCGTGCCGCTCACCCCGCCCGGGTTTGTTCCCGTTGCGAAGTAGACCTGGCCCGGGTCGTCGTTGATGATGGAGTTGACCCGGATGGTGCCGTCCTGGATCTGGCCGCTCGTCCGGCTTCCGTTGCCGCCAGCGATGTCGTTTACGCTGACGTTCACTGCCTTCTCGATGATGCCGCTCTCGTTGACGATCAGGTGCGGGTTGCGGCCCGCGAGGATCAGCACGTCAGAGCTGAAGTCGACGTCGGCATTGCGGGTGTCGGTCTTTGAGCCGCCCGTGCCACCGGTGGCGAGCGAGCGACGGCTGACATCGGCCGGGCGGGAGATGGAGATGTCATTGCCGTTGGTGGTATCGATGTAGAACGCAAGGTGGTCAAGGGCCGCGACGTTCGCGAGCGGGCGGGTGGTGGAGTTCCATGCCCCGGTTGCGCTGATATCGCGCGGGCCAGCCGTCACGAGGGCGTTGCCACCACCGGTGACGTCCGACGTGAGCGAAGTGTTGTTGTTGGAGTCGGAGGAGACGTGTCCGAAGAGGCCGGTGGCCCGGGAGAACGTGTCAGCGACGGAACTCACCGCGCTGAAGCGGGCGCGGATGTCCACGCCTTCGTGACCGGTCAGGGCCGCGTCAGCAGCGAGGGTGACGTTGTTGGTGAGCGTGCCGGTCACGGTGGAGTCGGCGGTTCCGATGGCGACGAAGCCGCCGCCGCGACCGTCTGCAACGGCGTTGATGGCGTGCTGCGAGACCGTGGCCGCGAGCAGGACCGTCTTGCCGCTCACACTCGCGGCGCTCTCGACGCCGGAGTTGGTGGTGATGTTCTGCGCCAGGGTGGTGTGGGAGTTCGCGTCCCCGCCGAAGCCCAAGCCTGTGGCGGTGACCTTGGAGCTCTGGGAGGTGCGGGTGTCCGCGGTGACCTTGACAGCACCGCCCGCCAGCACGTTGGCACCGGTCTGGACGTTCGCGCTGGTGGTCGAGGTGATGGACGAGTTGCCGCGAGACACGGCCACGCCGACGAACCCGCCGGTCTTGGCGCTGGCGGTCACGTACGCGTCGTTCTGTGTATAGGCCTCAACGGTCAGGTTGTTGGTGGCGGTGACGCGCGCGTTGGCCTCGATGTAGGCGGCGTTCGTGACCGTCTGGTTGCTGGTGGCTGTCGGGACGCCCACGGCGATGAACCCGCCGCCGGCATTGCCCGAGTTCGCGCTCCCATTGGTGGTCGAGGTACCGGAAACCTCCACGCCGCTCGCGTTCAACTGACCGCCGATATAGGTCGTGACGGTCGGGTTGTTGAGCAGGGTCGAGCTGTTCGTCTGCGCTGCGATGCCGCCGCCGAATGAACCCGTGGACTTCGCCGATGAGGAACCGTCGCCAAGGGGCGGCGACAGCACGCTCAGCGGAACACCGCCGGGGCCGAGGATCTGGCCAGTGACGTTGTTCGTCAGGTCGATGCGAATGGTCTGGCTGCCAGCCCCGACGCTGCGGAGTCCAACGTTCTCAGGCCCTATCTTGTGGTTCCCGGTCGCGCCGGACGCCGCGGTCAGGTTGATGGGCGAGCCGCCTGGCGTCACGGCGAGGCTGAATGTGCTGCCGGAGGGATTGCGGACGTAGAACGTGCGATCGTCCATGGACGAGCGCGGGCCACCGGTATCGAACTCCACCGGCGCGTTCACGGCCAGGAAGAGGCTGTGGATCGTGGCCAGGCCAGAAGCGGACTTGTTCGGTGCCAGCGGCAACGGGCCGCTCTCGACCGCTGTGTTGACGGACTGTCCGTCTGTCACAGTGTTGTCGACGTTGAAGGTGAGGCGGTTGGCATCGACAGCGCTGAGCGTGTAGTTCGTAGCGCCAACCTTGATGGTCTGTCCGACGCGGAATCCGTCGTTCACCCAGTTGCCGGCGTCGTTGCGTGTGATTGAGTCGTTCGCGTTCCCATTGCCGTCATTGTGGAACGTGACGCTGATGCTGGCGAAGTAGGCGAGCAGTTGCAGCTCGCTGTTGCTATTGCCGCCGACGTTGGCGACCTTGTAGGTGCGTCCGGACTGGAGCGAGCCGCCGCCGGCGAACGCGATCGGGACTGCCGGGTCGCCGGATTCGGTTGTCGCGGAGTAGGCAACGATGTTGCCGTTCGAGAAACCGTGGCTCTCGGGCTGACCCTCGGTGGGATCATCCTCGATGCCGGTGACACGGAAGAACTGGATGTTGTTGTTGCTGGGCGCGTCGGCGAGCGTGACGTAGTTGTCGCCGTCGACGCCGCCGGTGACGTCCACCTGCTTGGAGCCGAACGTGCGTCCGCCCACGGGGGCGTGGTACGTCACGGCCTGACCCTCGACGTAGTTGGTGCCGGGGACGGTGATCGTCGTTCCGGTCGTGGGCGTGAAGTTCTCGAGGTTGCGGTCTGTGACCACCGTCGGGTCGTACGTCGCGAGGCGGATGCGGCGACCGTCGATCTTCAGGACGAAGTACTGATCACCGTTCGCGAGGCCGTTGATGCCTGTGGAACCGGCTGGAACGACGTAGCGGATGCGGTCGCCGGTCTCGAGGTTGTGGTCGGAACCGAAGGTGATGATGCTGGTGGAGGTGTTGACGCCGGTGCTGCCGTTGAAGTTCGCACCGAACGAGAAGTCGTTCTCGCTGGTGACGATCACGCTGTACTCGCGCCCGTTCGCCAGGTTGTTGCCCGCGCCGCTGAAGACGACGGAATCGCCCGTCTCCAGGCCGTGATTGTTGACCTGGACCGTGTCGTTGGAGGTGCTGGTGCCGCTGGAGATGATGAGGTAGTTCGGCGCAGAGCCGGAGGCAGGGCTCGCGTCCGCGGCGATCCGCACGGTGCCGCCGGCTCGGCCGGTGGCCGCCTTGAAGTAGGCCTTCGCGTTCGGCGAGACGGTTGAGTCTGAATCGGAGCTGCCGAAGGTGATGCCGCCGACGCTCAGGCCCTTCGTGACCGCGTCAGCCTCGGGGTGGGACACGGCTCCAACCTCGATGTTGGAGCTCGCGTTGACCATGCCTGCGCTATCGACATACGCGTGGACGGTCGGGCTGGCGGTCGCATTCGAGCTGTTCACGCCCGCGGCGAAGAGGCCGCCGGCGACCGCGTCAGCGCGTGCGCTGGAAACATCGTTCGAGACTGCCTGGACGGTGAGGTTGGTGGTTCCGGCCGCGGTTCCGTTCTTCACCTGCCCATTGAGGTGCGACTTGATGCTGCCGTCGGCATGAGAGGTGGCGGAGGTGGCGCCAACGCCGATCAGGCCGACACCGATGCCCGTGGACTTGGCGACTGCCTTCTGGTTTCCGGACGCGGTCAGCGTAACTGCTCCGCTGTTGTTGATCGTGAAGGCGCCGTCTACTGCGACCTCGACTGTCGGGCTGTGATTGGCGGTGGAGGTTGCGCCGGAGGCGCCCACCACGCCGCCGGACGCCGTGAAGGCCTTTGCGTCAGCGCCCCAGCTGCCCTGGGCGCCGAAACCGGACTTGGCCTCCGCGGTGAGGTTGTTGGCCTGCAGCGTGCCGCTGCCGAGCTTGGTCGTGACGGTCGGGTTGAGGGTCGCGGTGGTCTTCGAGAGCCCGCCGGCGATCGCGCCGATGTTGGCGCCGGTCGTGGTGGAGTCGATGTCGCCGTTGACGAGAGCCTGAATGAGGGCATCGCCGCTGAGGGTGATGCTTGCGCCAGAACCGGTCTTGGCGATCGAGGCCTCGACATCGGGGGTGGCGGTGATGAACGCGAAGTTGGCGCTGAACGCGCCGATGCCGCCAGCCACACCGATGGCGTGGTTATTGGCATCGATGAACGAGTCGGCCCGCATGTTCAGGCCGCCCACGTTGTTTCCGGCGCCCTGGCCGATGCTGACCCCGCTGCCGATGTAGGCAAGCGTGTCGACCGCGGAGTCGTTGTGGACGTCGATCTTGGTGAAAGACGCGCCGATACCGGCGCTGAGGATGCCGATGGTGACCGTCGCACTGACGCCGGTGATCACCTGGTCCGAGTCGGACGTGACATTGATGGTGGACGCATCCTCAACGATCGCGTTGTTGAGAATCCCGGCGGTCGTGGTGCTGGTGTCCTTGATGACCATCACCGCAGCGCCGAGCCCCAGGAGCCCAGCCGCGCCGGCGAACGCGACATCGTTGATGTTCTCGTACAGGTCGGCCGTGATATCGAGATTGCCACCGGCAGACAGGGTGCCGCCAGCCGTCGCGGACACGTTGGAGGCGATGTTCAAGACGCCGATGCCGGCGCCTGCTGCGCCCAGGGCCACGGCAACGCCGCCCTGGGTCATGGTCATGTGGAGATTCTCAACGGCGTTGACGTTGATGTCGCCGATCGTGGTGGTGACCTCGGCCCCGGTGTTGATTGCCGCGTTGGTGCCGACAGAAGTCCCGTCCAGCGAATCGATGATGTCATCGGAATCCGGCGCGACGGTCGCAAAGCCACCTGCTCCGTTGAGAGCCTGGTGGGAGATCGCTGAGCGGCGGTCCTCGAAGGTGCTTGCCGCGTTGGGGTTCTGAGCCCCGGTCGCGACACCGACGTTGCCGAACAAGCCTTGGTTGCTGCCGCCTGCCGACGTGATGTCGATCGCGTTGCTGTCGTCGAGCGCGTCCTGGTAGCTGGAGTACAGCTTGAACGTCAGGCCGTTGCCGGTATCGCGGACGAAGTACTCGCCGCCGTCCGTCAGGCCGCCCGCGGCCGAGCCGCCGCTGTAGTACTTGACCTTGGTGCCCGTCTCGAGGTTGTTGTTCGCGGGCAGCGTGACGGTATTGGAACCGGTGCTCACATTGCCTGACGAGAAGTTGCCGCCGGTGCCCTCGAGGGTCGCGCCGAAGAGGCGGCCCGCGTCAGCGCCCTGGCTGGCTGCGTCGGCATCGGCCGTGTTGCCGCTGCCGTCGTCATCCTCGAGCGCGTTTGAGCTGGGGCCCCCATCACCGCTGTAGTTGCGGGCGAGCTGCTCACCCACCGACCACACGGCCACCGATCCGGCCAGGCCGACGAGACCGAGCGACCCGCTGGCCGCGATGCTGTCGATGTCCTTGATGCCCAGTGCGTTGACGCTGACGGAGTCCTTCGCGACGACGCGAGCGCCGTTCTGAATCTGAGCATTGACGTTGTTGCGCATCACGCCCACGTCGATGGCGCCCGCGAGGGCGCCCGCGCCACCAGCGATGCCGCCGGCGAACGTCGCGACCCGGGCCTCGTTGGCCGCGTTCACGACGACATCCTGCCCGCCACTGGCGTTCGCGTTGTCCGTCACGTTCACATCGGCATTGCCGATGAAAGCGTTGGTGTTGGAGTTCAGCACCGTGACCGTGATGCCGCCAGCGAGGCCGATGAAGCCCGCGCCGAGTGCCACGTTGAGGTGGAACACATCCTCGCTGGACCTGGCTTCGACGATAAGGCCGCGTGCCGTCGTGGTGTTGAACCCAGTCGCCGAGTCGCCGCCCGCGAGCGTGCCATTGAGGACGCTGCTGGTCGAAGCGTTGCCGCGGGCGTGGATCACAGCACCATCACCGACGAACGCGCTCGTGTTCTTGTTGAGCGACATCACACCCACCGAAGCGCCAACGCCAGCCAGGCCCAAGCCCGCACCGCCATCGACGATCAGGATGTCCGTGTCATCGGTGGAGCGCACCTGCACGTTGCCCCACGCATCCGCCTGCCCCTTCACAGAGGCTTCGGTCGTATTGGACACCAGCAGAACCCCGATGCCCGCGCCGATGCCCACGGTCGCGCCCGCGAGGCCGACGCCGACCAGGAGGATGTCCTCCTTGCCATTCGCCGAAACCACAATGTCTCCCGCGGTTGCGGTCACATCGGACCCGGCCCGCAGCTGGGCCCGGGTGATGTTGGAGATCACGCTGACGTCGATCGCGGGGGCGACTGCCGCCCCGCCGGAGACCGCAACCGCAGCCGCCACGGCAAGGTGGTGGAAATCGTTGGCCGCGCCGACGCTCACCGTCGGCGCGGTCACGTCAGCGTTCTCGCCGACGTACGCCTCGGTGGTGTTGTTGAGGGCGTTTACGACCGCCGTGACAGCCACCGCCGCCGAGCCGCTGCCGGCGAGACCCGCGGCGACGCCGTTGATCTGGTCATAGTTCGTCGCGCTGAGCGAGATGCCCGTGATCATCGTGCTGGCAGGAGTAAGGGTCACGCCTGCGCCATTGAGCATGCTGCTGCTCGAAGTGCGGTTCGCGGGCCGGTCGTTTCCATCGTCATCCTGGACGGTGGGCGCGTTCGCGTTATCTACGTTGGGCGACCGCACCTTTCCGATGCTGGCCAGTGAATCCGCGTCGGGCTCGCTGTTGATGCTCTCCGGGTTGACGTCGCCCTGAGCGCCGCCATTGGCGATAGGAGTGACGGTGAATCCGCCCGTTCCGCCCTCAATCGCCTCATTGCCGTCCGCCGTCACGAGCGCGCCGTTGCCGATGAAGGCGCCCGTCTGCTTGTTGGTGACCGTGATCACCCCGCCAGCCGTCACGGCAGCGCTGCCCGACAGGCTCAGCATGCCGACGATCGCGTTGACTTCCGAGTGCTCGTCTGCGCGGATGCTGATTGAACCGTCGGCGTGGACATTGCCAGCTCCGGCGGAGTCATTTCCGGTCCCGATCTGGGGCGTCGAGTTGCCGAAAAGGAAGTCGGGGTCGTCGCCCACGAAGGACCGCGTTGTGATGTTCAGGACGTGGACCGAAGCATCAACCGTCACAGCCGCGCTGCCGCTGGCCGCGATGCCCGCCGCGACAGACGTGATGTTCTCGAACGACTTCGCCTTCAGATTGATGCTGCCGTCGATGTCGGCATCAACATCCGACTCGATGAACGCATCGGTTCGCTTGGTGATGATGCCGACGTCAGCGCCAGCGCCGACCGCCGCGTTGCCGGAGATGGAAAGGTTACCGGCGACGGAGACGATCTTTGTCTGGTCGTCAGCCTTGACGCTCAGGTCCCCGCCGGCCTCGACCGTCGAAGAACGATCGATAAATCCGCGAGTCGTCTCGTTGAGGATGATGATCGTCGCGGTCCCGGCGATCGCCGTGTTGCTCGCGACACCACCGGCCGCACCAATGGCGACAATCGTTTCCGATGAGAACGCGTCGACCGTGATGTTGTTTGATCCCGAAGGCGTGATCACCGTCGCGTTATCGCCGATGAATGCCTCGACCGCGTCGTTATGGACAACGGTCGCAACGGCCGCGCCGCCACCCGCGCTGCTGCCAGCGCCGATCGCGCCCGCGATCTGCGTCGTCTTGAAGGTGCCATCCGCGTCGACATTGACGCTCCCGGCGTGGATGGTCGCGGCGCCTTTGCCTTCGACATATGCCTGAGTCGAGCTGCTCACCACCTGCACCGACACAGAGCCCGCCACACCCACGCTGCTCGTGCCCAGGCCCGCGTTGGCCGACACGGTCAGCAGGTCCTCGCTGGAGTTCGCCTTGACTTCAACCAGACCCGACGCGTCTACATCCGCCCCGCGGCCGATCATCGCGTCCGTGTCCTTGCGAACGCTCAGAAGATCGAGGCCCGCACCGATCCCGCTGCCGCCGATGCCGATCCCGATGCTGCCCGCGACAGAGTTCCAATCCAGCGTGTCCGTCGCGTTGACCCCGACCGACCCAGCCTTAGCCGCGCCGCCCGCAAAGCCCTCGACGGTCGACCCGCGGCCCATGCTCGCGAGTGTGCGGGTGGTGAACCAGTTGATTCCGACCGATGCGGAGATGGCCGTGCCACCGCTGGTGCCAGCCGCCGCGATGGAGAGTGAACCCAGCGAGATGCTCGGATCGTCGATGCCCTCGTCGTTCAGCTTCGGCGGCAGGTCGAGCGTGCCGGTCATGTTCATGACGTGGGACGCATTGACATTCACCGCGCCGTTGGCCTGGACCAGCCCACCGTTGTCATCACCGTCAGGGTCACCGACGGCCGCAAACGTGTTGGACCCGTTGGTGCCGGTACCCACGACGTTGATCGCGATGGTGGCGCCGATCGCCGTCTCACTTGACACGGCCGCGGACGCAGCGACCGCCTGGAGACCCATGTTGTTCTCGGCGGTGACATTGACATCGCCGGTCGACCGAATCGTGGATCCATCGGCGGTGATCGCCATCGTCTCCGTATCGATGACGTTCAACGCCACCGCGCCCGACGCGGCGAAGGAGTCCTTGTTCCCCGAGGCGGTGTACGCCGTTGCGATGTAGTCGTTGCGCTCATTGTCAGTAGTGACGGCCTCGATGGTCACGCCGTTGCCCTGAATCACCGAGTTGGAGCCGACCTTCGCCGTGTTGCTGAGGGACACGAAGTTGAGAGCCACGGCGGCGCCGATGCTGACGCTCGCGTTGAGGTCCACGGCCAAGGCATCGGACTGCGCCTTCGAGTCAACACTCGCCGGTGCGCTGATCGCCAGGCTGCCCGTGGCGGTGAAGTCCGCTCCGCCGAGGGTCTCGGCAGTGTTCGAGATCTTGAGGTAGCCGATCGAGATCGAAGCCGCGACTCCCACGCTGCCGCCACCGCCGCTGTTTCCGCTGTTGCTGCTGGACTCGGAGTTGGCAGCGTCGGCATTATCGCCTGCCTTCGCGCTCGAGTCAGAGCGACCGCCGCCTGACGTGGAGGTGTTGTTGCGCTTGTCGGACGCCTGCTTGTCCGAATCGTCCGACTCGCTCTCGTCGCCGCCGGCCGCGCTGGCGGTGACATTTAGGGCGCTGGTCATCGTCATTTCGGAAGCCAGCTTGCCCGTGCCCCCCGCGGTCACGTTGCGACCATCGAGCTGCGCCTTGTTGGTATCCGTGACCCAGGTCACGCCGATAGAGGCGCCGACAGCGGCGCTGTCGCTCTTGGCCTCGGAGTTGGCCTCGGTGAACATGTCGTGCGTGTGGTCAGACGTGATGCTGACGTTCCCGCCGGACTCCAGTGGCGTTCCGCTGCTGCCGATGCGCGCCTTCGTATCGCTCTCGCTGACGAAGACCGCGATGGCGCCGCCCACGGCCGCGCCGCTGGTGCCCTTGGCGCCGTTGCGAGCCTCGGTCGCGGACGTGTGGTTGCCCTCGGCCTCAACAGTAATGCTCGATGCAGACCCGCTGATCGGTGAGCTGTTGAGAATTTCCGCGGTAGTGTCGTGCAGCGCGAGGTTCAGGGCGAACGACGCACCGATACCGACCTTGTCCGACACGGCGCCCGCACCTTCGGGCACGGCTCGCGCCTCATTCAGCGTGTGGGACTTGGCGCTCATCTTGAGGGCCCCGATCCCGCTCCCGCCGTCCGCTCCGTCCTCCAGCGTGACCGTACCGGCGGTGTTGGCCACCGTCACGATTTCGGACCGGTTCACCGCAACGGAGCCCGCGACGCCGACGTTGCTGCCGCCTGCGCCGGAGGTGGCGTGGGCGAGCGTCTTGTGGGACACATCAGACAGGAAGTCGTCGTCGTTCGCGTCGTCGCTCGTCATGACGATCGCGGTGCCATCGAGCGCGTCCTGACGAGAGGTGGCGAGCTGGGCATGCGTCTCGTCCAGCATGATCACGTAATACGTCTGGCCGTCGGTCAGGCCGCCGATCACCGCGCCGTCTGCCTTGTGGTAGATCACCTCATCGCCGTTCGTCAGACCGCTGGTCTTCGCCACGTCGAACACGCGGACGGATTCCGACGGGTTGAAACTGATGTCGTCCTGCAGGAAGCCGCGTTCGAGCTTGTGACCCGTGCTGGTGCCGGTCGAAGTGAGGTCCTTGCGACCAGTGGTGCCGTTCTCCGCCTTCGCGTTCGCTTCGGTGTCGTAGAGCTCAATGTTGCCGCCGCCCACGTCACGGACGAAGTAGTCGGTGCCATCGCTCAGGCCGCCGATGTTGTCGCCACCGTTGTTCTTGTACTCGACAGATTCGCCCGTTCCGAGGCCATGCCCAGCACCGAGGAAGATCGTCTCCTTGGACGTGTCGACCACGGGGATCAGCGCGGTCTGCACTCCGACTTTGCGCTCCGCCATCTGAGCTTCGATCGTCAGACCATCCGACGTGACGGTGCTGGTGCCAAGCTTCGCGGAGTTGTCCACGTCCACGGTGTTCACCGCGACGGCGGCGCCCACGCCCGCGCTGGCATCGGTGTCAAACGCAGCGGTGCCCGACGCGATGGTCGCGCCATCCACATTGCTCTTGGCGCGGATGGTCAGCATCCCGCCCGCATTGATAATGCGGCCGTTGCCGATCTCGGCCTTGGACTCGCTGTCGACAATACCGATCGCGATCGCGGCCGCGACCGCCACGCTGTTCCCGTCCCCGCCGTCGCTCTCACCCGGCGTTTCTGCCTTCGCCTTGGTCTCGTCGCCCGAGTCGGCCGCGCCGCCGCTGGCAGCGCGATTGTCACCCGCATCACGCTTCCCATCACCCTTCGCCTGCGCATCCTCGCCATCGTCCTGCGCACCCGACGCGCTCGCCTTGGACTTCGTGCTGTTCTGCGCAACCGTGCTGACCGAGAAGGTCACTGCACCGTCCGTGGTCACGTTTCGATTGGTCGTCGCCGTCGTGGAGTCATTGCTGTACGCAAACGCGATCGCCGCGCCCACTGCCGCGGAAGATCCGCCCGCCTCACCGTCCGATGTCGTATTGACCTTGCCCTCGTGCGATGCTTCAACCGTCAGCGCCCCGCCGATCGTCAGGAGGCCGCCACTCTCAAGTACCGCATTTGTGTCGTAGTTCGTGATCGTGACCGCGACAACCGGTGCCACACCGATGCTACCGCCAGCCGCGCCAGCGTTTGCAGTGGTCTCAGCGGTGTGATCGCCCTTGGCCGTCAGCGACAGGTCGTTCGCGCCCGTCAACGTCGCGCCGGACGTGAGCTTCGCGTACGTGTCGTTATCAACTACGTTGATCGCGGCCGAGGCGCCAACGCCCGTCGCATCGCCCGACACGGTCGTCTTCGCCTTCGCTTCAACCTTGTTCTCAGTCGTCGCATTAGCCGTCGCGAGGATGTTTGCGCCGTTGGCCTGCACCGTGCCGTTGACATTCGCCGTCGTATTCAGAACCGACACGCCCAAGGCCAGCGAGCCCGCCACACCCAGGTTGTCGCCGCCGCCGCCCGACGTCGCTGTTGCGGTCTGCACGCTCTTTGGCGTGGTGGCATTCACTTTGACATTCGTGCCATCCACGATCGCCGTGCCGCCGAGGGTCGCCGTCACATCAACCACGGCCACATTCACCGCCACGCCCACGCCCACCGCCGTGCCGCCATCGGCCTTGTTCGTGCCATCGCCCGTCGTGGTCAGCGTCAGCTTCCCGCTTGCCGCGAGTTCCACATCCCCCGCCGAAGCACGCACCGCGCCGCCCGTGATGCTGGCAACCGTGTCGCCCGTCGCGACTCCCACGGCAACCGCGGCCGCAAAGCTCACATCACCATCGCCCGAGTTCGCCTTGTCGGAGTTATTTCCGTCCTTGTTGGGGTCGTCGAGCCGCTTCTCGGACTCGTTGCTCCCGCCGCCATCGTTCGCACCGCCCACCGTCGCCTTCGCGAGGCTGGTTCCGTTGCGGTCGCTGTTGGCCTGCATCGCGATCGTCGCGGCGTCCACCGTGCCGCCAGTCACGATCATGCTGGTGTCGCCCAGGAACAGCGTAAAGGCGACCGTGGCGCCCTTGTCACCCGTGAGTCCGTCCGCCGTGTTGCTGGCGGTCACGTTGTTCGTGGACTTGAACGTCGCCGTGCCCGTCGCGTCGATATCGCCGCCGCTGATCGTCACGCCGGTGCGGCTGTCGAGCACGCTGCTTGCGATTGCTGCGTCAACCTCGTCGTCATCGTCGTTGGCATCGTCAGGCAGCGTGGACAACGTCGAGCTGACCGTGTTCTTCGCCTCAACGCTCAGGTTGCCGCTCGCGTTGATCACGCCACCGCTGACGTTGACGTTTGCATCCGCGTTCGCGATGGCGAACGCGATGTTCACCGAACCGGGGCTGAAGTCACTCGTGGTGATCGTGATGGTCGACTCGGCGAGCAGTGTGATGTTGACGCCGCGGAGTTCCGCATTCGCGCCGCTCACGTTGATCTCGCTCTCGGCCGTGAAGAGCAGGCCGTCTACGCCCGGGAGCCCTTCCGTATCGCTCGCGCTGGACTTCAGCGAAATGTCGTTAACAGCCTTGACCTTGCCAGTGACCGTGATGTCTTCCTTGGCCTGCAGGTCAAGGCTCTTGAGCTGGTAGCTCCCGTCGCCGATGATTGTGACCTTGTCGTCCTGGCCGATCAGCGGAATCACGCCGCCGCCGTCAGTGATGATCTGAATGTCATAGCGGTCGTCGCCGCCTACCTGCCCTGCGTTGTTGCTGAAGTCGAGCGTGAACCGGTCGCCGAGGAACTTGTTGCCCGTGACGGCCAGCTTGTTGACGCCGTCATCATCCAGGTCGCCCTCGGCCAAGATGCTGCCGTCCTCAGCCTTCAGCTGAAGCCGGTCAACGCCGCCCACGTCCGCGATCACGATCGAGTAGCTGTTGTCGTCCAGGTCTCCGTCGTTGAACTTCAGGATGTCCGCGGCGGAGTACGTGTAGCTGATGTCGGCCGCGAGCAGCTGCCGCTGCTCCATTGCTTCCAGGCCAAGCTCGCGACCGCTGCCGAGCGAGCGGATCGCGCTGCGCACCTGCCCAAACAAGCTCAGGGGCTGACCCACGAGTGCCGAAAGAGAGGACGGGGACAAGGGGTTGGAAGAGGGCGACTTCTTCATGGCGAGCTCCAATCGAACCGAACCGTGATCAGCAACCGGCGAACGCGGGCACTGAGATTGACGATGAGGACGCAGACAGCGAAACGGGGAAACGACGCGGCCGCGTGACGAGGGAACTCCCCCGTCCGCGGCTGTCAAAGGCGGCAATCTGATCCAAAACTCTCAGCCTCGGATCCACAGACACATCCGTGGAACCTTGCCGCTTTCTGTCAAGAACAGGCAGAACAGGGTCTACCGATGGTGGAGGGAGAGCGCCCGCAGGAAATGCGGCTGCTCCGCGCGATGACGCGAGGACTCTCCCGTTCTCCAGAGCCATACGAACCCCCGACTGCGCGGCTCTCCACCGCGCCCACCCTTCAGTTTGAATAGAAAGACCCCCGCCTCCGCGGGATTGAGGCCCCATTACACCTTGTTGAGGCGCAGTTTGTCAATGGCTCAGGTCACGGGTTGCGCAAAATTATCCGGACTTACGCGGAGAATGCGCCGATCTGCACTTGCAGCAACCAGTTACGCGCATCGCTCCGATTTGTGAAAGTCGAGTTGCGCTCGTGGTCGTGCTCTGAGTTCGGCCGTCACAATGGGCAATGTGGAGGTTGTGGGCAGACAGCCGATTACGCGACGTTCCCTGAGCGCCCGAAACTGCGCGGAAACACGTATCCATCGTGGATCACACAACTTACCCACATCGAGAAGTCCCCGGCGACTTCAACTCGGGGGCGGCTCCTCGTCGGACGCCTCCGCCGCTCGCTCCGCACTGGGCTGACTGACGACTTCCGTCGGTCCCGCGGCGCGGGTGATCAGGGACACCCCCTCGGGGAGCTGTCGCGCAATCTGTGCCACCACGTCACCCTCCAGGGTTCGCGCGAAGAACCCGCGCCGGCTCTTGCCCATGATCAGCTCATCGCACCCAAAGGTCACCGTGTAGTCCAGAATCTCTGCCGTGATGTCGGTAGCGGTGATGTAGATGGGAAAGAACGGAACCCCGTTCTGGCGGCACAGCATGGCCGCGAGGCCGAGCGCCTCCTGCGCCTGGGGGTCGTCCTCGATCTGTGGGATCTGGCCCGGCCGGACGTCCAGCACCCGGAGCACCCGGACATAGATCGCGAACAGCACGGCCCCACGCTTCTTGGCCCGGTCCACGGCGTAGTGGATGTTCTCGTGCCCCCGCACCGCGACCATCATCCGCGGCCCGGACGTCGGCACCTTGGTCGGCGACTGCCGCAGCTGCGCCAGCCAGCCTTCCTGCGGGATGTGTACGACCGGCGCCTGAGGACGGAACTGGCGGAGCAGGAATCTCCCTCCCAGCACCGCGATCAGCGAAACGCCCGCAAAGAGCGTCGCCTTTGGCTTGGCGATCACAATCGTGAGTTCGATCGCAGCCATCAGGCCGCCGAGCGCCCACAGCCCCCACCGCTCCCACTTCTTGATGTCGATCCCCCGGTTGTACGCGCAGCTCAGCAGGTTGACCGCAATCGCGCCCACCACGCCAATGGCGTAGAGCTCGCTCAGGGTTTTGACGTCGCTTGTCAGCAGCACCAGCGCACTGGGCAGGATGCACGCGATGATCAGCCCCTGCCAGGGCACACCCGAATAGTTGAGCTTGGCGAGCGTGGGCGGCAGTTCGCGGTCGCGGGCGAGGGCGTAAACAACGGACACCATCGCCATGATGGCCGTGTTGGCGGCTGACAACAGCAGCAACGCGAAAACGATACCCGCGGCCGTCCCGAACATCCCACCAAAGCGAGTGCCCAGGACGTTACTGGCCGTAACAGTTGCGAGGCCCTTGACAGCTGTGTCGCGGTAGGCCTGCACTTCGAACGGCAGGTTGTCAGACGCCACGCCGTTACTCACTTCATAGTGCACATGATCCGGCGCAGCAGGATCCGACGGCTTCATCTCCGTCAGAGATGGCGCCGCCGGCTCGCCCTGCTGCATCATCACGGCATCGGGCGCTCGGGTGGAATGCACCGGCTTGAGGATCGCATTCAGTGCTATGGCAAACACCAGGTTGAGGACAATCACCTCCAGCAGCACCGGCCAGATCGTCCGCTTGGCCGTCTTCGCCACCGGCTGCCGCATCATCCCCGTCATGTTGGCGACCGCCTCAACCCCCGAGAGGGCGAGGACGATCCGTACTAATGCCTCCCACCGCTCTCCAGGCGACGCAACGCCCGGGACGGTCGCGACTGACGCTTTCAGTCCGTCGCTCAGGTAGGGAATGCACAGCAGCCCGATCACGGCGGAGGCCCCGATCGAGATAACTGCGATCACCATCGCCAGCCGCCCTGCACTTCGGGCCCCCAGCCAGTTCACGCCTCCCAAAACCGCGATGGTGAGGATCACTGCGGGCACGATGAGGTGGTGCGGGACGCCCAAGTAGTGGAACCCATCCACCGCCGACAGCGTCACCGTGACCATGAAGTTGCACAAGAGCAGCGTCGCGCCGACCACCGACAGCGTGTGGTTGATCGGCCGGGCCGCGGTGTACACACCCCCGCCGTCAGGGAACACACGGCACACGATCGTGTACGCCCACGCCACCGCCGCCATGATGACCGACATCAGCACGAGGTAGAGCAGCGAGGCGTGGCCCGAGTAGTAGAAGGCCAACCCGAGCACATACAGCCGGCTCGTTCCCCAGTCGCCGAACAAAAGCGCCCCGGCGTGTCGCCAGGAAAGGCTGCGGGGGCGACTCTCGGCCGTGAGCATGGGGCGGACTGTATCGGAACCGTTCCCCGAGTAAAGCCGGGGAGGTTCGGCGTCTATCAGGAACGCTCTCTGGATTCGGTGGCACGTCCGGCCCCAAGCCTTAGACTGCACCCATGCCACGCATCACCCGCGCCGCCCTCATCCAGGCCAGCAACCCGCTCTCCGACACGACCGACCTCCAAAAGATCAAGGACGCGATGATCGAGAAACACCTGGGCCTCATCGCGAAGGCCGCGGACCAAGGGGCCCAGATCTGCTGCCTCCAGGAAATCTTCTACGGCCCCTACTTCTGCGCCGAGCAGCACGTCAAGTGGTACCAGACCGCCGAGCGCATTCCCGACGGCCCGACCATCAAGCTCATGATGGAACGCGCCAGGAAGCACGGCATGGCCCTCGTAGTCCCCATCTACGAGGAAGACTCCAAGGTCGCCAACACCTACTACAACACCGCGGCCGTGATCTCCCACACGGGCGAGTACCTGGGCAAGTACCGCAAGCACCACATCCCCCATTGCCACCCCGGGTTCTGGGAAAAGTTCTACTTCACGCCCGGCAACGGCGGCTACCCCGTATTCCAGACCCCCTTCGGCAAGATCGGCGTGTACATCTGCTACGACCGCCACTTCCCCGAAGGCGCCCGCGAGCTGGGTCTCAACGGCGCGGAGATCGTGTTCAACCCTTCAGCCACCGTCGCGGGCCTCTCCGAGTACCTGTGGAAGCTCGAGCAGCCGGCGCACGCCGTGGCCAACCAGTACTACGTGGGCGCGATCAACCGCGTGGGCACTGAGGCACCCTGGAACATCGGCGAGTTCTACGGCCAGTCCTACTTCTGCAACCCCCGCGGCCAGATCATGACCCAGGCTTCACGCGACAAGGACGAAGTCGTCGTCGCGGACTTGGACCTCGACATGATCCAGGAAGTGCGGAACGTGTGGCAGTTCTATCGCGACCGGAGGCCGGAGAGCTATACGCAGATTGCGGGTTCCCGCTGAAAGGCATCAACCACTGTGCTTCTGTGTCTCTGTGGTGAAAAGTTCGACTCCCGAGTACAAGAACCATGAGCATCGCCCCCAGCCCCAAGCCGCGTACGCCCGAACTCCCCCCCTTCGCCCACACTCCCACCCCCTACACCGGCCCGACCAAAGCCGAAGTCATCGCCCTCCGCAAGCAGCACCTCACCCCCTCCCTCATCACCTACTACAAGGACCCGGTGATGATCGTCGAGGGAAAGATGCAGTACCTCTTCGACGAGACCGGTCGCCGCTACCTGGACATGTTCGCGGGCATCGTGACCGTCTCCGTCGGCCACTGCCACCCCAAGGTCATCGAGGCGACCAAGCGGCAGACTGACCTCCTCCAGCACACCACGACGATCTACCTCAACCCCACCATCGCGCTCTTCGCCCAGAAGCTTCTCTCCACTCTCCCTGCCCCCCTCAACGACGGCGTCGTCTACTTCACCTCCTCGGGCTCAGAGGCGAACGACCTCGCCCTACTCATGGCTCGCGCCTACACGGGTCACTTCGACGTCATCGCCCTCCGCAACGCCTACCACGGCATGTCCAACTTCACCATGGGTGTCTCCGCCCTCAGCAACTGGAAGCAGCCCGTCCCCCAAGGCTTCGGCATCCACCACGCCCGCCTGCCCGACCGATACCGCGGCCAATGGGGATACGACGATCAAGACGCCGGCCGCAAGTACGCCGAGGATGTGCAGGACCTGATCAAGACCGCGACCAGCGGCAGCGTCGCGGCCTTCATAGCCGAACCCATCCAGGGCGTCGGCGGCACCGTCGAACTCCCGCCCGGGTACCTCAAGCACGTCTACGAATACGTGCGGGCCGCGGGTGGACTGTGCATCAGTGACGAAGTCCAGACCGGCTTCGGCCGCACCGGCGATGCCTTCTGGGGCTTTGAATCCGTCGGTGGCGTGACCCCCGACATCGTCACGATGGCCAAGGGCATCGGCAACGGCATCCCGCTCGCCGCGGTCGTCGTGAAGCGCGAGGTCGCGCAGAAGATGGCCCAGAAGCTCCACTTCAACACCTACGGCGGCAACCCCGTCTCCATGGCACAGGGCCTCGCCACCCTTGACGTCATCCTCACCGACAACATGCAGCAGCGGGCCAAGGACGTCGGCACGCACCTGTTCCGCGGCCTCCGCTCGCTCCAGTCCAAGCACCCCATCCTCGGCGACGTCCGAGGCCGCGGCCTCATGATCGGCGTCGAGATCGTGGAGGCCGGCCCCGGCAAGCAGCCGTCACCCACAAGGACCGCGGCCATCCACGAACACTGCAAGGACCTCGGCGTGCTGGTTGGCAAGGGCGGGCTCAACGGCAACGTCCTCCGCATCAAGCCGCCGATGTGCATCACCAAGGACGACTGCGACTTCCTGTGCGGTGCGCTCGATATCGCATGCACAGAACTCGCCTGAGTCGCTGATGCTTCAAACGAAAAGGGCCGGGCTCGCAGAGCCCGGCCCTTTGACTTTCATGCCACGCTGAATCACCTCACCACGATCGCCCGCGGGCTCATCAGCAACACGTTCTGATCACGCAGCTGCATCATCGCGTCCAGCGACGGCGACAACTGCCGCCACGCCTGCTCGCCAACCAGCTCGCGGATCGCGCCGAAGACCTGCACGCCAGCCTGCTGCCCGGCCAGCCTCGCTCCGATACCCGGAGCCTGCACACCCTCGAAGGCATCCTCGAGCACCTCGCCCAGGCTCTTGGGCGCTGGGTAGTGCATCACCTCGAAGTTTTCAATCTTCAGATTCGTCGCGAGCCCGCTGATGCACTCGTCCAGCCCGCCGATCTCGTCGGCCATCTTGAGCTCGATCGCCTTGTCGCCGGTGAACAGCCGACCCTCGGCCGTCTGCGACAGGTCGATCCCCTTCCGCCCCGCCTCGACGCGGCCCGTGAACAGCGTGTACGTCTGCTTCATCTTGGTGCGCACCAGCTCCATGTCCTGAACGCTCCAGGGCGTCGCCGAAGCGAACATGTTGGCCCGCGGCCCGCGCGCCCGACCCACCACCTTCACCTTCGCCCAGTCATACAGCCCCTGCATGCTCATCTTGCCGCCGACCACGCCGATGGACCCGACGATGCTGCTGGGATTCACGTAGATCTTGTCGCCGGCGACCGCGCAGTAGTACCCACCAGACGCGGCCATGTCCCCGACGCTCACCCACACCGGCTTCTTGGCGGCAACGCGCCGGATGCCCTGCCAGATCACCTCGCTGGCGGTGGCCGACCCGCCGGGGGAGTTGACGCGCACAACCACGCCCTTGATGAGGTCCTCATCCTCGATGTCGGCCAGCGCGTTGCGCAGCGTCCGCGAGCCCACCTGCGACTCGCCGCCGAAGATTCCGCCCGTGGTCGAGTCGCCATCAATGATGGCGCCATCAACGTGCAACACCGCGATCGTTTCCCGCTTGGGCTCGAGGTCCGGCTGCTTCGTAAAAATCGACATCATCGCGAAGGGATTGGACATGTCCATCTTGGTGCCATCGCCGCCGAACTCCACCTGCTGCCACGTGATCCCGTCGCCCTCGAACTTCTTGTCGAGGTGGGCCGTGATGTCGGCGAGGTCCACCTGCGTGTCGATCAGCCCCACCCGCGCGGCGTCTTTGGCGTCCGCCATCCATGCCGTCTCCATCGCCTCGTCCAGCTTCTTGTCCGTCAGCTTGCGGCCCTTCAGAATGGGCTTGCGGACGTTTGCGTAGAGGGAGTCCAGGAGCTGATTGATGTTCTGATCCCACTCCTTGCTTGGAGCGCTGCGGGACGTCTGCTCGGACGCGCCCTTGTAATCGCCCACCTGCACGAAGTCCGCCTTGAGCCCGACCCACGACAGCGTGTCGGCGAGGAACATCTCCTCCATGTAGATGCCTGGCAGCGAGACGGCCCCGCCCTCCTGCACGATGACCTCGTCGGCATAGCTGCCCAGCATCAGGTCGCTCGCGTCCATCGACTCGCCGAAGACGTGGACCTTCTTGCCCGCGCCGCGGAGGTGCTCTATCGCGACACCGATCTCCTGCACCTGCGTCGCGCTCAGCTCCGCATCCTTCAGGCGGATCAGCACACCCTTGACGTCCTTGTCCTCAACCAGGTCCTCGAGGGAATCCACCAAGGTGCTCAGCGTCGGGGTATCGGAGCCGCCGAAGAGCCAGTCCAGCGGCCCCGGGGCTTCACTGGGGGAGCCTTTCAGCTCGACCATGGCGACCTTCGCGGGCCCGTCAGCCAGCGCGGGTGCCGCCCCTGCGAGAAGGGCCAGGCCGAGGGTCATGGAACGGGTGGACCGCTTGAGAGTATTGAGCATTTCTGATCCTTCAACGAGCGCCCTGCACGAGGGGCCCTGTGTCTACTTGATACACGCGAAGTGCGGAGTTTGTTTCGGCTACTCGTAGCCCAGCTTCTCCAAGTCTTCTTCAGATAACCCAAACTGGTGTCCCACTTCGTGAAGAAGCGTCACCCAGATTTCCTCGTACACGTCTTCCTCGGTCTGCGTCCCCTTCCACCCCCCCGCTTGCGCGAGGATGCCGACCCGGAAGAGGTAGATGTCGCTGGGGAGCTGGCCCGTGTTGTCGATGGGCTGCTCGGTGAAGGCAGTGCCGGTGTGCAGCCCGCACAGCGAAGTGTTGTCCTCGATGTCGGCTGGGGTGACCACCCCCTCCTCCCGTAACTGAAGCAGCAGGTCGCGCGAGGGGGAGTCCTCGACGATCACCGGGACTTCGTCCAGAAGCTTGCGGATGGCCTCGGGCAGGTTCTCGATAACCTCCTCGACCAGCGCGTCAAACTTTTCCTGTTCAGCGGGGCTCATCGGCGGAGATCGTTCCGGAAGGTTTACCTGTCTTGAGCAACGATTCCAACGATAGGGGCGGCTCCACAACCGCTCGGCGGATCCGCCAGCAATCGATCACGACGCCCACCAGGCCGAGCGTGAACAACACCGCCGCGACCAGCACCAGCAGCTGCCCGATCAGGACAAATGTTTCCCCCGCCTGCACCCGCAGGCCGATGAGCGTGACGAGCTCCCCGGCCGCGGACAGCCCCAGCACGCTCGCCAAGGCCAGAAGGTGCTGTCGGTCCACCCGCCCCTCTCTCAGGAGGATCGACCGCGAGGCCAGCAGACGGGCATTGGGACGCAACAGCAGGATGATGGAAACAGCCACGACACCACCCACGAGCTGCACCAGCGTCTTCGCCCCGCTGGTCGCCGCCCACTGCCCGAGCCCGCCCGGGGCGCCGACGTCCCATCGCCCCAGCAGCAGCCACGCGACCAAAGCGATCAGCGGCGCATACGCGAGCGTGCCCATCCACGCCTGAAAGCGGGCTCTTGTCGGGATGTTGGCATGCGGGCTGATGAGCGCCAGCGCCCCCAACCCCGAGACCACCACCCCCAGAACGCAGCCGTATCGCAGCGGGATCAGGTAATGATCCAGCCCACCCGAGGGCAGCACCTCGATGATCCAAACGCCCCAGCCGCAGAGCACACTCACAAGGGCCGCCATGGACCAGGCCACCAGACCCGCCGCCGTGGCACGAGGCCGAAAAATCGGCTGCAGCTCCCCAGCCTTCGGGTCAACAACCGCCAGCAGCGTCGCCCGCACCGGAAGTCCGCATTCCGGGCACTGTCCCAGGATCGACAGCCCCTTCAGGTCGTACGTACATCGCACGCACGGCAGGCTCCCCGTCAACTCCGAAACGAGCGTGAGGGGTGACCGCCGGGCGCGCACCGGTGTCGCGTCGGCCCGGGCCGACTTCCGTGATGCTGATGATCCGCCCGCCGCATCTGCTGGCGGGTCTCCGTCGGACATTCCTGCTCACCCCTGACGCCCTTTTCCGGGCCAAACGCTAAGCCTACACGAACCAAGGACAACGCGGGGCCCGGCCAACCTCCGGGGCTGCTCATCGCTTCCCTATACTCGCCGCCATACCCGCCCCGCAGAAGGACAACCGCCACGCATGCTCGACCCCCTGTCCCGACTCCGTGAGAACATCGGCAAGGTTCTCTTCGGCAACACCGAGGCAATCGACCGGGTCTGCTGCTGCCTGCTCGCCCGCGGCCACCTGCTCATCGAAGATGTCCCGGGCGTCGGCAAAACCGTGCTTGCCACGGCCTTGGCCCGCAGCGTTGACTGCGCCTTCTCCCGAATCCAGCTCACCCCCGACATGCTCCCCAGCGACGTACTGGGCGTCAGTGTTTACGACAAGAACACGGGCGAGTTCACCTACAAGCGGGGGCCCGTGTTCGCGAACATCGTCCTGGCTGATGAGATCAACCGGACGCCCCCCCGGACGCAGTCCGCGCTGCTCGAGGCGATGAACGAAGCCACGGTTTCCGTCGATGGCCGCGTGCTCCAGCTCGATCAGCCGTTCATGGTCATCGCGACGCAGAACCCGTTCGACTTCGAAGGAACCTATCTCCTCCCTGAGAACCAGCTCGACCGATTCCTCATGCGTATCAGCCTGGGTTACCCCAGCCCCGAGGAAGAGGCCCGCGTGCTGGAAGTCCGCCCCAGCGTCCACCCATTGCACGATCTCAAGCCGGTAATGACCCGGGGAGAGGTGATGGAACTTCAGGCCAAGGTCGACGCCGTGAAGATGGACAAGTCGCTCCTGAGTTACGTGGTGCAGTTCGCGAATGCGACCCGCAAGCACGCCGGTCTTCTCCACGGCCTGTCCCCCCGCGGCTCGCTCTCCCTCGCACAAGCCTCCCGCGCCACAGCCCTGTACCGCGGGCGGGGCTACGTGATTCCCGATGACATCGTTGACAACATCCTGTCCGTGTGCGCACACCGCGTCGTCACACGCTCGGGAGCAAGCACCGGCCCCGACACGGCCGAGCGCGTGCTCCGCGACGTCCTCGAAACAGTTCCCAGCCCCGCCTGATTGACGGCCCGCGATCGGCCCCGCCCGATCTGGAAGGACACCATGGCCCGCCTCGTCCGCCTTGAAGCCACCGGCCCGATCAAGATCGATCCTGCCCAGTTCCCACGGGATGAGCAGGGGAATCTCAAGGCAATCTGGATCTGCGCCTGTGGCCTGACGAGTACCCCGCCCTTCTGCGACAAGACCCACAACAGGACCTGCAAGAACGAGCAGCCCGGCACCGTGTACGAGTACGACCCGGTCACCAAGGAAATGAAGAGTTCCCGACCCGAGTGAACGGATTCATGAGCTGGCGGTACCCTTTACCGGTCAAGCCGGAGTGCCGCGTGCCCCAGATGGACCCCCACAGCTTCAGACCCTGCCTGGTCCTCCCGACCTACAACAACGCGGGAACGCTCGATGACATTGTGCGGCGTTCGCTGGCGCTCTCGCTCCCGACGTTCGTCATTGACGACGGCAGCACCGACCATACCGCTCAGGTGCTGGAATCCCTTAAACCACAGCCACTCCTCCACGTTCTGCGCCACGCCGAGAACAAAGGGAAAGCGGCGGCGATGCTCACCGGGTTCCGCGCCGCAGAGGCCGCCGGATGTACGCACGCCGCGACGGTGGACACCGACGGCCAGCTCGATCCAGAGCAGGTTCCGGCACTGCTTACGGCGGCTTCCGCCAACCCCGCGGCCCTTGTTCTCGGTGTCCGCAACTCCAAGATCGCGCGGTGCCCTGCACGGAGCGTGATTGGACGCCGCCTCGCGAACGCGCTCATCCGCATCCAGTGCGGCGTGCGCGTCATCGATAGCCAATGTGGTCTCAGGGTTTACCCGCTGGCGCTCATCACTCGAGTGCCGGTCCAGGCTGATCGATTCGGCTTCGAAACCGAGGTCATCACACTCGCCGGCTGGACCGGAACGCCAGTCGTGCAGCTCCCCGTCTCATGCCGGTACTTCGAGAAGCACGTGTCGCACTTCCGGCCTTGGGTCGATACGTGCCGGGCGGTCCGTCTCCACGCGCGGCTGCTGGTCACCCGTGCCCGGAACCCTGCGTTCAGGACTCAAGCCTCGGCGGGCAGAGAGATGTCGACAAGCTCACTTGAAGCAGCCCCGGTCCGCGCGGCCAAGTAGGGCTCCAAGTCCAGCTGCTTGTCCAGGCGTGATAGTTCCAATCCCGAACCGCGGAGCCTGCTGATGATCTGCGGCAATGCCGCGATCGTGGGCCCGGGGTCCCGGCGTGAGCTGCCCTTACGCCCGTCGTGCAGCAGCAGCACATCCCCAGGGCCCGCCTGTGAGAATCGCCGCACAATCTGACTCGACGGCATCGGAATCCCATCGAACGCACGGAGCGTCCAGCCGATGGCCGTCTTGCCCGCGTCGCGAAGAGGAGCTCGCATCCAGGGCGACTTGTGCCCGAGAGGCGCCCTGAAGAACGCCGGGGTCCTGCCAATCACCGTATCGATGGCCTCGTCCGTGAGCGCGACCTGTCGGCGCCAATAGTCGGCGGAACGGAGTGCTCCCACGCATGAATGATCGAAGCTGTGATTGCAGACCAGGTGGCCTTCGGCGTGCATCCGCGCCACGAGTTCCGGGTGACGCCGTACGTTCGCGCCGATGACAAAGAACGCCGCCTGAACGGCGTGCTCTCCGAGCACATCCAGAACCCGGGCCGTGCCCTCCGGTGTTGGCCCGTCATCGAATGTCAGGGCCACGGTGCGGTGGCGGACATCCCCGCGGCTCACCACCGGCAGAAACGCCCGGCTGGCCGGCGCCAGGTAGGCATGCCCCACGGCGGCGACCGCCGCGCCGGTCGCGATCCACGCCGCGGAGGTCAGCCCGTTGATCAGCAGTTGCGGGTCCAAGCGATCCAGTTTACGGCCCTTGCGTGAGGACTCTGAGAGAAGCCAAGCTGCGGAAATGACAAGGGCCCGCTCGTGAGAGCGGGCCCTTGGAAAGCTCAAGTGAGAGCGGGATCAGGCCTGACGGCGACGGAGGGTCGCGAGGCCGAGCAGACCGGCGAGGCCCATGCCGGCAGCGCCGGGGAGGGGGATCACCGGGGGATTGACGGTCACGTCACGCACGGCCCACTCCTCGAACCCGTCGTTCGTGGGCTGGCCGGGCTCGCCGAACTCGGAGTAGAGGTACACGAAGGTCGAACCGCCGACGCCGCCGAAGGCGGAGACGGGCACGTACAGGTTCATGTCGCCCTGACCGGAGCCGGAGCCGCGGCTGTAGTCGAGCTCAACGCTCGAGTTCTCGCCCGCGTCCATGTTGTAGCGGAGGGTGCCGAGGCTGTCGACGTTGGAAGTCGTCTGGCTGCCGACGAGCGAGGTGTAGATCTTGACCTGGAGGAGGGTCAGGAGGGGGTTCGCGTTCGTCTGATTGATGTCCAGAATGAACTCATAGAAGTCGCTGCCGTCGATGTTCCGGATGGGCACCTGCCCGATGGTCAGGTCGCGGGTGAACTGAGGCGACGTGTTCTCGTTGAACGCGACCGGACGGCCGGACGTGTTGTAACCACGCTCGAAGCCGCTCTGCTGGAGGCGGACGAACGAGTTGATCACGCCCGTGCCGCCGCTGCGGAAGTCGGACGTTTCGAACCGTGCTCCGTTGATGGTGCCGAACTGAGGACCGGGCGGGGTCAGGTCGACGGTGACCGCCATGGCGGACGACGCAGCGACAGTGAGACCGGCGACGACGATAAGTGCGAGCTTCATCTCTTCCCTTTCAGTATCCAAATGGCCGCATTCGAATAGCGACCACCACCGAAGGGGAGGGTATCCTGCCCAAAAGCAGATGCAACAGATTTAGGGCTCTTTTTTCGTCAGATTCCGATTCAGGACTTCATGCTCGCCTGAGAATCGGCTTATCGGACGGCTGGTTCCGGTTCGGAAGCGGGGAAGACAGCGTGCCTGCGGTAGCAGGCAAGCTGTGTAGTTTCAGGCCTTTACGCCATTCGACGCCGGCGGACCGCGGCGATGCCCATGAGCCCTGCGATTCCCATGCCAGCCGCACCGGGCAGCGGAATCACGACCGTCGGGGGGGTATTGACGAAGCCGTCGCTGTTCCCGTCCTGACCGATCGCCCGGACGTGCATGCCGATGCGGAGCGCACCGCTCTGCAGCGAATCAACGATGCCCTGGAAGGTGGTGCCGTTGATCAGGTTGAAACGCATTTCCAGGTAGTCAGACGCGACATCAAGACCATTCGAGGGATTGCCCTGAGCGTCGGCGCTGAAGATCTGGGTCGCGTTGAACCCGATCGTGTTCCCGCCGGGGAGATTCCCGGGGTTGGCGCCGCCACCTACGAAGTTCGCTCCCTGCTGGGAAAGGCTTGCGATCCCCAGCAGCGGGCCGTCGTCGTAGTAGACCTCGCTGATGGAGGACTGGATGCCCACGGCGTTCTGGAACCGGAAGCTCACCACTTCGGGGTTCCCGCCGGAGGCCGCCTGGAACAGATCTACCACGCAGGTGAACTGGCTGGCGACGTTCTGGCTGGAGTTGGAGGTAATGCGGGTGAAGTTGACGGTGACGGGAGCGGCCATAGCCGCGGACCCTATCGCCAACCCCAGCACCGCAACGGTGTTACGAACCATGGACATTATTCTTCCCATTCTCTCGATCAGACCCCGCCCTCCGCCGCGAGAAGTACACATCGCGCGCTGGGGCACCAACAACCTGTATCCAGACGGGGGGAGTGTCTGACAGATTCAGGACTTTGCTGACAGAACTTTTGTTGGCCTCACAAACGTTCCGCCCAGACGCTACCGGCCGGAGTACTGGCGGGCGTAGTACGACCGATAATCACCGCTCTTGACCCGCTGCCACCACTGTGCGTTTTCGACGTACCACGCGACCGTGCGCTCGAGGGCGCCGGGCCACGCCGAACGGGTGGGCTGCCAACCCAGCTCCCGCTTGATCTTGCTCGCGTCGATCGCGTACCGCAGGTCGTGCCCGGGGCGGTCGGCCACGGGCCGGATCATCTCCGGACCCTTCCCCATGATCTGGAGGATCGAGTGGGTCAACTCCAGATTGCTCCGCTCGTTATTGCCCCCGACGTTGTACACCTCCCCGGACCGCCCCTTCTCGAGCACGGCCAAAATCGCCTCACAGTGGTCCTCGACGTGCAGCCAGTCGCGGACGTTGCGGCCGTCGCCATAGAGGGGCACCTGCTTGCCCTCCACGAGGTTGGTGACGAAGAGCGGGATGACCTTCTCAGGAAACTGGTAAGGGCCGTAGTTATTGGAGCACCGCGTGGTCAGGACGTCGAGGTGGAAGGTGTGGTCGTACGCGCGGACGAGGCAGTCGCCCGCGGCTTTGCTGGCCGCGTAGGGGCTGTTGGGGGAGAGCGGGGTCTCCTCCGTGAACATGACCTCGGGGGTGTCAAGGGACAGCGAGCCGTACACCTCATCCGTCGAGACATACACGAACCGCGGCGAGCTCTTGCGGTCCGCATGGATGCGGCGGAGGCAATCCAGGAGCGTCTGGGTGCCCAGGACGTTGGCGGTGATGAATGGCCGTGCGTCCATGATGGAGCGGTCGACGTGGCTTTCTGCGGCCATGTGAACCACCGCGTCGCACTCGCCCATCAGGCGACTGACCAGTTCGGCGTCGTTGATGTCGCCTTGGACGAAGCGGTAACGGTCGTTGTCCTCGAGGTCCTTGAGGTTCTCCGGATTCCCCGAGTACGTCAGGACGTCGAGGTTGGTGACCTTGACGCCGGGGCGGTTGGCCAGCAGGAAGCGGACGAAGTTGGACCCGATGAAGCCGCTCCCGCCGGTGAGCAGGATGTGCTTGAACGTTTTCGATGGCGGGTTCGACGGAGCAGGTGCTGCGGTCATGGTTCAAGCCTCTTGATGACGTCTTTCAAATTGGACTTCCAACTCGGCATGGGGCCGACCAGTTCTTCGGTCTGACTCAGGTCCAGCACGCTGTACGCCGGCCGCTTCGCAGGGCGGGGGAACTCGGCGGACGTGCAAGGTTCGACCTTCGCCGGCAACTTACCCAGCCGGACGATCTCCTGCGCGAACTCAAACCACGTGCATTCCCCGCCGTCGGTGGCGTGGTAGATGCCATCAGCGCCCTCATCGAGGAGCGCGAGGGTGGTGCGTGCCAGGTGCTCGGCGGATGTGGGCCGGCCGCGCTGGTCGTTGACGACCTTCAGCACGGGCTTTTCCTTCGCGGCCTTGCTGATGGTGCGGACGAAGTTCGTCCCCCAGGGGGCGTACAGCCAACTCGTGCGGATGTGCAGGTAGTCGCACCCGCTCTGCTTGAGGGCCGCCTCTCCCGCGGCCTTGCTGCGTCCATACGCGTTGATCGGATTGCGCTTCTCCGTCGTGCGGTAGGGCTTTTCTGCGTTCCCGCTGAAGACGTAGTCGGTGCCGAAATTGACGAGCAGGGCGCCCGCCTCGGCGCAGGATTGGGCCAGAGCGGCAAGCCCTTCTCCATTCACTTTGGTCGCTGCCGCTTCATCCTTCTCCGCACCATCGACATTCGTCCACGCTGCGCAGTTGATGACGATCCGGGTGTGAGCGGGGAGCGCGAGGGCGACCTCTTCGGGCTTCGAGAGGTCGAACTGCTCGCGGTTGAGCGGGGTAAACGCGCGGCCGATCGCCGCGAACTCCTGGAAGAACGCGCGCCCAAGCATGCCGCGTGAGCCGATGAGGACAAGGGGGGCGTTGCTCATGCGCGGTCAGCCGTGGCGAACGCCCCAGGGGAACCCGGCGATGCTGTCGTAGGGGCGGCGCTGTTCGTCGGGCTGCTTGGCGTTGTAGGCATGGGTGACGTAGTAGAGCAGGCCCGCAGGCTCGTGGCCAACGGTCGCGGCCCCGTGCCACAGCGGCGGCGGGATAATCAGCACGCCCGGCTTCTTCTCCCCCACTACTGAGCACCACGACATGCTGTCCTCTTCGCGGTGGATGCCGACCTTCAGGTGGCCGCGCAGGCAGATCCAGAAGTCGGTCTGGAGCGTGTGGTGATGCCAGGCCTTGACCACACCGGGGTACATCTCGGAGTAGTTGACCTGCCCCTGCGGGGTCATCACCCCTTGGAGCTGGTTCATGAGCGACCAGCCACGGTCGTCGGCGAAGAGCGTTGCCGGTACGAACAGGGGCTCGCGGTTCGCCTTGGCCTGCTCGAAGGCAGGGACAAGCCCGTCGGTGAAGGTCTTGATGGGCAGGGTCTGCATGGTGGCTCAGCTCGCGGTGCCGACGGAGGCGAAGAGCGGGGCCGTGGCTGGGCGGTCGACGTGGTTCGCGCCGTCCTTCGCGACGGCGCTGCCCGCGCGGTACAGGCTCTCGAACGTGCCCGCATCGGTCCACCAGCCCTGGAGGATGTTGAAGGTCAGGTCGCCGCGCTGAAGGTAAGCGTTGTTGACGTCCGTGATCTCGAGCTCGCCGCGGCCCGAGGGCTTGAGCGTCTTGCAGATCTCGAACACTGAGTTGTCGTAGAAGTAGATGCCGGTCACGGCGAAGTTGCTCGGGGACTTCTGCGGCTTCTCGATAATCTCGGCGATACGGCCGACGCCCGGCTCACCCTCGAACCGGCACACGCCGAACCGCTCGGGGTCGGGCACCTCCTTGAGGAGGATCTTGGCGCCGGAGGCCTGGGTAAAGAAGTCCCCGGCCGCGCGCCGGATGTTTCCCTCAATGATGTTGTCGCCCAGGACGACGCAGACCTTCTCGCCGTCGGCGAAGTCTTCCGCGAGCTTCAAGGCGTCGGCGATGCCGCCCTCGCCCTCCTGGTACGCGTATTCGAGGTGGCGGAGGCCCAGGTGCTTGCCGTTCTTAAGCAGCTTGAGGAAGTCCCCCGCGTGCTCGCCACCGGTGACGATCAGGATGTCCTTGATCCCGGCGTTCAGGAGGCACTGGATCGGGTAGTAGATCATCGGCCGGTCATAGACCGGGAGCAGGTGCTTGTTGGTGACCAGGGTCAGGGGGCGGAGGCGCGAGCCAAGGCCGCCGGCGAGGATGATGCCCTTCATTTGAAAACTCCCTCCGACGTACGCCCCCGGAGGGGTGTCGGGTCATTCCGTTGATATCGGCATAAGAAGGCCGCGAGTCCCCGTCTGTTTGGGGTGTTCAGACCGGTCCTGACCGTCAGGGCCCATCTGGCTGGTTATACGCCCCTAGTTTCACACACAAACCGCGGCCCTGCAGGGAGGGCATGAAAAAAACAGGGCCGGCCCTGTGGCCAGCCCCTTAAGTGGAGTCGTCATGGTTGTTTAGCGACGCTTGCGGCGGATCGCCAACAGGCCAGCCAGTGCCAGCACTGCGTG
>Ga0208492_1000317_pt1 | contig 43626 bp, 33 predicted proteins | sample Subbioar_CSW14AB_FD_184820 | JGI IMG/M metagenome (GOLD analysis project Ga0208492, IMG submission 184820) | Serpentinite rock and fluid subsurface biosphere microbial communities from McLaughlin Reserve, California, USA - CR12Mar_CSW14AB (SPAdes) | ecosystem: Environmental > Terrestrial > Deep... | reverse complement strand
CGGCGATCGCGGTTCGTCAACGAAGGACTGCACTTCCTCGCTCGACCCCCCCGCCAGCCCGGAGGGCTTCGTCTTGCAGTCGGTGCCCCGGACTTCAGTCCGGGGGCAATTCTTCGACGGCTCTTGAGCACCCAAGGTTCCGGCGCGAAGAACGTCGGACGGGCGTGAAGGCAGCGTGGTCTGCGTTGGTGCTGCTCGCCTGCGGGTGCTCGCGCCCTCCGCTCGACCGGGTCTCCGACGCGCGTCGCGAGCTCGGCGCAACGACGCATGTCGCAGTAGTGGCCGGGGTGTTCGTCGTCGCGCACACGAGCGGGTTCCGCGACGCCTACGTCGAAGAGGACCGCGCGCTCCTCTCCCGAGCGTACGGCGCGCTCCGGCGCGACGCGTTCCGGACACCGCCCGAGAAGGCCGTTGGCGTCTACCTGTTCCCTTCCTGGCTCCCGTACGACGAGTTCTGCTCGACGCGGTGGGGCGAGCGATGCGCCTCACCGTACGGCTTCTACGCACGCGGCGAGCGGCTCATCGTCATCGACATGGCGCTTGGCGAAGGGACGCTCACCCACGAAATGGTGCACCCGATGGTGGAGGCGGACTTCCCAGGAGCGCCGACGTGGCTCGACGAGGGCCTGGCTTCACTGTTCGAGGCGCCGACGTTCGACGCGGCCGGCAACATCCACGGGCGCACCAACTGGCGGCTTCGCCGGCTGCTCACGGCGATCGCCGACGACCGCACGCGGCCACTCGTGCGGATCGATCGCCTGTTCGGGATGACGAGCAGAGCGTTCCGCGCAGACGACGAAGTGTTGAGCTACGCACTCGCACGCTACCTCTGCCAGTGGCTGGACGAGCGCGGGCAACTCTGGGCGTTCTATCGCCGCTTTCGCGATGACCGGGCTGGCGATCCGGACGGGCGAAGGGCCTTCTTGATGGTGACGGGCGAGACGCCCACCGAGGCGCAAGCCGCGTGGAAGGCGTGGCTCGAGTCCCTCCCTCTTCCGAGCTGATCATTCCAGGCGCGTCGGTGATGGGCCTTCACCGCCTCGCTCCCCAACGATCATGCGACATGCTTCACGCTCGCGTGCGTGCGGCAAGTTCCCCGGGCGGTCTTGGGCAGTGCCTCGGGCATGCGCCTGCACGATGTCGTCGCCACTCGGGTCGTTGTCGGCGCGGCACTCCCGGACAACGGCTTCTTCGGTGCCCATCCGTCCTAGTCGGAGTCGCCAACCGCGGGGAACGCCGAGGTGGCCGTCCAACGTGGATCGCGTATTTCTACCCCCCACGTGGCTCGACGTGGTGCGCTCTCCATCATGCGGGCATCGCTGGTGGCACTCGCGGTCGGAGTGGGTCTCCTCAGCGCGCGCGCCGACGCGAGCCGACCGCCGCGCACGTCGGTGACGGTCGAGATCGGGGTTGGCGTCGGCGCCCATCGCCATGACCACAGAGACCGTTCGGAAACTGCAGCAGCGTTGACGGGTGGCGGCAGCGTCGGCGCGTTCGTCACGCCGAATGTTGCGCTGATGTACCACGTCGCGTCCGCGATCGCGCTGCGTGATACTGCCGTCACTACGGCGCTGCACAGCGGCGTTCTGCAGTGGTGGCCGAGCGAGTCATTCTTCGTGAGCGGCGGTCCGGGCATCGCGCTTCATTCGCCGGCAGGAATGCTCCCGGCGACCGACAACCCATACGGCGAGACGCGCGTCGGCTTCGGCGCGTCGCTGCGCGCGGGGTGGGCCTTCTCCAACGAAGGCCACAGCTCGTGGCACCTGTCGGCCGAAGCGGTTCCAACGTTCTTCGGTTCGACGGGCGTGGCGTTCGCCGCACTGCAAAGCGAGTGGCAGTACCTATGACGCGAACCGCCCATCGCCGCCGGGACGATGTGGGTGCGCGCCCCCTCAGCGCTCTACCGTCGACTGCGTGCTCGATGCTGGCGTACCTTCGTTCGGCGCGACGAGCATCGCGGCATCGACGGGACGGATCTCGTGCTCCTTGAACCCGACGAAGGCGATCGTGCGGTGCGGGTGGAGCAACGAGAGCTCGTAGAGCTGATTGTAGGCTTCGAGCACGCGCGGCTTCGACTTCAGCTCGGCGAGAGCCCGTCCGATGGCGACGGGATGCTGCGCGCGGGCGTCGGCGACGAGGCTGGCGATCTCCTCGGTCGTGCGCGCCTCGAGCATGGCGACCCGCTGACGGCCGTCTTCCTCGATGTCCGCCTTCCAGCGCTCGATGCCGGCGGCGACCGATCGCATCATCTGGTGTGACACCTCCGGGAGCAGCGCGACGTTACGGATCAAGAGGCGCTCGAACTTCAGCCCCCACCGCGCGGTTTCCTCGGCGACCTCTTCGCGAACCGCGTCGGCGAGCGAAGAACGGTCGCTGAGAATCGCCTCGAAGTTTCGGCTTCCGAGCGCCGACGTGACCGCGTGGGAGATGAGGCTCGTGAGAGCGCGCTCCCAGTCGGCGACCGCGAAGGTCGCCTTGATCGGGTCGATGATGCGGAACTCGAGGAAGACATCCACCAGCACCGTGGTGCCGCGTGCGTCGTTCACGTGAACGCCGTTGATGTTACGGAACTCGCGTCGCGTGCTCACGCGACGGAGCTCGGTCCACGGCATCATCCGATCGGGCAGAAATACGAACCCGGGCCGATCGAGCACCGCGACGAGCTTGCCGAAGCGAAGGACCAGGACCACCTCCCCTTCCTGCACGTCGACCCTCATGAGCTCGACGAGGACGGAGATGACCGGGAGCAGCGCTGCGCCGACCACGAATCCAGTGAACAGCAGCGCGTCGTCGTTCAGTGTCATCGGTCCCTCCGCACATAATGGTGGCGCGCCTGCGAGAGGACTTCGGCGTTGCGACGCGCGACGTACATCTCGAGCGTGTCCGTCTGATCGAGCTCCTCGAGGTGCTGCGCGAGGACGGCGATCTCCCGCTGGGCAGCGGCCGCTTTGGTCCTCGCGATCTCGACGCCCTGCATCGCCGCGATCACTCGGCGTTGCGCCACGGCTTCGGCGTAGGCGTAGGCCTCCTCGGCCTCCATCTCCGCATGATGGGCTGCGTTGAGCGCTTCATCGAGCTCCTCCGGAGGCCGGATGTCGACGAGGTCGACCGAGCTGAATTGCAGCCCGTAGAGGGTACCAATCTCGACCTGGCAGTAGGCGCGGATCTCGTGGTTGAGCCTCCCGCGCTCACTCCGCAGGTTCGCGTACGACCCTCCGGGCAAACCTTGCTGCAGCTGTGGTGGAGCCGTGATGCGGGCCAACGCAGCCGTGTTCCGGGCGGGTTGGGCAGGGAGCTCGACGTTGAAGTTCGCGATCTCGTTTCGGAGGAGACACGTGAAGAGGCTGGTCACGTGCTCGCGAGGCGATTGGAGGTCGAACACGAAGTCGTAGAGTTTGTCGCGCACGGGCACGTATCGAAGGACGGAGTCGAGACGGAGGACCGTCCCGTCTCGCGCCATCGCGCTTCGAGCTCCGGCCTCGCCGGAGAGATCGATGATCTCTTCCATCAGCGGCACGGAACGCGCGATCTGCCAGGGCCACTTCAAGTGGATGCCGGGCGGATGGAGGCGGAGATCCTTGGAGCCCTCGTTGTTGCGCTGCGCTGCGCCGAAGCTGGTGACGATGCCAACGTGGCCCTCGGCCACGCGGAAGCCGCACCGCCGCATCACGTAGAGCAGGTAGGCGCCAAGGCCGATGAGAATACCAATGGAGAACATTTCGGTGGCTCCTGGGCTCAAAAGCGATCGTTGAGAGGATTGGGTGGGTCCCAATTGCCCTCGTCGCGCGGACGGTGAACGGCGAGCATCGCAGGCGCCTCGCGGGGAGCGTTCTCGCGGTACGCCGCGGCGAGGCCACGATTCACCTCGACGACGTCGGCGTTGAAGTGACTGTTCGCTGCGGTGACGGGGGCGAGCGCCTCCGCTTTCTCTTTGGTGTCGACGATCATGCCGGTGGGCACGAAGCGTCCCTCGGGGATTTCGACACCGACCACGACCGAGCCGATGCCAAGGAAACAACGCGCTCCGACGACGGCGTCGTGGACCACCGCCTTGAAGCCGACGAACGTCGCGTCGCCGATGTAGCAGGGACCGTGGACGAGCGCGTCGTGAGCGATGGAGACGCGCTTTCCGATGTAGACCGCCCACGGCTCGCCCTCGACCAGGACGTGGCGGTCCTGCAACGCGTGGATGACGACGCCGTCCTGGATGTTCGTGTCGGAGCCGATGTAGAACGGCGTGCCTTCGTCGGCGCGCACGGAGCTGCCTGCTGCGATGTGAACGTGTTCGCCGAGCATCACGCGTCCAGCGACGTTGGCCTTGCCGTGGACGAACGCGGACCGTGCCATGTGACCCGGCCGGCGGATGTTCGCAAGCCACGCGCGCCGCGCCGCGGGGGTCACCGACATCTCCGCCTTCGTCGGGTTGATCACCGCGCGTACCCGCTCGGCATCCGCCCCGTGGGAGGTCGCAGGGACCGCGTAGTCGTGCCCCGGCGCCGCGCTCGCGACCGCCGCGCTCTGCGCGTGGGCATAGATGCCGAGCGTGTGGTCCGCCGGCTTGGCACGCGTGCGCTCGTAGATCTGCCAGCAGGCGTAGACCGCGAGCGCGCCGAGGACGCCGCGGAGGAAGTCCGTCGCGATGACGCCGGCCGCCGTGGCGAACATGAGCCACACGTGACCGCGGCTCATGGTGAAGACCTCTTCGACCTCCTCGCGCTTCACCATGTTCGAGGCGACGTAGAGGAGGATGCCCCCGATGCAGGCCATCGGAACGAGCTCGAGGTACCGCGCGAGGTAATACGCGAGGGCGAGCTTCAACACCGCCTTGAAGATGCCCGCGAGCGGCGAGATCGCGCCGAGCTTGATGTTCGTGGCCGTGCGCGCCAGCGCACCGGTGTGGGGGAATCCGTTGAGGAGCGGCACCCACAGCATGACGTGGCCCTGCCCCCACAGCTCCTTGTCGGGGTCGTAGGGCGTGCCGCGATTGTTCGCGAGACGGTCCGCCATGCGCGAGCAGAGGAGGCTCTCGATCGCCGACACGAACACGATGGCCGTCGCGTAGTACGCAATCATGCCGAAGTTCGCCGCGGTCAGATCGCTCCAGGTCGGCGGCGTGAAGTGCACCGCCATCGAGGGGATCGAGCCGTACTTGTCACGCACGAGGACGAGGCCCGCGTCTCGCCACACCGTCTTGGTGATGCCGATACCCACGGCGAGCGCGACGAGCGGAGCCGGGATGAACGGCGAGATGCGGAGGAGGAGCTTCGTCAGGAAGAGCGTGCCGAAGGCCAGCAGCACGGCCTTCACCTCGAGGTGACCGTAGTGCTCCCGGAGCATGTGGAGCTTGTCGAGCGTCTCGTAGCCGCTCTTCGCGTGCAGCCCGAACACCTCCGCCCCTTGGGAGACGGCGATCGAGACGGCGATGCCGATCGTGAAGCCGACCACGATCGAGTGCGGCACGAGCTTGACGATCTTCCCGAAGCCCGCGATGCCCATGAGGATCAACGCGACGCCGGCGAGGATCGAGCACAGCACGAGGTAGCCGTGGCTGTGCGTGGCCATGATCGCGCCGATGATCGGGATGAACGCGGCGGTGGGGCCGTAGACCTGGTACTTCGATCCACCGACGAGCGCGCCCACGACCGCTGCGACCGCGCCGCCGACGATGCCCTGCTCCGGGCGGAGCCCAGACGCGATCGCGAGGCCCATGGCGAGCGGGATCGCGACCATCGCAACGACGAGACCCGCGGTGAAGTCGCGGGCGACGTTGAGGACCGGATTCCCCTTCGAGAGGTCTTCGTAGCGCGCGTCGAACGGCTTGAGAAAGTGCCGGAACCTCGCGAGAGCAGACATGACACCTCGAGCGTGCGCATTTGCCGACAGCGTTCAGCTGTCGGTTGATTCGAACCGCCCGAACCTATCATCGATGTCGACGGCGCAAATGGCGGCTTTTTGCCGCGCGAACTGCGTCGGCCATCACCGACACTATTCACCGCAAAGTGTCTGGAATTGGAGACAGGTCATTCCAGCGCGTCGGTGATGCTCAGCGCGCCGACCACGGCGTAACCAGCGGGCGTGACGTCGACGGGGATCGTGAAGTGCGAGAGCTTGCCATCGCCGTTCAGGTCGCCGCGCGCGTGAACCACCGCGTGCTTCGCATCGGGCGTCGTCGTCACCTCGAATTGGTAGAACGTCCGCCGGGGCAACACGCCCTCGAGACGCGCCCAACCCGCCGGCGAGACGGGAAGATCGAAGCGCTGCGCCGTCGGCACGCTCGCGGGCACAGGGCCCATGGAAGCAGGGAGACGGCGTCCGCTCGTGGGCTCTGCGACGGAGGCTGCAAGACGGTGGGCGATGCCCTCGATGGTCGCTCTCGCCTCGGTCGTCTTGTCGAGACGAAGCAGCGCGGAGCCGAGCGCGATCGACACGGCCCCGACGGCGCGCGCGGCCACCGAGGCGTCCTTGGCGCTAGCGACACGAATTGTCGCATGTGGAACGGCGGACAGCACGACCTCGACGAGCTTCGTCGACTCGGCTTGAACGCGGAGCGGCTCGAGCGCGGACGCGATCTCGCGCGCCGAGTGTTCGTCGTGGGTCTCGACCTTCGCCGAGAACGTAACCGCCTCACCCCGTTCCTTGGGAACGGCCGAGAGAGAGGCTTCGACCGAACGAACCATTCCGGTCGCGACGAGGCGCAGGGAGAAGACCTCGTCGGCGCCGAGCACGAGCCCCGTCCCCGTCGGCGTCGGAGCAGCCGGACCGAACGCGAGCTCGACCAGCTCGCCGACGAGTGTGCGGTCACCAACGAGCAGCACGTCGTCGATCGCCAGCACGACCTTGTCGCCGTGCTCGAATTCGAAAGCGGGTCGCGCGTGGAAGGTCACCGGAGTCGCCTTCTCGGCCTCACGCACGCAACCAAGTGCCTGTTCGACCGGGGCGATCATGGTTGCGGCAAGGACCGACCCCGACTCGCGGCCGCTGACCACCACGTCCTCCAGCGAATCGACGAGCCTCGTGCACCCGGCGCCGTACCGCGACCAGAGCTGCGACAGCGGGGGAGCCGCTGCGACTGCGCGATAGGTCTCGATCGCCGCAGTCCCCCGGAGCCGAGCCGCGTCGAGGTGCATCGCCCACCTCGCGCGCAACGCGATCTTGGTCGAAAGATCGCTCTTCGGTTTGCTCACCACCGGATCGGCCTTGGCCGCCTCGGTCGCACGACCACAGCCAGCCAAGAGCACGAGGAGCAACATCCAAGCGACGAGCTTCACTCCGACCGCGTACGGCAACTTCGGCGGGCGGTCACCTCAGGTGGGGAGGTTTCAGATCGTATCGTTGCGCAAGGCCACGAAGTGCCTGCACCGTGGCAGTCGACACGGGGACGTCGTCGACGATCCGCCGCGAGCGCCTCGAGCGGCGGTGGCACTCCAATGTGTCAGGGATGTCCCCGACATTTACCCCGGCTGAAGGGCGCGGGCTCACTTGACGAAATCGGCCTGCATCGTACAGTTAGCCGAATCAAGATGCCCCGGCGGTCGCCCGTTCAGCTCGAGCTCGCGATGCCGCGCCATGGGGGCAAACGTGCCGGCGCAGGCCGCAAGCGGCGCTCGGAGGAAACGGTCCCGCACGCCGCACGTCCCGTCGTCGACGGCGACCATCCGCTCCACATCACGGTGCGCGTCGCCCGGGGCGTGTGGAACCTCCGCAGCCAGCGCGGCCTCCGCGCGGTGAAGGACGCGTTGGCCCAGGAGGCGAAACGCGGTGCGCTGCGCATCGTGCACTACTCGGTGCAAGGCAATCACCTCCACCTGATTGCCGAGGCCGGAAGCCGGGTGACTCTCACCCGTCGCATGCAGGGCTTCGGCGTTCGCTTTGCCCGGAGCGTGAACGCGATGATGGGTCGCAAACGCGGTCGGGTGGCCGCCGAGCGGTATCACCTGCACGTGCTCAGGTCGCCGCGCGAGGTACGTAACGCGATTCGCTACGTGCTCCTGAACCACGTGAAGCACAGCGCGCAAGCGGGCCGCATCGGGATCACGGTCGACCCGTTCTCATCGGGACCATGGTTCGCCTACTGGCCGGCCAACGTGCAACGGGTGTCGTGGTCCGCGCTGACCGGACCACCGCCGCTGTCGGCCCCGGACTCGTGGCTCCTGAGGACCGGGTGGCGACGCGCAGGTCAGTTCGTGTGAACGGAACAGGCTTGAGTCTGCGCGCGTTCAGCGGTCGATGCGCCTCGCCCCCGTGCTCGTCCTCGCCGTGACGGCATGCTCCCGCGCGCAGTCCGAGGGTACGATCTCCGCCGACAAGCCCGCTCCCTCGGCCTCGGTGACCGTCGATGGCGGGAGCGAACCGGAGGTCGGAACGCCAATCGCAGCACCCCGTCTACACCCAACTGTGGGACGGCTATTCCAACTGGCGCTGCAACTGGACTTGGACGATCGCGCTCCCCTCCGCGATGCTCACGTCCCAGAAGTCGTTCTGCTGGTTTCGATTCGGTAGCCAGTCCGAGTCCACGTCGTGGGACGCAGCCACGATGCGAGCCGCTCGAACGTGGGAGTCCGACTGCGCAAAGAAACACGGCAACGAGCACGCCTTGGTCCCCAAGGTCACCGCGCCCGCGTCGTTCACCGCGGGCGGCTGGCGCACGACGAGTCTCGGCTCGTGTGCGACGTCGGTGGACGGCGGGCGCAACGGATTCGTGCTGACCGGCACCGCCTCCCCCGACGATGCACGGTTTTCCGTCGTCCGCACGAAGGACGCGGCCTTCGTCGAGGTCGTCGACGACGCGCTCGTCGCCGGCGCTGGTGCGGCCGACATGCTCGACCTCGAGCTCGCCAGCTCCGCCGAAACCTTCATGGACGCGGGTTTCGATTACCCTCCGCCGACGCGGGTACGGGTGCGCATGACCGACGGTGCCATCACCCTGCTCGCAGCCGGAGAGCTCGCGTCACCACCCGCCATACAAATGGCGTCCTTTGCAGGCGGGCGCCGCGTTCGAGTGCCAATCGCAGAAAGCTGGGCCCTTCATGTCGTCTATCGCGACACCGACGACGGCGTCTCCCACGAGCGAGCCATCGGAACGAGCAAGAGCGCTGCACACGATGCACTCGCGGACTCGTTCACCGTCGGGGCGGGAAATCGCGTGACGGACTGCGCGCGTGTCGGCGACCGGCTCGAGCGGTGGGTGCGCGAGACACCGCTCGTACCCGTCACCCGTTGATTCGATTCACTTCGGGCAGGTCGCCTTCACGTCGCCGCTCGAGTTGTTGTCGGCGCGGCACTCGCGGAAGAGCGGCTTCTTCGGATCGATTTCGATCTTGGCGCGGTACGTGTCGCTCTTGGTTCCCGCGCCGTCGGGCACGGTGAACGAGAGGACCTCGGTCTGGCCGGGGAACAGCAGGCCGGTGGTCGTCACCTTGCCGAGCAGCTTGTCGCCCGCGGTCACGTTGTAGAGACCGACCTCGACGCCGGCCGGCAGCGACGCGAGCCCTGCGTTGCGTAGCGAAGCATCGAGCACGGTCGGCGTGCTGCAACGAACGGAGAGCGCCACCGTGGCGTCGGGCGCGTCGAAGATGCCCTTGTCCTGCACGTTCTGGCGGAAGTTGTTCAGCCAGGGGACCGTCCAGTTCTTCTTCTCGCTCTTGGGAATCGAGCCGTACACGTTGGGCGCGTCGCACGCGGAGTCGCGGTCGTCGCACACGTTGCTCACGTGATAGCTGTGTTCGTTCCACAGCGTGCGCGTGCCGACCCAGGAGTTCGACGCGCTGCCGAACGAGGTGATGCCCGCATAAGCGTTCGCGCCGGCCGGCGGCTTCCAGGCCGGACGGCCTGTCTTCGCGTCGGCGGTGTTCCACGGCGCGATGTTGCACTTCCATCCGGTGCTGCTCGGATCGGCACGGTTGGCGATCATCAGGATCTCCGCGCGCCCATCCCCGTCGACATCCGCGACGACGCTCGCCTCGGTCCCGGTGAACGAGGTGGTGAAGCCGACGAAGCGGAGCTTGCCGGTCGGGCCGTCGAAGACCCAGAGGAAGCACTCGTCGTTGTAGATGACCTCGGCACGGCCATCGCCCTCGAAGTCGAACACGCTCGAACCGGTCTGCGACGACGAGAGGTCGTGATTCTCCATCGACCACATGACGTCGATTTTCTTCGTCGCGTAGTTCGGCTTCAGCACCGAGTAGAAGTTCTGCATCGCGACGCCGATCTCGGGGTACTTGTCGCCGTCGAAGTCCGCGATGGTTGGCGGACCGCCGGCGCCGGTGCCGGGAATCTTCGCCGCCGCGAAGCGGACCGTGCCGGTCTTGCCGTCGACGATCGTCAAGTTGCCGGCGTCGACGATCGCGACCTCCGGCTGCCCGTCCTTGTCGAAGTCGCCGACGGCCGGGAACGCGGCCGCGGAGACGCCGGCGACCTTCCACAGCTGCGTGCCATCGGCCTTGAACGCGGTCGAGCCGGTGAGGAGCTCGAGCTTTCCGTCGCCATCGACGTCGACGAGCGCCGAGACCTCGCGATGATCGTTGCTGGCGGCACCGCCGAACAGGAGCTTGAGCGTCCCGCCCTTGGTGGTGAACACCGTGCTGCCGTAGGCGATCTCCGGCGCACCGTCGCCGTCCATGTCGCCGAGCGCGAGGCCGCCGCCCCAGCCGAACACGTCGGGTCCGCTGCCCGGGATCGGCTTGTCGCTGGTCATCACCACCTTGCCGGTGGAGTCGATGACGACGACGAAGCCCTCGCCGGTCACCGCGGCGATGTCCATCCGGCCATCGCCGGTGAGATCGCCGATTGCCACCGAGAGACCGGAGAATCCGACCGACGTCGAGCTCGCCTTGCGCAGCGCCCAGATCTCCTTGCCGGTGCGACCATTCAACATGCGGAGCACGCCGTTGTGACAGGCGCTCACCGCGTCGCCGGTGCAATGGCAGCAGGTGCCCTTGGCGTCGCCGGAGACGAAGACGACGTTCGGCGGATCGAGCACGTCGATCTTGCCGTCGCAGTTGGTGTCGTAGACGCGACCGACCGTCGGCGTCGACCACACGTCCATGAAGGCGGGGTAGTCCTTGGCGCCTCGGCCCCAGCTCCACTCCGGAACCGCATCGAGCGCGCCGACGGTCGGCTTGTACTCGCACTTGGGCACGCACTCCGAACCGCCGGTATCGACCCCCGCGTCACCCACCGGATCGGCGCACACCGGAGGACGCTTCACGCAACGCCCCGGGACGGGCGGAGGCTCGGGGCACGTCAAACCGCCGCCGTCCGCACCACCGTCGGGACCGGCGTCGCCAGCAGCCGGCTTGGTCCCGAGCGCGGTCTCGCAGTACTCGTCGGCTTTGCACTCGTTGCCCGTGAAGCACGGTGCGCCGGGCGAGACACACTTGCCGAACAGGCACTTCTGACCGTCGCCGCAACACGCTTCGCCGCAGACTCGGTCGGCCGTCGGGCAGCAGGTCCCGCCGACGCACACACCGCCGTCGCAGTCGTCGGCGGTCGCGCAACCACCGCCTCCGGTGTCGAAGCCCGGGCCGCCGTCCAGCTCTCCGTCCAGGGTCCCGTCGGCCCCCGAATCGGCGGGAGCCACTTCGCCAGGCCCTTCGTCGCTGCCTCCGCAAGCGAGTGGGCCGAACGAGATCAGCGAGGTGACGAGACCGACGATGTGTCGCGCGCGCATGACACTCTCCTGGGAAGCGAAGGCCCAAGAATACAGCAATTCCGTAAAAGTCCGTGCTGCCTGTCGCAAACGGCGTGCCGACAGTGCTCGTACGCCGCAGGCGTTGCGACACCCCCGAGTCGCCGCCGCCCTCGCGAAGCCCAAGGCGAATTCGCCGCCGACTTCTCGCCGCCAACGATCCAGCTATCGCAGGTCGATCCAAGCAGCGGATGGAACCCGTGCTCGAATTGCCGCCCGAAGCTTCTCCGGCTCGGCGTACAGATCCAGTGGGATGATGGTCCGGTTCCTCGGACTCGTGATCTCCAGCTGGTTATCGTTTCCCACGACGACCCGGACCTCATCCCACCTGATGGGAAGGCCTCCGAACTCTTTCACTCCTTCCTCAGAGATCGCGTGCAGACCAATGCTTTGCACGACCTGACTGAACAGCCAAATACTCCCGACGTGGAAGGCACCGAGCACCAACAGGGTACGCTCGGTCAGCCGCCATCCGCCGAAGACGAACGCAACATCCATCCCGATCGGGGCCAACAGCAGATACACGTTCCGGAGCACCCGTCGAACGACCCTTTCCCTGGACGGTGAGGGAAGTTCTGACGCCGACTCGTGCGAGCTCGATCGGTCGCCCATCACTTGCCCAATGATTCCTCCATGGCATTGGTAATCCAGTCACCTACCGGCAGGGCCGCTGCACCACCTCCAGCAAGTCCGAATGCAATCGGTCTCACACTGAGGAACCGATACAATTGGTCTCCCGCATGGAGCCGTGGACTCACTCGGGACGCGAATGAGATGCGGAGCGCCGCCTCCCCCTTTGCACCGACCCATCCGCCGGCAGCGCCGAAAACACCTCCCGCGAAGGCGTCCAGCGCTACCTTGCCAAATGCCGGAGTCGGAGTGCAGTTCGCGGTCAAGTCCGTCGCAAGCGACTGCCCAAACCCCACCCAGAATCCGAGCTTCACCGCCTGCTCAATGCTCGTGCCAGGACTAATGAAGCCTTGAAGGGCTCCTGCACCGACGGCAATCCACAATGCCCTCTCGTTAATGTTGCCATGCCCACTGCTCTTTTGATTCAAGTAGTTGAACCCACCGGCAACCAAGCCGCCAAGGGCCGCGGTGCCCAGCCGAACGTGGACGGGAATGGGCGCAGCCATTGGCATGTGCCCGTCAGCATCAACGAAGTTGACCGGATCATTATGTGCGTACACATAGAAGTTCGTGTCAGCTCCGCCAAATCCGGACGGATCCTTCGTCAACCACCGTCCGCGTGCCGGGTCGTAGTCGCGTGCACCAAAGTGCAGGAGCTTACTCCTGCGATCGTAGAGCCCACCGGCGAAGCCGAAGGGAAGCGGGCTGAACGTGGGATCGATCCATTCCGTGACGTTGCCCCACTCGTCATAATCACTCCGCTGAACGACGGTACCCGTCGCTGCGTTGACGATCAGCCGGGGACTGCCCAAGTGATCAGCAAAGACGCGGAAGACGCTCCCGTTCTGCAGAACGAGATCGGGTACGTTCGCACGGCTTGCGAACACGAACCGCGAGACCAACGTACCGCCACGATACTCCGCAATCGGCAACAGCCCTCCGTCCTCGTAGACGTAACTCGTGCTGCCAGCAACGCCCTCCTCCTCCCGAAGGACTCGTCGACCGTAGGCGTCATGCCGGTAGCGCACAGTCTTGCGGGGACTATAGATCCAGTCAGCCCACTCCCACTCCGTGAGTTGGCCATCAGCGTCGAATCGGTGAAAAAACAAGGAGTAGTAGTCGTGAGTGAGCCTTCCATCTCGATCATTGGTCAGCCCATTATATGGAACTAGCACAAGACGATCTTGCGCATCGTACACGTTGCCCGGAACATCCCGATTACCATTTACGTCATAGTCGTACGTTGTCGAGCGGAGAGGAGTCGATCCGCTAACGTCCGCGCTGACCACCACGCCCTCCAGTGCGCCGTCGTGGCGGTAGGTGTAACGCGTCGTTTGGGTCCGTGCCGGAAGCCCGGCGCCAGCGATTGTTTCGGTCACGCGTGTGATGCGACCGCGTGCGTCGCGATCGTACGTGAACCCGAGCAATCGGGACGCTCCGAACTTCGCCTCATATCCCCACGTCAACACGTTGCCCGCTCCGTCGCGGGAACCAGCAACTTCGCCAAACTCGGAACGAACGAATTGCTCGGTGAGCGAGCCCGACGTCGTCTTGCTCGGCTCGCCGTCACCGCGGGGAGTCACCCCGTCTCCATTGAGCCGATCAATTGTGATCGAAGTGCCCGAAATCGTGGCCGTGCGGACAAGACCGTCGGGGTTGTAGGTGAATCCGGCAATGCTCGAGGTCGCGTTAACGTTCAGGGTCTGCGTGGAGACTCGCAACCTATCGTCGAAGGATCGAGAGATGTCCGCCCAAATGTCGCCACCCGTCGATGTCAAGAAGTGATTATAGGTAGCATTCGGGAGAGTTCCATCGAACCCGTAGATGGAGTACGCCTGCTCTTCCGACCAGAAATTGCGGTACCGCGAGGCGTACTGCGGCCGGCCGTCGGGCTGGAACGTCAAGTAGTCGCCGAAGAAACCTGCTCCGCCAGAGCTGCTACCAAACTGACGCCAATATGGCCGCAGGATCACACTATCCCAACCGAATATCGTCTGCGCCCACGGTTCCACCGGGTCGAACTGAAGCGGCTCCAGATCGGTGCCGAGCGTCAACGACGGCTTCGTCGGACCGTCGGGGATGGTCGGCGCCTCGTATTCCAGCTTGCGTGAAGTTCGATCGATACGAAAGATGTGTGTCGCCGTGGTCGCTCCCGCTACCGACACAGGCACGACGACCGTCGTCGTGCCGTTGTTGTTGTAGGAAATCGACACGGTACGGAACGACGGTGACGCGGTGGAGGAGCCGAAAGGCGCCTCAATGCTGGTTGGGCGGCCGATTTGGTCGCTGGCTACCCGTGTGAGCAACCCAATCGAGTCGAAGGCGCAAGCGAAGTAACCCCTTGCCGAATCATAGCCGATGCTCACTCGGCGACAGCCGCTCGGCATTGGGGCCGGTCCGCTGGCGCAGTCGACGCCGGCCTGCGGACTCCCAAGCGCCGGGCAGCTTCCTTGTTGGAGGGCTGTGGCTCTTCCTCGCGAATCGTAGCCAATCCTCACGTCGGCGAGGCCGGCCACGCCAACTCGAACCAGGCGTTCGTGATCGTCGTACTCGAGCTCCTGAGTGGCGCCCGACGGGGAAACGGTCCGAACCAAACTGCCGGCAGAGAGCTTCGACGTGACCACGGTCGCATTACGCGACGTTCCACTGTCGGACCATGAGTAAGCGTCCGTGAGGGTGTCCGCGCTCCCGGGCAGCGTCGCAACTGCCGGCTCGACGGTTCGATTGACGAGGCTCGAGACGGTCGACGCGGTAGGGCTCGACTTGTAATTGAGCTGTGAGACGTAGGACGCGAGTTGGCCGAAACGTGGATCGGGCTTGAGCATCCAGGTGGCCGACGCACCATTCGCGTAGCTCGTGTGCACTGACTTCCCGGAGGGATCCTCCGTCGTTGCCGTGACAAGCTCGGTCCCCCAGTAGTCCACGATGTTGGAGCGCGTGAGGGCGCCCGCCGAATCGGTTCTGATGTCGTGCGAGACCTGTCGTCCCTCGGGTGAGGTCACGGTGACCCGCCAACCGAGTGGATCCGACGCGCGCGAGAGGTTCAGTCCGCTCCCTGCTGTCATCGGGTGACGGTCGCTCGTGAGTCGTCCATACTCGTCATATAGGAAGGTGTATGGAAGACCGCCCGTAGCAACGGCGATTACGTCTCGATACTCAAGCAGAAGCCCGGCAGGAGAATAGGTGAACGTCGAAAGGCGACTTGCCGGATCTTCAAGTTGAGTGAGGTAGCCTCCGGACAGCGTGAGCTTTGTCGCGAGCAAATCCGCCGAGACGAGATCGACGCGCGTGGACGACAGGCGGTTGACCGTCAGCGCGTTGCCACTGGCATCCACAATGCTCGTCAACTTGGTCGGGTCGGCCGGATCGTGTTGAAAAGTCAGTCTGCTGCGGCCTGTGAACGCATCAAGCGTGCGCTGGATGATTCCCCTTGCGTTGAAGACGTAGACCTCGGTGCCGTCTTGTGACGGCACATAGCGCTCGCTTCCAACGAGTGTGCTGGGCAGGCCCGGCGCGACGCGCACAATGCGACGGGTTTCCTTCTTGTCCTCGAAGTTCTCCCCCTGGTTGCCGATGAACAACTCACCCCGGCTGTTGATCGCAATCGGTGCAGGGCCATCGAGCCGCGAATCGACGGCGCGACCGCCGTCCGGCACGTCGGTCACATCGCACGCGCCGGTTCCGGCGACGACTCGCAGAACCGCGTCAGCCTCGAGCCGATACACTCGGCACTTCGGATTCCAGTGCGTGAAGTGCAGTGTGCCATCGGGCGACACGGAGAGGCCTCTGATGGCATTGAACGTGGCGCTCGTCGCGGCAACCCCATCCTCGGCCGCGGACGAGCCACTGCCCGCGACCAAGGTCGCATAGCCGTCCGGCGCGACGCGCCATATCTCGCTCTCGGTGGCCACGAACAGGTCACCGTTGGCACGCACAGCGATACCGTTGATGTTCGTGAAGTACAGATCTGTCGCCTTGGCGCCGGATGTCGTGGTGCTCCCGCCCCCGGCGACCGTGCGAATGAATCCCGTCGGCGTGATTCGGCGCACGCGCGCGTTGCCTTGGTCAACGACAAGAATCGTTCCGTCGGCGGCGACGGCCAGGTCGCGCGGATTCTTGAGCGCGGAGTTGACAGCGAGAATGTCATCGAGACCGGCGGACCCGGTGCCCGTTCCTGCGATCGCCGTCGTAATCCCACTCTTCGAATCGTACCGGTAGACCCGGTGGTCCGATGACGAGTAGAGAATTCGTCCGTCGGCATCGACCGCAAGCCCCTTGGTGCTCGGCACGGACGCTACCAGAAACATCTTGGCGTTCTTGAACCCGTCCACGAGGTCCGCCACATCGGGCGCGATCTGCCACACACCATTGGACTCCGTGGCCAGATACAGCGAGCGATCGGGCCCAAAGGCTAGCGCGCTCTGCGCGTATGGAAGGTAGACCGACCGCGCGTTGGCACCGCTCGCAAGCGCGGCCCCCCCGCCCCCTGCTACAGTGTCTACCGCGGCATCCCTCCTTTCGGCGTACACAACCCCGCCGTCGCCGCGGTACAGAGCCTGACTCTCGGCATCGTAATAGTGGACCGGCCCGAGCGACCAGCCGCCCAGCCCCTGGATCGAGTCGCTCCAGGCATCCACCCAGGCCTCGGTCTCGCGATAAAGGGTCGCCTCCTTGCGGGTCGAGTCGGACGCGAACGAAAGCGCCGGGCTGGTAACCATTGCGGCGGGATCACCAAATGTGGTGACGGTGAAGTATTTGGATTCATAGACAAATCCAAGCTTGATGTGTGCGCGCTGCCGGCCGCTCAGCACGCGTCCCGCAAGATCGCGGCCATCCCAGCGAAATCCGACTGTGTAGTAGGTTTTGCCGTCACGCACTTCTTCCGAGACTGGGGCGGTAGGGGTCAGTACCTGCCCAGCGATGGTCGCGGTCGCCTCGACACGCAGGATGGGCGCTCCACTCGGCTTCTCGAGCGAAGCGCGCATGAGACGAGAACGTCCGGGCTGGCGCGCGCTGCTATAGAAGAGGGAGTACGGCGTGCCCGCGATCGGAAGAAGCTCACCGAGTGTCTGGTTCTCGCACTCGACGATCGAGCCGGATCGACAGCTTGGGCGGGCGGTAACTTCGCTGAAGAACTTGATCAGCCCGGGCTCGACCGCGCCGGCGATCGCGCGTAGCGCGAAGTTCCAGTCGAAAGACGAGAAGTGTGTAACCGGCAACCGCCAGAGTCGTCTGCCCACCGGATACCGCGCAAGCGCCGACAGCTCGCCGCCACTCAGGCCACTTACACCCGCGACCGTGGCGACGCCGCCGCTCACGTTGGTGATCTCGATGACAGCGCCCGTCGGCTCTGGTTTCCAGATACCCAGCGCCTCGTCGTAACTCCCGTTGGGAATCCCCGTCCCTGTCGCGATCCCCGCGAAGCTGTCGACGTACAACACCACGGGCTGGTTGAAGGCAACCTTCTTGCGTTCGTGGCCGGCCAACTCAAAATTTGCCGCGAAGGTGTAGCCGGTTGAGGGCGGCAACGCTCCCGGCATTGCTGCGGGCCCGCCGGGACCGACAGTGTACTCGACGAGTCGGACAGAGAAGCTCGTGTAGTCGACCCCGTCGACGGTAGCGACCGTGCCGGTCGGGAAATATGCGGCGAGTTGCCGTGTCGCGACACCGTAATCGGACTCCACAGCGCCAAGTGCAAATCGGTTGGAACCGTCGATCAATGTGCCGGTTCCCGAGTACCCAGTCAGCCGCGCCTCGTCGATCCAAGTGTAGTCGTGGACCCGCGGAACGACGCGGCGTTGCAGCGGAAGAAAGCTCGATGACGCTGGGCCCTGAACGTCGATGAGAAGCGGGCTCGTGCCGTTGACGGCGAGCGCGAAGCTCCCATCCCACAGGGTGGTTGCGGCACCATACTCGGCATGCCCTGCCACGCTCACCCGCCCGCAAACGACCGGAGTTCCTTCGCGCGTCAAGACCTTGCCGCGCACGACGGCGAGCGAGTCATCATGGAGAACACTCGCGTCCGGGACAGTCTGCAGGGCGGACGTGCCAGTGTATAGCCAACGGTTGGCCGATCCGAAATCGGTCGGACCGTTGGCGAGGGCGGCAGGCGACGCGGACGTGCTGGCCCCCACTGTCGACACCGCGGTCCAAGCGTCTCCGGCGTTGCCCCAGAAGCAATTTCTGTCATCAAAAGCGCACAAGCTCGCTTCGACGGTGTGCGCGGAGCACGAGGAGTACCCGGTGAACGTATATGACCCGCTCTCGCAAGCACCTGTCGGTCCACTGGCCAAGACGTCACAGACCGTCGTCGGACTGGTACCGCCGTCCAGATAAAGGTCCACGCGCATGACCGGGGAGTACCAGGGCACGAAGTTCCAGCTTACCGTGAACGAGTTGCTGGTCGCTCCGCTCTGCCAGAGCTGTGTGGCCAGCGCCCCAGATTGTCTTGCGACAGTCGGCGGCGGTGGGGCTGAGTCATCGCGCAACCCGCACGCGCCCGCCCACACGCCGATGAGGACGAGAACGAAGAGTCGGAGCACACCAAGCCTCAACGCCGGGAAGTTGGCTCGCATGACGACGCGAGTCTGCGATTTGCGACAGGCCGTCAAGAAGATTCGTGTTCCCCATGACCATCGTCACATGGGATAATATGGTTATAAGAACATGCTCGATCGCTTGTGAGCCTCTTCCTGCCGTACTCACGTCATTCCTATCCGGCCGCCCGAATGTCTTTCCTCGCAACTGGTGCCCGCCGCCTTGCAGGCGGCTTGGTCCCGAGGGCAGTCTCGCAGTGTTGATCGCTCTTGCGCTGACATTTGGTTGCTGATGAGGCACTGCGCGCGCAACGCTTGCCGGAGAGGCGCTTCTGACCGTCGCTGCAGCAGGCGTTGCCGCACAGACGGTCCACCGCGGTCAAAGGTGCCACCGACGCGGCATACCGCCTTCGCAATCGGGGGCTCGGCCACCCGCCGCCTCGGCGTCGAAGGCCGGGCGCCGTGTCGCCCGCATCCTGCGGCCGGCGACCGGCGGCCGCTGGGGACAAGTCACGGCGCCGTTTGATGACTGCCTCCGCAAGCGAACGACCTTTTCCGCACAGATTTGGGCATTCGCTCGCTCGACGACGTCGCGATCACCTCTGCGGTGCCGCCCCATCGCCAGGCTCGACACTGTGGGCGCCCGCTGCGTGGGCTCAACGCAAGGCGAGCATGCTGCGAAGTCGACGGACGGCGCATCATGGCCATGGTCGGGCAGCATTGGCTGGGGCTGCCGTCGTCGTCGCTCCGAGCGTCGAGGACGTTGGCGTTGGGCCACCGCCGCCCTAGAGTGACCGTCGATGGCGCTGACCGCGACCGTGCATCGCTTCGAGGTTTCCCTCTCCGACGTCGACCGTGACGTCTACGAGACGTTCGACCTTCGCGTCGCCCAGCACCCCTCCGAGTCGATGCGCTTCCTCCTCACGCGTACTCTGGCGTACTGCCTCTCGTACGAAGAGGGCATCACCTTCAGCAAGGGCGGGTTGTCCGCAGCCGAAGAGCCCCCGGTCCTGGTGCGCGACGCGACGGGCCTCTTGCTCGCGTGGATCGACGTGGGCTCGCCGTCGGCCGAGCGGCTGCACAAGGCGGCGAAGGCCGCGCGCCGCGTCGCCATCTTCACCCACTCCGATCTCGCCCCCCTGCGCCGCGAGGCCGAGGGCATTCACAAGGCCGCGACCATCGAGGTGTTCCGCATCGCCCCCGAGCTGCTCGACGAGCTCGAACGGCGCATCCAGCGCAACGCCGCGTTCGAGGTCACTCGGAGCGAGGGCATGCTCTACGTCACCCTCGACGGTCACCACCTCGAGGGTGAGATCGACCGCACGTTCCTCGCCGGCTGACGCTTGCGCCCATCGCCAGTTTTCCGCACTCTCTCGAGAGTGTCCCGGCCGCTCGCCCTCCTCGCGTTCCTCGCGGCGTCCGCGCCATTCATCGCCGCTGCGGGCGAGCTCCAGGTCGATGCCGGTCTCGCGGTCCGCAAGTCGACCTGGGCGGGCGACGTCGCGGCGGGTGGGCAGCTCGGCGCCGGTTACCGCTTCGCCCACGTGTTCGCGATCGACACCGTCGTCTGGGAGGAGACCGCCTCCGTCGATTCGCGCCTGAACACTGGTCTGACGCTCGGCATCACCGGCACGCTCCCCCTACGCACGATTCGCCCTTCGTTGCGAGTGTATGCGATTCACCAGCACGAAGAGGGCCTGGTCTCGGTCGCCGAACACCCCTTCGGCACGGTGTTCGGCATCGGCGCGGGAATCCGCCACCGCGCGGGGGCCGGCGCGCGGCTCGGGGTCGAAATCCCCTTCAGCGCATCCAAGCGCGTGGAGTGGGTCGCGCTCGGTGGGCTCGAGGGCACCTGGCTCTCCGAGAAGATCCTCGGCCCTGCGGCCTACTACGGAGTGATGGGCGGAATCGGCATCAACTATCGGCTCGAGGAGCTGCCGTGAAGCGAGGCATCTTGCTCCTCGCTGCAGTCTTGGTCGGCTGCAACGCCGAGACGCTCGACGACCACCCGTGCCCGCCGGGAGGCACGACGCTCACCTACGAGAACTTCGGCCGCCAGTTCTTCGACCTCAATTGCGTGTATTGCCACGGCGGCGCAAACGCCTATTCGTCACGCTCGTTCACTACGGTGGAGTCGATTCGCGCGAGCCGTGACCGTATCTACGTCAACGCTGCAGGCGACAACACCACCATGCCGCCCGGGCCCTACGACCCGCCGCTCGAGGAGCGCAACAAGCTCGCCGAGTGGCTCGCGTGCGGAGCGCCGTGAAGGTCGAACGTGCGCGTGTGCACCTCGAGGTGCTCGGTCGGTCTACTGTCGTCGAGGCCGAGCTCACGGTGGGTCCGGCCGGCCTCGACTCGCTGCTACCGCTCGCCGAGGCCATGGTCACCAGAGGCGGCGAGATAGCCGAGGAGCAGGCCCGCGCCGAGGGCCTGACGGTGCGCTGCAAGAAGGGCTGTGCCGCCTGCTGCCGGCATGTCGTCCCGATCGCGCCGGTGGAGGCGGTGCGCCTGGCTCGGCTCGTCGACTCGATGCCCGAGCCTCGACGCACCGAGCTCCGCACGCGCTTCGCCGAAGCACTCGCCCGTATGGTCGCGATCGGGGTGCGCGCCCCCGATGCTGAACCGGGCGATCACCGTCTGATCGGTGCCGCCGGCGAGGGGCGAACTGCATGGGATGACGCGAGCCGCCGGTACTTCGACGCGCGGATCGCGTGCCCCTTTCTCGAAGCCGAGTGCTGCTCGATTCATGTCGTGCGCCCGCTCGCGTGTCGCGAGTTCAGCGTCACCTCCGATCCCGAGCTGTGCGAGACGCTCGATGTCGGCATGCGCGCGATCGCACGGCCCATCGCGGCGGTCGACGCATTGGCGGCGCTTGGCCACGCGGTCGACGGCACGCCACCGTTCTCGATGCCCCTCGTCTTCGCGCTCGATTGGGCGGCAGTGCACGGGCCAAGGCTCGCGCGAGACCACGACGGCGAGTCCCTGTTCCACGCCTTGGTGGAACACATTCATGCGCAAGACGCGGCCCGCTGAGGAACATGTCCGATAACGTGCTCGAGATTGTCATCGACACCCCCGAGGGTCCGCTCCGCGGGGCGCTAGCCATTCCTCCACGGCCGATGCGCTTGCCGGAGCTCGCCTTCGGATTCCTCGAGATCAGCAGCAAGCTCACCGAGCTCGAGATCAAGCGGACGGCGCGCGACGGTCGCCCCATCTCCTGCCGCAAGGGATGCAGTGCCTGCTGCCGACACCTCGTCCCACTCTCTCCCCCCGAGGCCTGGCTGCTCGCCGATCTCGTCGCCTCGATGCCGTCGGCCCGTCAGGGCGAGGTGCGCGCGAGCTTCGCCGCGGCGGTCCAACGCATCGCCGAGTCGCCCCTGCAGAGCCTGCTGGAGGGCGTGGAGATCCGCCCCGATGACGTGATGCCCGTGAGCATCGCGTACCAGGCGCTCGACGTCGCGTGCCCGTTCCTCCGCGACGAGTCGTGCTCGATCTACCCGTATCGACCGTCGATCTGCCGTGAGTTCGCCGTCACCTCGCCCGCCGAGAGCTGCTCGCAGCTCGGTCGCGCGCCGATCGACTCGGAGGGAGGAAGTGCCGGCGTGCCATCCGCACGCCGGCCGATCACGCGTCTCCCCGTGCACGTGCGTCTCTCCGACGCGCTCAGCAGGTTGACCGCGAAGGTCCTCGGCACCCAGCCCGAGATCGTGCCCCTCCCCTTCGCGCTCGAATGGGCCAACGAGCACCGCGAAGAAGCCCAGCGGAGCTGGGACGCGCGCACCTTGATGGAAGGCCTGCTCGCGGAGCTCCGCGCCTAGGCGACGCCCTTCTTCATGATCGCACTGATCTCGAGCAGCTCGTCGGTCTTCGGCAATCCCCATCCCGACTGATAGCCGAACACCTCGCGCGCGGGCCGCGTGGTGAACCCGTCGACGATGTCGAACCGGTCGAGCGGAACGAGCGAGGGATGCAGCTGCCCGCACGCGTGCGAGAGCGAGAGGATCTCTTTGCGCAGCGTGATCACGTAGTTCGCGAGCCGCGCCGACTTGAGCGTCGGATCGAGCCCCTTGACCAGCCACGGGGTCTGCGTGGCGACGCCGGTTGGGCAGTTGCCGGTGTGGCACTCCTGCGCCTGGATGCAGCCGATCGAGATCATCGCCTCGCGCGCGACGTTGATCATGTCGCACCCGAGCGCGAAGGCGAGCATCGCCTGCTGCGGAAAGCCGAGCTTGCCCGACCCGATGAACACCACGTCCTCCTGCAACCCGCGCTCGGCGAAGATCTTGTAGACGCTCGAGAACGCCAGCTTGAACGGCAACGAGACGTGGTCGGCGAACACGAGGGGCGCTGCGCCGGTGCCGCCTTCGCCGCCGTCGATCGTGATGAAGTCCGGTCCGCGCCCGGTCTTCTCCATGTGCGCGGCGAGGTCCTTCCAGAACTCGAGCTCGCCGACCGCCGACTTGATCCCGACCGGCAGCCCCGTCGCATCGGCGATCTTCTCGATGAAGTCGACCATCGAGGCCACATCGTGGAAGGCGCTGTGCGCGGCCGGGCTGATGCAGTCGCGATCGCGCGGAATCAGGCGAATCTTGGCGATCTCCGGCGTGATCTTCGCCTTGGGCAACACGCCACCGAGACCGGGCTTGGCACCTTGCGAAAGCTTGATCTCGATCGCGCGCACCGGCGCGGTCTGAAGCGTCTCGAGGAACCGCTCGAGCGAGAAGTTCCCCTTGTCGTCGCGACAGCCGAAGTAACCGGTGCCGATCTGCCAGATGAGGTCACCGCCTTTGCGGTGGAAGTCCGAGATGCCCCCCTCGCCGGTGTTCTGCATCGCGCCCGCAATCGCAGCGCCACGATTGATCGACTCGACCGCCGCGCTCGAGAGCGAGCCGTAGCTCATCGCGGAGGTGTTCACGATCGAAGTCGGCCGGAACGCCTTCTTCCGACCGCGCTTGCTGCCGAGGACCTTCGCGCACGGAACGCTGTACTTGTCGTCGTGCGGAGCATCCACCGGGAACGCCGACTGCCGGATGATCAGATAGCCCGGCGTCTGCTCGAGATCGTTGTCGGTGCCGAAGCCGAAGTAGTTGTTCTCCTTCTTCGACGACGCGTAGATCCAGCGCCGCTGGTCGCGGCTGAACGGCCGCTCCTCGTCGTTGCCGGTGACGATGTACTGACGCAGCGGGGCGCCGAACTTCTCGAAGATCGCGCGGAACCGTCCGACGATCGGGAAGTTCGCGACGATGGTGTGCTTGGTCTGCAGGCGATCGTGGATCGCCACGAGCAGGAGGAAGGTGGCCACCGCGGCGAGGACGTAGAGACCGAGCATCCCGAGGAGGGTACCCGGTTCTCTCCTCCTGGTGAATTTCGCATACCCACGTCCCGCCTTCGGCGGATCCGTGAAAGTTCGCATACCCACGTCCCGCCTTCGGCGGATCCGTGGAGTCTCAGCCGACGAGATCGACCGCCGTGCCCACGCCCTTGGCCTTCGCTGCGGCGTAGAGCACACGAGCGAGCGCTACGTCTTGGATGGCGAGGCCGGTCGAGTCGAACATGGTGATCAGGTCCGGGCTGCGCTCGAGCTTCTTCGCGCCGGAGATGACCGCCCCCAACGTCGCGAACAGCTGTTCCTCGCGATAGATGCCCTGCGTGATCGGCACGTTGACCTCGCCCGAGTGGGTGGCCTGGTGGTGCTCGTCGATGACCACGACGGCGTCGGCGAGGATCGCCGGATCGAGCTCCTGTTTGCCCGGACCGTCGGCGCCCATCGCGTTGATGTGCGCACCCGGGCGGACCCACCCGCGCTGCACGACCGGCGAACGCGCTGGCGTCGAGGTGCAGACGATGTCGCACCCCGCGGCGTCGGCGATCGAGCCGACCACGCCCGAGACCTCCTTCGCGAACGCCTCGGCCGCCTCGGCGCGCACGTCCGCCGCGACCACCTTCAACGTGTCGCCGTAGATCACGCGGTGGGCATCGAGAAGCCAACGCGCCTGCACGCCCGAGCCGACGAAGCCGATCGACTTCGGATCCTTCTTCGCGAGGTAGCTCGATGCGACGGCGGCCGCTGCGCCCGTTCGCGCAGCAGTGAGCACCGTGGCGTCCATGATCGCGAGCGGCAGCGCGGTCGCCGGATCGCTGAGGACGTAGATGCCCATGACCGAGGGAAGCCCGAAGCGCGCGGGGTTCTCGGGGTGGCTGTTCACCCACTTCACACCCGCAGCCGCAGGCATGTCGGGGCTCGCGTCGATGAACGAGGGCATCGCCCGGAAGTCTCCGGCGTACGCATCGAGCGCGAGGTAGACCTTCGGCGGCATCTGCGCGCGGCCGAGCGCGTGGTCGGCGAACGCGAGCTCGACCGCGCGGACGGCGTCTTTCATCGAGAGGATGGAGCGCACGTCGCGCGCCGAGAGGATCAGCGTCTTGGTGTCCGGCTTGGCCATCGCGCGCGACTATACCTCGCGCGCCTGCACGACAATCTCGGTTTTCACCGAGTTGGCGATGAAGCACTGCTCGTGGGCCTGGTGGTGCAGCCGCGCGAGCACCTCGGCGCTCGGCTCCTCCCGCCAAGCGATCTTCGGCGAGAGCACGACCCGGCTCACCCACGGCACGCGCCGCTCGTTCTTGGTCATCGTGCCGACGGCCTCGTCCTCGTAGCTCGTCACCTCGAGCCCCTCGCGCGAAGCGAGCCAGAGGAACGTCAGCATGTGACAGCTCGCGATCGAAGCGACGAACGCTTCCTCCGGATCGACCGCGCTCTCGTCGCACCATGGCGCCGGAACCACGGCGGGCGAAGGCGATGCCGGGACGGTGAGCCCCCCGTCGAAGCGCCAGCTGTGCGCGCGCGAGTAACGCCCCTTGGTGAACTCTCCGGACGCGAGCGTCCACCGCACGTGCGCCTTGTGTTCGGACATCCCCGACCCTACCGCACTCGACGACGGCTCGCCCAAGCGAGGGCCCTGCGCGCCGAAGGCACAACCCCCTCCGTCGTCACTCGGTGCGGCGACACCGATCGGCTCGGCCGTGCAGGTGCCCGATCCCCGACCTCAGCATTGGAAGCGGGCCCGAGCAACTCGGATTCTGATTCTTTCGCTTTGGAAACCGGCCCGAGGTTGTAAGAACGACCGATGGCGCGCCTCGCGATCTTCCGCTCCATGCACAACGTCCGCCCCGGCGAGCGACACCTGCCCTCGCGGAGCCTCGAGCTCGCGCCCCCCGCCGTCGCCTATCTCGGGCTGTGCGAGGTCGAGCTCGGAAACGCCTGGGCGACCGATCGCCTCACCGACATTCGACGACGCATGGAGTCCGAGGCGAAGTTGCTCGAGTCCTACGCGATCGACGCGGAACGCAAGGCAGGCGCGGTCGATCTCCGTGCGAGCGTCACCGCGCGTCTCTCGGCCGATCACCGCTGGAACGCCGTCCAACAGTTCCTCGAGCTCGCGCGCGAGGCCGAGAACGCCGCGATGACCCTCGTCTACGACGAGCCCTGACTATTCGCAGCGGGGTTGGGCGGTGCCCGCGGGGAGCGTTGCCTCGAGCGCGAGGCGTGACTCGGCCGTGCCTGCCCCCTTGTCGACGGCCGTGAGCTCGAGCTCCGCACCTCCCGCCGGTGCCACCTCGAGCGCGGCGCGCAGGACGATCCGATCGCTCGGCGAGGCTCCCGCCTCCTCGTCCTTCTTGTGCGTGCGATACGTGATCTGCACCAACACGGTGTGTCGCACGTGGGCGATCTTCCCGCTCCACGCCGCCGGCTCCGAGCTGGACTTGGAGAGGTAGGCGTCCACCTCCTTCTGCGTGAACACCGGCGCGTCGTCGAGGAGGACGCAGACGTCTGCGAGCTCGAACTTCGCGGGGACCTTGTTGACGAAGCGAATGGTGTAGTTGGCGCTCGCACCTGCGCCCGAGCGGTAGATCATCCCGCCGCAGTGCTCGAACGACTCGGCATCGGGCAAGGGAAGCGGTCGGCACGGCTTGCCGGCGAACCGTGGACCACAACCACCCACGAGGAGGATCACAGCGAGCAGGATGGAACGCGCCATCGAGATCGACATGAACACCGATCCCCGTCAAACGACAAGGGAATCGTGAGTCGGCACGATTGAGGGCGTGAGAGCCCTCCGACGGATCGCGACGCCCGCCTCGGTTCTCGTGCTCTCCGGCTGCACCTACCCGTTCGACGATTACCTGCCGCAGAGCAGCGCGGTGACCTCGAACGACGGCGGTGCGGACGTGCGCGACGCCGCCCCCGATACTGCAGTCGCCGACACGCGCGGCCAGGACACTCGGACGGAGGACACCCTCCGAGAGGACACGCACGTCGAAGACACCTTCGTTCCCGACACGTTCACGGCCGACACCCGCGTCGAGGACACCTTCGTTCCCGACACGTTCGTCGCCGATACGCGCATCCCGGACACCAAGCCTTCGTGCGTGTGCGTGAAGTGGGCCGGTCCAATGTGCAAGGAGTGGTCACCCGCGGGGTGCGGCGACTGAGCTGTCGGAGAATCCCCCGGACTTCAGTCCGGGGGTTTCCTTGAGCTGGCCACCGAACGAACGCGCGTGCGCGCCGCAGCGAGCTCTCCTTCGCTCAGCGATTCGCCCGCGAACGCAACCCGGTGCAGAGCATCGATCGCCGTGCGAATCGCCGCGGCGAGCTGGGTGTCGAGCCCTCGGGTCTCCACCCATGCCGCGTGCTCGAGCAGGCCCGACGAACGCGGCCGCGGGTGCCCCGCGCGCTTCCACGCGGCGTCCAGCTCGCGCACACACGCCTCGAGCTCGGCCGGGAGCTTCTCCTTCGCGCGCACCTTGGGCTTGCCTTTCGCATCGGCGAGCCGCCGTCGCACCTCGTTGCGCGCGACGTACAAGAGACCGATCGCCGAGAGCCCGATGGCGATCGGCCACCGCAGCCTCAGGGCGACGTCGGCTGTCCGGCCGTAACGCAGGGCTGCGCGCCAATCCGCGAACCACTCACGCAGCCGCGCCAGCCGCGCGCGGAGGCCGTGCGGCGGCGCCGGTGACGACTCGACGATCGGGGTCGCGTCCGCCTCGATCCAGCCAGCCTCCGGTACCCAAGCTTCGACCCACGCGTGCGCGTTGTCGTCGCGGACGACGTAGTGCTCACCCTCGCGATCGCCTTCGTCAATCTTGAACCCGGTGACGTACCGCGTGGGCACGCCCTCGATCCGGAGCAGGATGGCGAGCGCCGTGGCGAAATGCTCGCAGTACCCGGCGCGGTGCTCGAACAGCATCTCCGCGAGGAGATCGTCTCGGCGGTACTTCGGGGTCTCGAGCGTGTATCGCATGTTCTCGCGCAGCCACGCGGTCGTGCGCTCGACGCGTTCACGCGGCGACACGAGCGTCCCGTGGTCATGGGAGAGCTGCTCCGAAAGCGCCCGCACCCGATCGTCGACCTTGCGCGGCAACGACAGCGCCAGCGCGCGCATGGCCGCATCGGGCTCGCGATCGTCGGCGACGCCGAGCCTTCGACGATGCACCACCACGTAGGGATCGGGGAGTCGCCGATCGTTGCGCACGAGCAGCCCCATCGAGTCGAAGCGCACGTCGTCCTCGGTCTTCACCGCGAGCGCGTCACCAGGCGTGAGCAGCAAGCCGTCGTCGAGCTCGATCGGCTCGATGCGCGTCGCGATCACCTCGTTGCCGAGGAGCGCGCCGGGCGGGACGCCGGGCCAGAGCCGCACGCCGCCCCCCATCGCGGCGACCGCTTCCTGCGCGCGCGGACCGACGGCCACTGCGACCTCCTTCGGTTCGATCGGATTCTCGGCGTGCACGGCGTGCCACACCCGCGCGTCGAAGCGGAGAAACAGCTGCGCGCGCAGCCGCTGGGCGCGCGGACCGAAGACACGGAGCACGAGCCGATCCGACTTGGCGAGCGCCGAGATCTCTCCGATGCGAACGTCCTCGAACGAGAGGCCGCTCCGCCCTTTGAGCTCGATGACCCGACCGGCGAGCAGCGCGCGCTCCACGCGGCGTTGGGCGGGCGGCAGCCCGAGCGCGAGCCCCGTCGCGATCGACGCGGCGATGACCACCGACAACACGGCACGACGCACCGGCGGACGTCGTGGGCCCTGCGCCGACGAGCGCACCGCGATCATCGCGTGCAGCGCGGTGGCCACGCCGGCGATGCCGATGAACGGTCGGATCTCGATCATGCGGTGGAGGCCCGCCACGCCGAACAGCCCCATCACGCACAGCAGGATGGCTGCATCCGCGCGAACCTCGGCCAACGCCAGCGGCAAGGCGCAGCCCGCGAGCACGAACCCGATGGTCCGAAGGATGTCGTCGGTTCGCTCGCCGTGGAGCATCGGTGCGATCGCCAGCGTCCATCCCGCGAGCACGGCTGCGACCACTGCGAACCGCGACAACAGGCGCGCCAGGCGCTCGAGCGACGGATCGAGCTTCACCTGCGCGAGCGGCGTCAGCAACGCGACGACCGCGAGCCCGATCCCCACGGTGCTCGACAAGGAGCGCGAGAACGCGAGCAGCCCCGCGGCGAGCGCGATCGCGAGCGGGAGCCGCATGGTCCTCGTGGTCATGGGGCGCGCCCTTTGATCGCGCGCGCGACGGCCGAGGGCGGCATGGTCTCGAGGCCCTCGCCTGCGACCACCGGTGTGCTCGTCGCGCCCTCGCGCACGATCACGACGTGCACCTCGGCGCCCGCCGCACGCACTCGATCGACGAACTCGGCCCGCGCGGCATCCCAGTCGAGGAGCACCGCGAACACGGTGCCGATCTGGGCGATCTCGGCTTCGACGGCCGGCCCGACCTCCGAAAGCGGTGCAGCCTCGGGAGGCGCCGGTTCCACACACGCGAGCACGTCGAGCACCGAGTCGACCTGCCCGAGCCCTCGCCCCGCGGCGACGCGATAGAGCTCGGGGCCCGCGGCGAGCAACTCCACCACGTGATCGTTCTCGGCGAGCTTCGCCGCGATGGAGCCCGACACCGAGAGCGCAGCCTCGAACGCGACGCGGTCGTCTTTGGACGCGTCCTTCGCGAGGTGGGTATCGATGACGATCGCGATGCGGGGGAAGTACTCCTCGTGGAACTCCTTCACGATCGGCACCCCGAGCCGCGCGAACGACCGCCAATGCACGTTGCGCAGTCGATCGCCCGGCCGCCACTCGCGCGTGCCCACGAGCTCCATCGAGTCGCTGGTGTTGCTCGCGAGCGGGATGCCGCCGGGCTGATGTCGCCGACCGAGCGTCCCGCCGGCGATCTCGAACGGAAACAGCGGAGGCGCGACGAGCACGACATGGTTTCCCTTGGTCGCATCGACGGCGGCCCCCGCGACGAACCCCAGCGGATCGAGCGGCCTCAGCGTCGCGCGCCCGATCTCGTATCGTCCGCGTCGTGCCGGCGTCAGCGTGAACTTCAGCTCCGCCTCGACACCCGGTTCGGCCGTGACGATCAACTCCTCGGGCTCGATCGTCAGGCGACGGGCATCGAAGCGTTGACCGAACGTCGTGCGCAACAGCGCCCCCTCGCCCTCCTCGACGACCAGCCTCCCGCGGATGGCGATCGGCTCGCCGGCAGTGGCGCGCGCGGGCAATGACAGCAGCAAGCGCGCCCGCGGTCTCCCGATGCGCACGACGATGACCGCGGCGATGTGCAATCCCACCGCGATCGCGAACAAGAGGAACGTCTGGTTTCTGCGCGTGTCGAGCGCGAGCGCGCCGAGCACCACCATCGTGACCACCGCGCGCCGACCGAGCACGGTGAACCGCTCGCGCCACGAGCGAACGAAGCTCTTGTAAGCCGCGAGCTCGTAGACCGGAGTCTGCAGGAGCGAGCGGCCGGCCATCAGACGGGCACCGCGACGGTGCCGAGGATCTCCCGCACCAGGTCTTCCTTGCGCATGCCGCCGTAGCGCGCCTTGGGGTCGAGCATCAGGCGGTGGGCGAGCACCTCGACCGCGACGTCCTTCACGTCCTCGGGCAGCGCATACGCCCTCCCATCGAGGTATGCGCGCGCCTGAGCCGCACGAAACAACGCCAGCGACGCGCGCGGCGACGCACCCATCTTCGCGGTCGGGTGGTTGCGGGTCGCTTCGACCAGATCGATGACGTACGCGCCGACGCGCTTCTCGACGCGCACGCCGCGCACCTCGCGCTGCAACGAGAGCAACGCCTGCTCGTCGAGCACCGGCTTCACGTCTTCGACCGGATGTCGCTCGGCCTGCGAGTAGAGCATGTCGATCTCGTGCTCCCGCGCGGGGTACCCGAGCTCGATGCGTAGACCAAAACGATCGAGCTGCGCCTCGGGCAACGGATAGGTGCCGTGCAGCTCGATCGGGTTCTGCGTCGCGAGCACGAGGAAGGGTCGGGGCAACGGCCGGGTCACGCCCTCGATCGAGGCCTGCCGCTCGCTCATCGCCTCGAGCAGGCTCGACTGCGTACGCGGCGACGCCCGGTTGATCTCGTCGGCGAGCAGCACGTGCGCGAACACCGGACCGGGCTTGAACGTGAAGCTGCCGTCGCGCGGATCGTAGATCGACGAACCGAGCACGTCCGTCGGCAACAGATCGGGGGTGAACTGCAGTCGCTTGAACTCGCCCGCGAACGTGCGCGCCAACGCCTTGGCGAGCGTGGTCTTGCCGACGCCGGGGACGTCCTCCATCAAGACGTGCAAGTCGGCGAGCAACGCGACCAGCAGCCGATCGAGCACGGCGGCCTTTCCGAAGATGACCTTGCCGAGCTCGGCGCGCACCTTCGGGATCGCGTCGCGGGGAGCTTCCGGAACCACGTCGTGAGCCATTCCGCCGCAAGCGTAGACGATCCCGAGGGCGGGGCCTCGACAGGACGACCGCGACGGTTAGGTTCTCGCGCGATGGCGCAATCGACGTACGCACAGTCCGAGCCGACCACCCTGGGTACGCTGGGAAACATCTTGTGGATCGTCTTCGGAGGGGGCGCGGTCCTCGCCCTCGGCTATGCGCTCGCCGCGCTCCTCCTCGCGCTCACCATCGTCGGGATCCCCTTCGCCGTGCAGGTGTGGAAGCTCGCGTGGTACGCGCTGCTCCCGTTCGACAAGCGCGTGGTCGACCGCACCGGCTTCACCGGCGGTCTGCTCGCGTTCATCGTCAACATCGTGTGGTTCTTCATCGCCGGCCTCTGGCTCGCGCTCGCGCACGTCGGCTATGCGCTCGCTTGCGCGATCACCATCATCGGCATCCCGTTCGCCGTCGCGCACCTCAAGCTCGCGCTCCTCGCCCTGCGCCCCTTTGGGAAGGACGTGGTCTGACAATCTGACAGTGCGCGCCGACGGCGGTAGCCACGCTGGCAGCTCGACCGGAACCACCCCGCTCGCTGCGCTCGCTGGGAATTGCCCTCACCCCCAACCCCTCTCCCAGAGGTAGAGGGGCCGAGAAATGACGGAGATTCTCGAGCCCTCTCCCATCGGGAGAGGGTTGGGTGAGGGCAAGTGTCCGGGGCCACCGAAGGTGGACCCGGGCGCCTCTAGCGAGCGTGGCACGATCGTCGCTCTCGTGGGCGGACGATGCGTCCACTCCTCCCGCTCGTGATCGTTCCCCCGGCGTTGCTCGGTGCGAGCGCGTTCATGTGGGCGCTCGTCTCCCTCACGCTGCACGTTCGGTTTCCCTCCGATCTCGGGTGGCTCACCCCGAAGCCCGCCCAGGCCGCCGAGCCGATCGTGAAGGCACCCGAGGTGGTCGCGCCGATCAAGGCGCCCAAGGCCATCGAGCTCGCCGAACCGACGCCGTGCGGAGGTGGCCGGGTGGTCGTGACCGTCGCCGACACCGCGATGCCCGCGGACTCCATGGCCGTCGTCGCCATCGGCGGAGGCAAGGGCATGGTTCGTCCCGGCAACCTGCTCAGCGGAAGACCGGTCCTCGCCGTCACGCCGCTCCGCGTATGGCTCGGAGGCAAGAACATCTGTTACCTCGATGCGACCGAGCACACCGCGGAGCCATTGAAGTCCAAGGAGTCCAAGGGCACACCGCTCGTCACCACCGGCAGCCGCGACATCGAGCGCATCGACGACCGCCACGTGCGCATCGATCGCGCGCTCCGCGATAGACTGCTCGAGACCGGCGGCGCCGATCTCGCCAAGTCGTTCCGGTTCGCGCCCGACGTGGTCGACGGCAAGATGGTCGGCATGCGCGTGCTCGGCGTGCAGGAGGGCTCGCTGATCGCGAAGCTGGGCTTGCGCGTCGGCGACAAACTCCGCGCCTTGAACGGCCTCCCGATCGGCGGCCCCGAGCAGCTGCTCGAGCTCTACGCCAAGCTCCGCACCGCGCCGCACCTCGAGCTGGAGCTCGTGCGCGACGGCGCGAAGAAGGTGCTCGAGGTCGAGGTCATCTGAGGCTCGAGCTCACGGCACCAGGCCTGCAACGACGGACCCGACGAGGACGGTGAGCGCCGTTCCGGGAGTTGCCGCTCGGTAGGTGGGCGCCACGCCCGCGACGCCCGTCGCAACGACGGTGGTGCCTGGATCGAGCCCACGCGCGGGCAGTCGGACTCCGTCCTGCAACACGATCGAGCCATCAGCCTCGACGTACCCCTCGACCCAACCATTCGCCTCCTCGACCCTCCGCCGCCTCATGCCCGTCATGAAGAGCGCGGTCGCGAGACCGATGCCGAGCGCCGCGGTCAGCGCCCACCCCATGGGCGGCGCGATGACGTCGCGAACCCTGCCGAGTGCGAGCGGCTGCAGCGACTCGCCGTTGGGCGCATACGCCGCGCTCGACCGGTCTTCCGTCTCCCCCGAGTCGCGCCAAACATGCTCGAGGACGAGGATTGCGTGTTTCGCGTCCGAACGGATTCGGTATCTCCCCCATACCTGGCCACTCAGCGCGTACCCATGCAGCCGGCCCGTCGGTGCCTTCGCGCCAGAGGCGAGGAACGACACTTCGCACGGTCTGCCGTACCTACACTCCATGTGCAGATCGCCACGATCGGTCGAGGAGCGATAGCGAATGGTGAAGTCGCCGCGGTCAGGCAACCTGGTCCAGGCCGATGGGGCGACCTCCGCAACGACGGGCAAGCTCTCGCGCCAGCGAGAGGCTTCGACGCGCGAGCGACGCGCGATGAACGAAAGGGACGTGATCGCGGCGGCGACCGCGAGGACGAGCGGAGCGGCGACTCGAACGAAGCGATCGAGCCGCGGGCGAGGGTGGCGCCCGATCAGCAGCCAAGACAACGTGAGGCAGGGCGTGCCGAGAGCGACCATCGCAAGTGCTGCAACGACGATGGACATCGGGTTGTCGTCGTGGCGCTCCAACGTATGGAGCACGGGCTGCGAGAGCTCGCGCGCGGCCATCACCGCCACGAACAGTCCCGCACTCGCCGTCGCGAACGCGATCAACATTCGGGCGCGCGGACCGAGCGTTCGCACTGCAATCGGACCGAGGACGAGCGGGAGTACCGCAAGACACGACGCCATGCCCGTGGTCGTCGAGAACACCGCCGCGCACACGATCACGATCAGCGCGCCGACGACGCTCGTCGCGGCCGCCACGCCGACGCCCTGCTGCAGCATGCTGCGCCTCTCGGCCGGAGTCGACGCCATGGGGCGGTCCGAGTCTAGAGCGCAGCGGCCGGCGCCGCGACACTCGCTCTTCCGGCCGTAAGGAGTGCCCAGCTGGCGACGACACGTTGTCCCAGACGCGCCCGTCGATACTCGCAAGGGCGTTCAATACGTGAGCTGACGTCGATCAGCTCACGCGACGCCGTCGCTCCAGTCGATGGGAGCGCCGGAGAAGAGGCGTATGCTTGCCCCATGCGCGGGGGGACTGCATTCGGGGTCATTGCGGCAGCATGCGCGGTCGTGGCCGCCTGCTCTTCGAAGTCGTCGGAGCCGGAGCCGACCGCGCCGGCGGCGACGCGTGCCATGAGCGGCGTGCTCGCGACGATCGACGCACGATTGCCCCGTACGCGGCGCGCGTTGCATGGCCTGATGTCCAACGCAGCGCACGACCTTTCCGTCCGTCTGCCGGCACGGGCCGGCGATCCACTGCGCATCACCCACGCATCGAGACCGTCCATCTGGGTCGAGGTGCTCGCTGCTGACGTGCAGGACGTCGCCGGTGTACTCGAGGACGACGCGACGATCTTCGCCGAGGCGCGCCCCGCGACCGACATCGTCCTCGCAGTCGACGGGCAGCGCGTCGAGGAGCTGCGGGTCCTGCGCTCCGAACGAGCGCCGACGTCCGCACGGTATCACCTGCTGCTCGGTCCCGACGTCGCAGGACTCAGGGCGCGCGAGGGCCGCATCGAGCTCCTCGATGCGAACGGACGCGTGGCGTTGCTCGCCGATCCACCGTTCGCCATCGATGCGAAGGGCACGCGGCGCGATCTCGAGGTCGAGCTCGACGGGCACACCGCGACGCTCTCGATCGACACCAAGGACCTGCGGTTCCCGATCGTGGTCGATCCTGGATGGACCACCGTCGCCAGCATGAAGGTCGCTCGCACGCAGCATGGCCTCGTTGGATTCGGTACCGGCAAAGCGCTCGCAGCCGGCGGCGTCGGTCCGGCCGGCGGGTTGTCGAGCGCCGAGGTCTACGACGCGACGGCGAACACGTGGACGCTCGTCGCCTCGATGCCGAACACGCACGACCTGCCGGGCACGGCGGTGCTGAACGACGGCTCGATCGTCGTGTGCGGTGGCTACACCGCGCCGTCGACGGGCACCTGCAATCGCTACAACCCGACGGCGAACACCTGGTCGTCTGCGGGGAACGCAGGGCTCAGCGGAATCAACGCGCAGCTCATCGTGCTCGCCAGCGGCAACGTGTTCACGCTCGCGGCCAACGGGAACACCGCGCTGTACAACGCGAGCGCCAACACCTGGAGCGGCATCGCCGGCATGCTGTCGCCCGATCGCTCGCTCGCGCGCGCGGTGAAGCTTCCGACCGGTCGCGTGCTCGTCGCCGGCGGGCGCGGAGGCGGCTTTCCCAGCGCCGCGACGAACTACTACGACGAGGGCGCGGGATTGAGCGCGGGTCCGGCGATGAAGGCCGGCCACGACGATTTCGGGATGGTGCTGCTCTCGGGCGGGAGCGTGCTCGCCGCGGACGGCGCCGCGGAGCTGTTCAATCCGACCGCGGGCACCTGGGCCACCACGACAGCGGGCGGGGTTTCAGGACTCGTCTACGCCGCGCCGCTCGCAAACGACGCTGCGATGTTCCATGCGGGTAGCGCCGCCATCTTCGACAACAAGACGAAGACCTGGCACAGCGTCCCGAACATCGTCTCTCGCAGCAACGCGCCGATCGCCCTGCTCACCGGTGCGCGTGTGATCGTCGCCGGTGGCGGCACGCCGTCCGCAGCGCTCTCGAGCGCAGAGTTGTTCGTGCAGGGCTCGCTCGGGGAGGGTTGCACGGTGAGCGGCGCGTGCCTCTCGTTCTTCTGCGTCGACGGGGTGTGTTGCGACACCGCGTGCACCGGTACCTGTCAGGCGTGCACCGCGGCCAAGCGCGGCACCGGAACCAGCGGCACCTGCGGCGCGATCGCCAATGGGAACGATCCCGACCTCGAGTGCCCCACATCGTCATGTGCGGCCGGGGTGGAGACGAAGCCGCAGGACTGCAACGGCGCGGGCGCCTGCCGCACCAATGGGACAATCGCGTGCGCTGCGGGATATTCGTGCAACGGAGCGACCTGCGCGACGACCTGCGCGAGCGACGCGAACTGCGCGACCACGCACTACTGCGCCGGCACCGCCTGCGTGGCGAAGAAGGACAACGGCGTCAGCTGCACCGCGGTCAACCAGTGCAAGTCAGGCAACTGCGTCGACGGCGTCTGCTGCGACACTGGCTGTACCGGAACATGTAACGCGTGCAGCGCAGCGAAGAAGGGCAGCGGCACCGATGGCACGTGCGCCGCCATTGCCGCCGACACCGATCCCGACAACGAGTGCACGATGGACGTCGCGTACCCGAACTCGTGCGGTGCCGACGGCGCGTGCAATGGCATGAGCGCGTGTCGCGCCTACGCCAAGACAGGGACCGTGTGCGGGGTGACGACCTGCGCCGAAGGCAAGGTCAACGGTCGCATCTGCAACGGAACCGGGACCTGCGACACCGCGAGCACGGCGTGTTCCCCGTATGCGTGCGGCGCAACCTCGTGCAAGACCACGTGCACGGCGGACTCCGACTGCGCAGCGGACGCGTTCTGCACCACGACCGGCGCGTGCACCCCGAAGAGGAGCAACGGCGAGACTTGCGCCGTCTCCCGCGAGTGCAGCAGCGGCACGTGCGCGGACGGCTTCTGCTGCAACGCAGCCTGTACCGGTCAGTGCGAGTCGTGTGGCGAGCCCGGCAACGAGGGCAAGTGCGTTCCAGTGACGGGCAAGCCGCGCGGCAAGCGCCCCGCCTGCACGAGTGAAGGCGAGGCGTGCGGCGGCACGTGCAACGGCGTCACCGCGACCGAGTGCAAGTACCCGACGACGGAGTGCGGAAGCAGCTGCGCCGACGGCATCCAGAAGAGTCGCGTGTGCAACGGCGCGGGCGCCTGCCTTGCAGGCGACGAGAAGGCCTGCGTCGCGTATGCCTGCGATCCGGCGGGCAAGTGCCGCACCACCTGCACGACCGACGGCGATTGCGCGGCCGCGTATCACTGCTCCGAGGCCGCGTGCATCCCGGGGGGAAAGTGCTCCGATGACAACAGCGCCTCGATCGCCCCGGGCGGCGCGGTGACCCCGTGCGGCGCCTATCGCTGCGATCCCACGCCAGGCACTTGCCGCTCGAGCTGCACGAGCTCGGATCAGTGCGCGCCCGCCTACCTGTGCAGCCCGACCACCAAGAGCTGCGAACCGGCGCCGGCCGCCGCCGACGACGCCGGATGCGGCTGCCGCGTCGCGACACCGGCGTCTCCCGCGTCGTGGGCGTGGCTCGTCGGCCTGGCGATTTACGCGGCCACGCGCCGGTCAAAGACTCGCCGGCACTGACCGACCGGCTCGTCGTCCGGCCGCCGGCTGGCAGAATTTCGACCATCCCATCGCCCCGAAGTGCGAGTAAGCCACGTACAGGGACGATGCGATGAACGACCACTCCCCTCCGAGCCTCGAGCGCCGTGCGTTCTCGGCGCTGGTGGCGCTTCTCCTTGCGCCCGTCCTCGCGCAGGGCCTGTGGCGCCCGCTCGTGCACGTCTTCGGGCCGTCGGGACGCTCCGGCACGATCACCGGCGTGGCCCTCGCGATCAGCGGCACGATCCTCCTCGTCCAACGACTCCGCCCGGGTCTCCTGGCTTCTCTCGCTCTCGGAGCGTTCGTCGCCGTCGGCGCCACGGTCGGTTGGTCGCTCGCTCTTCCCGGCCTTCTCGCGCTGCTCATCGTCGTCGCTGCCATCGCGCCGCTCGTGCATTGGCTGCTCCCCCAGCTCCCGTCCGCGTTGGATGGCTTGGCCAGGCGCCACAAGGCTCTGGCGACGCTCTACGCGGTGTTGGCTGTGTCCGCGGTCGTCTCGACTGCGCGGGTGAGCATCTTCATCGGCGACTCCACGCGGGTGGATCAGCAGGTGCTGCCCGGCATGGCGTTCTTGGAGACCCACAGCTGCCTGACGGCCTATGTGCACGCCGCCGCGCTGAGCCGGAAGCACGTCGACAACCTCTACGCGGAGCATTGGTGGGATGGCTCTCATGGAGCCGAGAATGCCTACCGCCCCTTCACGCTCGACTACTACGCCTACCCACCGCCGTTCCTGCTGGTCACCGCGCCGCTCGCGCCCCTCGAGGGAGACTTCGCAGCACAACGCGCGCTGTGGTTCGGGCTCAATGGGCTCCTGTTTGCGGTGGGCCTGTGGGTCGTGGCTCGATGGGTCGAGGGGCCGAGCACGCACCGTGTTCTCTTGTTGGCCCCCGTCTTCTTCGGGAGCTTGCCGGTCCTCGCCACATTGCAGGTAGGCAACTTCCAGATTGCTGCTGTGGTGATATCGGTCCTCGCCATGGTGGCGATTCAGCGGGACCGTCCCATCGTGGGTGGGCCGCTGCTGGCGTTCGCGATCCTGTCCAAGCTCTCCCCGGGAGTCCTCGGCATCGTCCTGCTCGCTCAGCGTCGCTGGCGGGGCGCCGCCTGGGCCGCGGGTTCCGGAGTCGTCCTGTTCGCGTTGTCGATTCTCACGATCGGCCCGAGCCCGACTCGATACTTCCTGACCTATGCGCTCCCGCGCATCAGGTCCGGAGAGGCGTTCGCCTTCCTCGACGACACACCGTTCTCCATCCTGACGAACATGTCTGCCTTCGGGCTGCCCTTCAAGCTCCAGCTCCTCGGACTGTCGGTGGGCGACCCCTGGGCGCTCGCCCGTCGAATCGGCAATGTCTACTCCGCGATACTGGTCGTGCTCGCCATCCTCGCCGTGCGCCGAGGCGGTGATCGTCGAAGCCAGGCGATGGTCTGGATGTCACTGCTGGTGTTGGCCGCCCTGCAGAGTCCCTTCGCGCCCGGCTACACATCCATCGGGCTCCTCTGGGCGACGATGCTCCTGTCGGTCGAGATCCGAAGCCTTCGCGGAGGAGTCCTCCTCACGCTCGTCTGGCTCCTCATCGCCGCCGCACCGCCCTTCCAGTCGACGTCTCTTCTCGCGGCCTACAGCATTCTCCAAGCGGCGCTCATCTTCGGCGTTCCGACCTGGCTGATCCTCAGAAGCGCGACTTCACCGCTCGATCGGCCCGGAGCGGGCTCGAACCCACCCCCGGCATGACCTGCGCGAAGCGCGCTTCCGGCTCACTTTCGCGAGCCGTACCATTGCTCGACGAACCACGACGGCATTCCCGAGGCCTCCGGGGGGAGGGTCGCGTCGCGTTCGAGGCGCGGGAGCTCGCTCTCGAGGTCGAGGGCGCGCGCGATGCCGGAGATCACGGCGCGCTCCTCGTCGGCATACTCGCCGTCGATTCGCGCGAGGAACACCAAATCGCGCACGACGGCCTCCCGCGTGCGGCGCGACCAGGCGCGGCCGCGTGCGAGGAGCGTGTCGAGGTCCGCTCCGCTGGGGGCGACGGGCTCGGGGAGGCCGAAGAACGCGGCCTGTTGCTGGATGAACGCACGCTCGCCGAGGTGCACGAGCTCGTCGGCGGCGGCGACCGCGGCCAGGGCCGCGAGGTACGGCTCGGGCTCGATCCGCTCGTACGCCGGAGCGATCGCGCGACTGTCGGGTGCGCGCGCCAGGGCCTCCTCGGCGTCGTCGGCGCTCCCGATGGGCACCGCCGCGATGATCGAGACGACCGGCACGTCGGCCGCGTCGATCGAGGCGTGGAGCTCGCGGCGCACGATGCGGACAGCGTCGGTGTCGAGGGCCGGCAGGTCGCCGGTGACCCGAGCTTCGTACCCGGTGGCGGTGAGGCGCGCGAGCCAGGAGGACGCGCTCTCGTGACGCTCGCTGCGCTCGTCCTCCGGGTTGCTCAGGATGTCGGCGATCTCGCGGCCGAAGAAGCCGACCTTGAGGGCGTTCCGATCGCTCTGCGCGAGAGGCAGCACGTCGAGCGTGCGGAAGACCGCGCCGAAGTGCGCCCAGCAGTTGCGAAACCGCGAGAAGAACCGCCGCTCGAGGTGATCGACATCGGGCTCGCCGAGGACGAGCAGCGCGGGGTCGAGCGTGCGGAGGCGCCGGAGCACGTCGTTGCGCTGGTCGCGACCGTGGTCGTCGGCGATGTGGTGCAGGGCAAAGGAGGCGTTGATCACCGGACGGCTCGTGCAGGCCTCGCGCATCCTGCGCAGCTCGCCCTGCGTCAGCGATTCGGCGGCGCCGAGGACCGGCAGAAACGTCACGTCGGCGGATGCACGCGCCGCCGCTTGCTCGACGTTCCGCCGCGCCTCCTCGAGCGCCCAATCGGACGGCTCGATGCCGATGACGGTGAGCCGCGCTGGCAGCGCCTTCTGCGCGCTCAGGTCGTCGATCAACACGCAGACCTGCCGCCCCGTGCCGATGCCCACGTCGACGATCGTCGGGTGCGACACGCCCGCGATCGCGCGGGCGATGGCGTCGTTGGCGAGCCGGGTCGCGAGGCCCACGAAGGGCACGGCGCGGCCGAGGAGGTTGAACAGGTGGATCTGCGGGACGTCGAACTGGTGGAGGTAGAGGTTCGCTTGCTCCGCCGTTGCGCCCGCGAGCCGGCGGGCGATGGCGGCGCCGAACACATAGAGGCCCACGCTCCGCGGATCTTCCGCTCGCGCGACCTCGGCGAGCAGCGCGTTGAGCGCGCGCTCCGCCTCGTCCCTGCGCCCCTCGTCGACCGATCGCGCGACCGCGTGCAGACGCTCGACGTTCGCTTCGAACATCTGCGATCCGAACCATGAATCAACCGGAGTCGCAACCCCGCGTCCACACGCGTGGACGAATTCGTCCACACATGTGGACTCCCTCGAGCTCCAGAGCTTTGCCTTCCGCGGCGGACCGTCCATCCCTGCCTCGAGGAGGCGAGCATGGAAGACGGCGAGACGGTGGGGGACTGGGCGACGCGATGGGTGACGAGCCGTGAGAGGCGCGGACTCTCCTCGGTGCGGGATGATCGCTCGCGACTGCGTCGACACGTACTCCCCGAGATTGGTGGCGCGACGATCGCGCGCCTCGACACGAACCGCTTGGAGGATCTCCGCGACGAGCTCGACTCGAAGATCCGAAATGACCTGCTCGCATGGCGCACTGCGCAACACGTTTGGGCCCTCGTGCGCGCGATGTTCCGCGACGCGACCCGCAGCAAGCAGCGCAACCTTCGTATCCGCACCGATGACCCCTGCAGCGGCATTGCGCCGCCGGATCGAGGGCTGACGAAGCAGAAGCCGTTTCTCTTCCCGTCCGAATACCTTGCGCTGGTCTCGTCGGACGCGGTGCCGGTTCGATGGCGCCGTCTTGTCGTACTGTCGACGTGTCTCTACTTGCGCGTCGCTGAGCTCGAAGCCCTTCGATGGGACGACGTGGCGATGGAGCAGGGAATGATCCACGTGCACCGCGCCATCGATCGCGTTCGCGGCGTGGACAAGTCCACCAAGACAGGTGGATCGCGCCGCTTCCGAATCGAGCCGAGCGTTCTTCCATTGCTCGGCCGCCTGCACCGAGAGTCACAGGGCAGCGGCCGCGTGGTCCGGTCGCTCGGGCCCATCGACCGTTTCACGCTCGCTCGCGACCTGCGCAAGTATCTCGCGCTGGCCGGCGTACAACGCGAGGAACTGTTCGCAGACGACGTCGCGCGGAGCAGGATCACGTTCCACGATCTGCGCGCCACGGGCATCACGTGGATGGCGGTCCGGGGCGACGATCCGCTGAAGATCCGGCAACGAGCGGGGCATCGAAGCCTCGCGACGAGCGAACGGTACATCCGGGTGGCGGAGGAGCTGCGGCCGGGGTTCGGCGTGGTCTTTCCCCCCGTTCCAGACGAGATCGTCAACGGCCCCCTTAGATGAGGATACGACTCTGCACCCGCGCCGCGTCCCGAAGGCATGACCCGTGACCCGTGATGGAGGGCGACGAGGGTCGCGCGGCCTGCTGTCTGCGAGCGCACGGGGCAACGGAGCCATCACCTGTTGGTGATGGAAAGTCGACGAGCAGCGCCGCTGGACGTGGGACAACGAGCCGCTTCAACGGAGCCATCACCCGTTCGTGATGGAGAGACAGCCTTCACCGCCGCGCGGGTCTCGGGCGACATCGCCTTGCTTCAACGGAGCCATCACCCGTTGGTGATGGAGAGGTATCACGGTCACCGAGCACGCGTGCTCGTAACCGTGGCTTCAACGGAGCCATCACCCGTTGGTGATGGAGAGTTGATCGGGTAGCTCTTGCTCGCGTACGTGATCGTCCGGCTTCAACGGAGCCATCACCCGTTGGTGATGGAGAGGCGACCGCGCCAAGCTGCAAGAGATCGAGATGCGTCTGCTTCAACGGAGCCATCACCCGTTGGTGATGGAGAGGCCTCGATGCGTTCACGCCTCACGCCGGGGATATTTTGCTTCAACGGAGCCATCACCCGTTGGTGATGGAGAGCTGCTGCACTAACGTTCGACATTGGTTGACTCCTCCGGGCTTCAACGGAGCCATCACCCGTTGGTGATGGAGAGCGCAGTCGCCGAGTTCTTGCGCCTGCAAGCCCTCGAGGCTTCAACGGAGCCATCACCCGTTGGTGATGGAGAGCGGCCATGCGTGCGACGACCGCCCCCCAGGCGCCGAGGCTTCAACGGAGCCATCACCCGTTGGTGATGGAGAGTCCGTCGCCTTGCCGTCGATGGCGTCGATCTCGAAGTTGCTTCAACGGAGCCATCACCCGTTGGTGATGGAGAGGCTCGTAGCGCTACACGTCGCTCGACCCGATAACGTGGCTTCAACGGAGCCATCACCCGTTGGTGATGGAGAGGCGGCGTTTCATGGGTATCCGCGCGGCGCCGAACATTGGGCTTCAACGGAGCCATCACCCGTTGGTGATGGAGAGCCCCACCACTGGTCCTTCAGATACGGGACCTTCGACGCGCTTCAACGGAGCCATCACCCGTTGGTGATGGAGAGGCGCTGGCCGGAGGTTCAGGCTGGACGCCGGTCCAGCAGCTTCAACGGAGCCATCACCCGTTGGTGATGGAGAGCCCGGGCCCGATCGATGTCGTGGGCGTGCTCGCGTCCCTGCTTCAACGGAGCCATCACCCGTTGGTGATGGAGAGCGGGCGTGCAAGCGAGCGAGTGCAGCGATAACACGCTGCTTCAACGGAGCCATCACCCGTTGGTGATGGAGAGTCGGGCGCACGCGAGACCTCTCGAGTGCGGCCGACCGCGCTTCAACGGAGCCATCACCCGTTGGTGATGGAGAGTCACTCGAGAGG
>Ga0208492_1000316_pt1 | contig 43628 bp, 40 predicted proteins | sample Subbioar_CSW14AB_FD_184820 | JGI IMG/M metagenome (GOLD analysis project Ga0208492, IMG submission 184820) | Serpentinite rock and fluid subsurface biosphere microbial communities from McLaughlin Reserve, California, USA - CR12Mar_CSW14AB (SPAdes) | ecosystem: Environmental > Terrestrial > Deep... | reverse complement strand
CGAGATTGGCGCAGGTGATCGATGTACTGCTGACGGAAATACAGGGCTGGTTAATATTAACCACTTGTTTTAATGTGTCGGTGCCGCCGCCGCAGCTATAATTCAAAATAAGCTGAACTGTATAAATCCCTAATGAAGGGAAGGAATGAGCCGGACTAAAAAGTGTTGAGGTATTGGCAGAGCCCGAAGCAGGATCTCCAAAATTCCAGGTTTGACCCGTCAGAGAATACCCGGTGGCTGCACAGCTAAAAAAAGTTGAGGTATTAATAGTGGCAGGTGCCGTAAAAGAAGCAGTCTGGCAGCCGAACGCGTTGCTTACGGTAAAAGTAAAGGGTGGGGGAGGAGGGTGCGACCCAAAAGCGATAAAGTTCGGAATACTGCGAAAAGTGCTCTTCGGAGAAATACTTTGCCCGTTGTCGTTGTAATTACAGCTCGCCCCGCCGAGATTAGGGCTGTCAATGACGCCCAGCATGGAAGATTTTGCACAGTATATTTTTCCATTCGGAGCCATTTGCATGCTCCATATGCCGCCGGTAGAAATAGTGTATTGCGACGCAACAATTGCGGTGCCTGTTCCTGCGCAAAGATCCCATTGCCTGAGATGCCCTCCAAAACCTCCGGCATAAAATTTAGTTCCATCCGGTGAAAATTCGCAGCCATAGGATGAAAAACCGGAAGTAATGAGTGCCAGCGAATTGGATACGACTCCCGTAGAAGCGTCAAAATCGAACAGGTCAACCGTACCCAAATAGTCAGTCATACCTAGTTTTTTACCATTTGGTGATATCTTCATACAACCTAAAGAGTAGGGCGGACCGACTGCGGAGCCAATCGAAGAAATAACTGCCGTTGTATTTACCCCTGCAGCTGTTAATTGGTAAGCCCTGAAATTACTTGAGCTTAATTCATGAGCAACAACCCAGTAATCTATTCCATTACAATGCCGCGTGGCCGTTATTTTTTCATAACAGGAGTTGTTATACAGGGGTGAGTTTTTTACTGTTACTGAACCATTGCCTGATGCCAGGCTCATATCAACAATCGAATAATTGAGGCCATTCGTTCCACTTACCCCCATCATCGTAAAAATATAATACAGGGTAGTGCTTCCTGGTTTTTGAATAATAATGCATGATTGACAAGGACTATTACCTCCGAAAAGACCCGTGCCATTTGCCATAGCCACGTGCGTTTGGTCATAAACCGTAACGCCATCTGTATAAAATAAAAGATTCCCGCTTGAGTTTGAGATCGTCGCGCAGCCTTCTATGGAAGTCAGAGCTCCGTTAGTAAGAATGGTGGGTGGATTGGTTACAAAATCAAGCCCTGCCTGGTTACCGAAATACCATTTTCGGGCTTCGTTTTGTGAGTAGAGGAAAGCGTTAAAAACATAAAAGAAAATAATAAAATATCTCAGGCAGTTTTTCAAAACGCAATTTTTAACTATCTAACTAAAATAGGAAAAAAAAGTGAAACAGAAAAGATAACTGCCGAATAGTTATGAAAGGTAAAAACGGAGTATTTACCCTGGCATTTCAGATAAAATCTTTATTTAAGAACCCCTATATCCTTGCCAATTTCGGAGAAAAATGTTTTTACCTTTTTACCGGTGGCTTCATCGCCGGTAGCGCGTATGTATGTATCGGTAAGCGTGACTACATTTTGATGAAAGAACTTTTTCATTTCATCAATCATCATATCCTTTGTCCACAGATCAATTCTCAGGGTGTTGTTCTCTTTAGTATCCCATAATGCGATCATCAGGCTGCTGCATTCGCTTGCCTCACCTGAATCAGGAGCATTCCATTTAATAGAATGAGGTAAATTATTTTCGTCAACGGTAACTTTAAAGTTTATTTCAGTGGTCTTCATTATTTTATTCTCCTAGTATTTTAAATTCAATTCTCCTGTTTTGCGCATGCTCCAGTTCACTGCAGGGTTCGTTATCCTTACACTTGTTTATAAGTTTTGACTCTCCATATCCCTTGGAAATAATACGTTTGGCATCTATTCCGGATTTGGCAATATAATCCTGAACCGTTTTTGCGCGCAGCTGGCTAAGTTTTAAATTGGAAAGCTCATTTCCCTTGCTATCCGTATGCGCCCCTACCTCAATCTTCAATTGTTTATTTGTGTTTAACACCAGTATGACCTTATCCAGTATTTCCCTTGCCTGGGGAGTAAGGTTGTATTTACCACTTTCAAACAGGATATTTTCAACAATGGATTTAGCGGGTTCGGTAACACTTCTTTTCTGCGAAGTCGGATTTTTAGAATCGATGAATTCAAGCCATGGATCCTCCAGTTCCAGGTCGCGCATCCTCGATATTTCAGCATTTACAGGCTTGTAAGAGAACTTTGAACCTTTCTGATGTGTCATTATTTTGATAAGATTGTCATCGTTGCTGTAAATGATGATATCCTTAAAAACATCCAGGATATTATCGGTATTTTCCGCGCTTAGGTAGAACCGTTTTAAAAATGGCAGGTACTTGAATTTAAACGTTCCGAAATTGTCGGTAATGGCGCTGTCAATTACCTGGTATTCATCATTCAAAAGAACGATCTTTAGTTTTCCTATTGGTGTGTTAACGTTATCCCCGTATATGGTAGCCTTAATATCCATTTTCATTTCATCTTCATCTACTGAAACATCATTAAACACTTCGTTGTAGCTCGAGTTAATTTTCAAAGCGGGCTTTCCCGCGATCAGGCTGTCCAGTGAACCGATAAAATTATCTTCTTTACTCAGCAGGTCTACTCTTTCTCCGGGAATATTTTTTGCATTGATCCCGATATAATACCTGTGGTCTGGTCTGATATCCTCAAATACAAAGGTTCCAAATAAATTGGTTGTGGTTTTTTTAATTATCGTATGGTGTTCGTTAAACAGGTAGACTTCCTGTTTTGCGTAGAACTTTTTTTCTTTAGCGGTTGAGGAAACCAGCTTACCGCCAATATTAGTAGTAAAATGATTATCTACCAGTTTTGAGATCTCCTGGGACCCCAGGTTCCATTCGCATAGCCCGTTTGAAGGTATAGAGCTGGTAACACTCAGATTTTTAGACGTGACAAGGTGAAGCGCGTTTTCGCCGCTGATCTCCTTGTTTTCCATTTGAATTTTTGATACGTCTGAAGCGGCAATACCCGTAAATACAAAAGCTCCAAACCGGTTTGTATATGTCGATTTCACAAGATCTCCGTTCTTGTTATAAATAGAGATGGGTTTGTTTTTTACAGTTAACTGCGGATTTCCGTTTAAAAAAACCTTACCGGCAACGATCGATTGCACTTCAATTATCTGTCCTATCTCTACTTTTTTTGTTGTGTCCACAACTGCTTTTGGTTCCGCAGATTCCTTTACCGGCTTTTTTATAACTGTCCTGGCAAACGCATTGTTGTATGTCGTGTCATCCACCATATGTTTTGTACCATTAAACACCACTTTAAAAAATGGATTTTTAAAAACGGTGGTATCTATGTCTTCATCCGTTTTATAAACAAAAGGGATATTAAACTCATAACCCATCAGGTATTCATACTTTTCCCGCGGAACGGTATTGGCCAGCACCTGCATATACATAACGGGACTTTGTGGATGTTGGAAATAAATGTCGTATATCTTTCCATAGTCAAGTTCCAGCTTGAACTCTGATTTTGACTGGGTGTTAAGCGTTTTGGTAACAACGCCGTCACCCTTAACGATAACATTCACCTGTTTCACCGGGGAATTGTTGATCATAGTGTGACCGATCAAAATGATTTGCCCGCTGGAAATAAAACTAAAACAAAACGTGTAAAGTAATAAGTAGATTTTTTTCATTACGTAAGTGCTAAAAGTATAGGTTTTAGCCCTTACAGCCAAAAATTTCTTTGATAATATTTTCAAAATACTTACATATCTTACGTCACATTATTCTTTACACTCTCTGTAAAAGGCTTCACAGAGGCCCAGCCCATTTAACCTCCAAAGAGTCCGGGCATAGTTCAAGCAGTTCAAGCATGCTTTTTCTTAGCGCGGGGTGTACCTGGTTGCCGGCTATTTCACATAAGGGAACTAAAACGAATTTACGCAGATGCAGCCGTGGATGTGGAATTCGTAAGTACTGTGAATCGATAATGTCATCATTGAACAATAAAATATCAATGTCCACGGTTCTGTCTGAGTTTTGTTCGCCATTGCGCAGCCTTCCTAACCGGCCTTCAATTTCTAATAATTTTTCCAGCAGAATTTCCGCTGCAAGACCCGTTCTCAGTTGTAGCGCCATATTAAGGTACTTATTTTTCGAAACAGACCCCCAGGCCTCGGTTTCATAAATTCCTGACAGGCCTAGTATTTCTCCACAGGCCGGCTCCAGCGCGGATATAGTTTTACGAAGGTTTTCCAACCGGTCGCCCATATTTCCGCCTAAACCTAAAAAAGCTACATTCATAACATCTTCACGGATTCAATCATTAATTATTTCTAATTTTACAGCAAATCACAAATATATTACAATAGCCTGTGTCCGGCTATATTTATCTTACAGTTAAAAATAATAATATTGGCATATGAAACAGTTTTTTGGTGCGTTCTTCGGGTCTATTATAGGAATTATAATTGCAACACTTCTGGCAATTTTTGTTGTCATAGCCGTTGTTAAATCCAGTTTTAATGAGGCTTTTAAGGATAAAGAAGAAGTTTCCGTCGCAAAAGCCAATTCCATTCTCAGACTGGTGCTTGACGGTGAAATTACAGAGAGGCAAAAGGAAAACCCCTTTAAGGAACTTGGAAATGTTGGCCCGTTTGGGGGTAACGAAGGACTGGGGTTGAATGTGCTGATCAAAAAAATAGAAGCGGCGGGATCCGATAAGAATATAAAAGGAATTTACTTGCTCATTAAAAATGTACGCGCGGGTTCGGCAACATTGCTTGAGCTGAGAAATGCCCTTGAGGAATTCAAAAAGTCGGGAAAATTTATTTATGCTTATTCTGAAAATTATTCTCAGCAGGAGTATTTCCTGGCCTCTGTCTCCAATAAGGTCTTTTTAAACCCGCAAGGAAGCTTTGATTGGAAAGGTCTCGGGGCAAGCCTTATGTTCTTTAAGCACAGCTTTGAAAAACTGGATATAGAAATGCAGGTATTCAGACATGGTAAATTTAAGAGTGCAGTTGAACCGTTTCTACTTGATAAAATGAGTCAGGCAAACCGTTACCAGGCCGAAGTGTTTTTAAACAGCATCTGGAGCACCATGCTGACTTCTGTCTCAAAAGACAGGAAGATAAGTGTGGATGATCTGAATAAGATGGCCAATACCCTCGCAATACGGTTTCCGGAAGATGCGCTGGGCAAATTTGTGGACGCTTTGGCTTACGAAGATGAAGTTGTTGCGGAATTAAAAAAGACAATAGGAATGGAAGAGTCGCAAAAATTAAAGTTTTTGGATTTTGATAAATATGAAATTGATAACCAGGGCAAATCTAAGTTCGGGAAAATAGCAGTGATTTATGCAAATGGCAACATCTCAAGTGGCGATGGTAATGATGAAGAGATTGGAAGCGACAGGCTGGCGAAAGCGGTCAGGGAGGCACGTCTTGATGATAAAGTAAAAGCAATTGTCTTACGGGTAAATTCACCTGGCGGAAGTGCACTTGCCAGTGATGTGATCTGGCGTGAAATGGTGCTGGCAAAAAAAGTAAAGCCAATGATTGTAAGCATGGGAAATCTTGCGGCAAGTGGCGGCTATTATATCAGCTGCGCGGCAGACCGCATTTTTGCACAGCCAAATACAATTACCGGCTCCATCGGCGTTTTTGGGATCATCCCGAATCTGCAGAAAATGCTCGAAAATAAATTAGGGATCACAATTGATACGGTAAATACGAACAAATACAGCGATATGGGCACTGGCCTGCGCCGTGTTTCGGAAAAGGAATACAACTATATTCAAAGCTCCGTTGAAAGGGTATACGATACCTTTACGAAACGGGTGGCAGAAGGTCGTAACATTAGCCAGGCCGAAGTGGATAGTATAGGCCAGGGACGTGTATGGACGGGTGAAGATGCCGTTAGGATAAAGCTAGTAGATGAGTTGGGAGGGTTAAACGAAGCAGTTGCCTACGCGGCGAAAAAAGCAAAACTGAAAGAGTATGCTATAACAGAGCTTCCAAAACAAAAAAATCCGTTTGATGAATTGCTTGGAAAAAAAGAAAGTGAAATGGAAACCCGCATGATCAAAAAGAATTTAGGTCCGGTATATATTTATTTTAAGCAGTTGCAGAATGTTCTCGGGTTTGAAGGGATCCAGGCCCGTCTGCCTTTTGAAATAATAATAAACTGACATCAGCTGCTCAGTAATCGTGTGTACAGATTATTCATGTCGGAACACAGGCGCGAATAGCTGAATTTTTTGATCACTTCCTGGCTGGCGATCCCCGCTTTTTTATTTACTTCTTCAAAATTATTGACCGCATACAGCAAATTTTGTTTGAAGGTCTCGGCGTCTTCTGCATCCGAAAGAAGTCCGCATTCAGGGTGAAGTATATCCTGGATCCCACCTACATTTGTTGTAATAATATATTTAGAGGCGGCCTGCGCTTCGATTAAGCTAACAGGGGTACCTTCGTTTTTAGAGGTCAGGCATACAAGATCAAGCCCCGCAAGGGCGATATCCACTTCTTTTATCCAACTGGTAAAAACAATGAGTGAATTTGTATTTTCCAGAGTGGCGAAACCGAGTTGTTTTTGCTCAACATATGAAATGAGTTGTTCCCGGGTTTCACCATCGCCAATAATAAAGGTTCTTATTTTTTTATTCGTGTTCCTGGAAATATGGTCAACCGCATCTATGAATAAATAATGGTTTTTAATGGGAGCGAGGCGCCCAATAATACCAATGGCAATTTCATCGTCCTCAACCGCGTATTTTTTACGGAAAGAATTTCTTTTTTCAGTTTTGTTTTCGGTAAACCGCTTTAGGTCGAAGCCAAGGGGAATGACGTGCATTTTAACCGGCTCACATATTTTGTGAATTTCTGTAAGTTCTTTTTTCTGAACATTACTGATAGCAATAATTGCAGTACTTTTTTTTGCAAGGTAACGCTCAATGAATTTAAAGACCCCGGTTTTAAAACTGCCAAAATAACCGTGAAAAACATGGCCGTGAAACGTATGCACAATAACCGGAACTTGGCAGTGAATGGCCGCGAGTCTCCCCACCGCACCGGCCTTGCTGGCATGTGTATGCACAATGTCGGGCTTAAATTCTTTTATTATTTTTTTTATTCTTTTATAAGCGAAATAATCTCCGAGCGGATTAATACTTCTTCTCAGCTCATGAATGATCCTCGGCTCTAGTCCGAGGGAATGTGGAATGTAAAGGGAACTTTCTTCTCCCTCTTCTTCCGGTCCGCCTATCAGCAGGGTTTCATATTCCGAAGGCAGGTACCGGCTCAGGTAAGAAACATTGTAACTGATCCCGCCAAGGTTAAAACGGTTTATGATACGTAAAACTTTTGGCATGTTAGCACAAATTGATTTTAAGTCTTTAATAAAATGAGAGATGAGTCGGCCTTTTTTTAAGATGAACAGCCTGTTTGCGTCCACTAATTTTAAGGACAAAAATGTCTCCCTGTTTTTTTGGTAAATATACTTTTTTGTGGTGTTTAAATTATAATTATCTTAGTCCTCCCTTTTGAAAATGCCGAGATATATAATTTTACTTTTTTTGTTAGTGGTTTTAAATCCTTTAAGCGCTCAGCAGCTAAGATTTAAACATATAACAAGCGAGGAAGGCTTAAGCACAAACTTCGTTAAAACCATTATTCAGGACGATCTGGGCTTTATGTGGTTTGGTACTCAGGACGGTCTGAATAAATATGATGGTTACCAGATCAAGGTTTTTAAGAACGACCCGACAAATATCAACTCTTTGTCCTGTTCAGACGTCACTGCTTTAAAAGAGGTAAGACCAAATCTTATTCTTGTGGGCACGCGCGAAGGACTTAACTTTTTTGATCCAGTAACTGAAAAATTTTCGGCACTCCAGAAAGTAGATGGACGCTTAAACTCACACATCAATACTATCTTTAAACTCGATGAAAACAATGCGCTCATAGGAACTGAAGGTGGCGTATTCATTCTGAATTTTTCAGACAAAACAATCAAAAATCCCTATTTTAAAGTAGAGGAGAAAGTAAATGTAAAGTGTATTGAACGGGTAAATGACGAGGTATACGTTGGTACGCTGAACAAAGGACTTTGGAAGTTGACCAAAAAGAACACGCTTGAAAAAGTGCAGTTTATCGTTCCTGATTACATTAATGTAAATATCAGTGATCTTGAAGCCATTACTCATATTGGCAGCTACGGCGGCAAAATGTACCTAGGTACTTATGGTTTCGGCATTTTTAAAGTAGACAGGCAGTTCGAGATCGAATCCAAGATCTCATTTTCTAAACAAAGTGAGGCATCTAATTATATTAAGGATTTTGTGATCCGGGATAACAAGATCTTTACTGCTACCTCCTGGGGCGTTCTGGTGTATAACCTGTTAAATGAGAATATTGACTTATACACAAAGCAGGAAGCGCCCTTGTCCTTAAATTCAAATCCATGCAATTGTATTTTTAGCGACAGGGAAAATAATTTCTGGATCGGTACAGACCTTGGCGGCGTTAATATTTCTTTTTTCAGATCACAGAAATTCCCTAATTCTACTTACAATTACGAAACAAATTTCACTAATATATATGCGTTTTCTGAAGAGAAAAAGGGGTCCATAATGCTGGGAGGTGTAAAAACGTTTCATCAGTTAAATCTGGAGAACGGAGCGGTTACATCTCACAACAAAATGATCGAGGATGGCACGGTTCTGAGCATTGCCAAAGAATCAGAAAATGTTTATTGGTTGGGAACCTGGGGTAACGGACTCATCCGGTATGATAAGTCTTCCAAAAAATCACAGAATTATTTAAAGGATGGCGTTGGCGGAACGATCCTTTGTCTTAAAATAGATGGAGAAGATCTTTATGCCGGTTCTGTTGGGGACGGCCTGTTCAAAATAAATCTCAAAACGTTCGTTGTTACTCAATTCACGGAAAAAGAGGGTCTTCCGGGTTCGAATATCAATACGATTTTTAAAGATGCCAAAGGTAACGTATGGCTTGGAATGTCTGATGTGGGACTTGTAAAAATGGATGGCTTTGATAAGGATGGGAAGCTTAAAGTTTTAAAGACCTATACCAATAAAGGCAAGCTGGGAGAAATAGCTTCCAACATGGTATTGGGAATAAATGAAGATAAAAGCGGGAATATATGGGCCGCGACTTCTACGGGTTTAAGCAAGTTGTTATCGAATAACACATTTTATAATTTTTATTCAAAAGACGGACTGGCAAATACGTATCTGTATTCTATTCTAAAAGACAGCGTCAATAATTTCTGGATGAGTTCAAACGCCGGGATCATAAGGTTTAATCCAATGCAGGCTGAAAAGGAGATCACTTTCAAGAATTACAGTATTAAAGATGGCCTGGTAAATACAGAATACAACAGCGGGGCTGCATTTGTGTCGGAGTCGGGGATGATGTATTTTGGAGGGGCCAAAGGGTTTAACGCTTTCCGTCCATCTGCCATTAAGGATAATTTGCACGTGCCTGAGGCCTATGTGATAGGTTACAAAAGAGGCGGGAACGATGTTGAAACAGATTCGCTGATCACCTATAAAAAACAATTAACCCTCGACTGGCAGGAGAATTATTTTCAGTTTGAGCTGGTTGCAATGGATTACAGCGATCCTGCGAAGAACAAATTCAGATATAAGCTTGAGGGGTATGACAATGATTGGTCCGCGCCGAGCAATGTACGTTATGTGTCATATACTCAATTACCAGGCGGAGAATATACATTCAAAGTAAAGGCGGCAAATAATGACGGGATCTGGAATGATAAACCTTTTGAGATCCGGATCACGGTTATTCCTCCCTTTTGGAAAACCAAAACATTTTATGCCATTATCATTATACTTGGTGTGGCGCTGATTTATTTGTATACCCAATACCGTACCCGCGCAATCAAGAAAGAAAACAAAGTGCTGGAGAATAAGGTAGCGGAACGCACCCGCGAACTGGAAGAAAAGAACAGGGACATTATGGGCAGTATCGAGTATGCAAAACGTATTCAGGAAGCCATCTTACCTTCAAAAGATAACATCTACAGAAAGTTAAAAAAAGTGTTTATCCTCTACCAGCCAAAAGACATTGTGAGTGGAGACTTTTATTGGTTCGCTGAAGAAAACGGAATTAAGATCTTTGCCGTGGTGGATTGTACAGGTCATGGAGTTCCTGGGGCGTTTATGAGTATGATCGGCCATAATCTCTTACACCAGATCGTTCTTGAAAAAGGGGTAACCGACCCGGGTGAAATATTAAACAACCTTCATAAAGGGGTGCAGGAAGCTTTGCGCCAGGGCCACAATGAGATCAGCACCAATGATGGGATGGATGTTTCTATTATAACAATTAACGATTCAGCGAAGGAAATTAAATGGGCCGGGGCCAACAGGCCTTTGGTTATGGTAAATAAAGACGGAGAACTTTCAAAGCTGGACGGAAATAAGTATCCGATTGGTGGCGCGCAGTACGATGTAAACAGAAGTTTCACCACACATAAGGTAAATCCTTCCAAAGCGTCCATGGCCTATATGTTCTCCGATGGTTATGCCGATCAGTTTGGCGGAGAAAAAGGAAAAAAATTCATGGTAAAGCGTTTCCACGACCTGTTGGGAACCATCCATTTAAAAACGGCAGAAGAGCAGCGTACCGTGCTGAAAAACAATTTTGAACAATGGCGTTTAAATCATGAGCAAGTGGATGACGTTTTGATCGTTGGTATTGAAATTTAAATTTTATCATTATATTTGTCTACACAATTCCTACATTGGTCTGTTATAAAGCACAATTGATGATAGAACCCCCTCGGATCTTTTTAATTTTAGGTTGTTTTTGTTCGTTGTATTTTACAGGCTGTAGCAAAAAGGAAACTATGGAAGTAGACAATGAAACCCAGTCTGTTGTGGATTATGCAATTGCCGACCAGGAATTCGCTGCTATTATTCCCGCGGTTTACCAAAGCCTTCTTGTTACAAAAGGTACCGGCGCTCAAACAGGTTTTCCTCTTTTATCGTGCGATACCCTCACATACCTGAGCGGCGATACTACTGATTTTGATCCAAATCCTGTATATTCCCTGAATGTATCAAATACATCGTGTTCTCTTATAATACCTGATGGCAAGGTAAGAGCAGGCAAAATAACCATAAGACTAACCGGCAAAATAAGGATGCCAGGCTCTCAGATGGTGTTGAAATTGTATGATTATGGGGCTTCGGGAATCAGTTATTCCTGCGACAGCCTGGTACTCAGCACAAGGGAGTCTGTAGCCTCCTACGCCTCTTTTGGAGTAAAACTGGTAAATGGTCTCTGTAAAACCGGCCCTTATTCCATAAAATATAAGTTCGACAGGATTTTTACGGTATACCCGGCAGGTGATGCTGCAGGCTCTGATGCGGTTGTTTATATGTATGGCGATGGCTCGGGAACAAACAGGCAGGGTAAAAACTTTTCAACAAATACAGTACAGGGAACCTCTCTCGTAAAGCATAAAACCTGTAAGTATATAGATAAAGGAATAATGGAATTAACCCCGGAAGGCTTTAAAACAAGAATGATAAATTTCGGAGATGGTAATTGTGATGACGAGGCAACTTTTACAGTTAATGAAAATACTGTGGCATTTAAATTAAAATAATATATATTTACACCAAATTAAAACAAATTATTCCATAGTGGACGTTTTCGATATATACGATAAAATGGAACGCAATAATATTTTGCTTTCATTCAAAGGAGAGATCACTTCTGATTTATTGACGTCCATTCTTCAGATCATGGAGAATAAAATGGATAATATGCAGGAAGAACCTAAGATGAAAAAGAAGGTTTATAATGTCCTGGTGGAATGCCTTCAGAATTTATACCATCACCTTGATGAGATAACCGAAGTGGATTCTGAAAAAATAAGGTCTGCTATTTTTACGATCGGTAAAATAGATAATAAATATTCTATTATCACGGGCAACTACATTCTTAATGAAAATATAAACGGATTAAGGTCCAGGCTCGACGAGGTTAATTCTTTAAATAAGGAAGAGTTAAAAGAATATTACAAAAGGGTTTTAAACAATGGTGAAATGTCTTTAAAAGGCGGGGGAGGTTTAGGAATGATAGACATTGCCAGAAAAACAGGCGAAAAATTAGACTATAATTTTTTGGAAATTGACAATAAAGTTTCTTTCTTTACACTTAATATAAAAGTATCAAATCAACAAAACTAAAATTTACAACTATGGAAAAATATTCTATTGAAGGCACACCAAAAACACCAAGTATAAACTTTGACTTGAATGGTGGGATACTGGAAGTAAAAGGGCGTTCAATTCCTGAAAATTCTATTGAATTTTATAAGCCATTGGTGGATGCGTTAGATAAATATGCAAGTGCCGCAAAGCCTGCAACTACTGTAAATGTTCAGTTAGAGTATTTTAATACATCTTCTTCAAAATGCATCCTCGATGTGTTTAAAAAACTTGAAGGTATAAATAAAGGCGGAAGCGCTGTTACGATCAACTGGCATTACGAGGAAGATGATGAGGATATGCTGGAAGCCGGTGAAGATTATCAGGCTATCATTAATGTGCCTTTTAAAATGATTATGGTTAACGAATAATTTTCGTTTTTGATTATAAAAACCCTGTCAATGTTAAACCTGACGGGGTTTTTTTTATTATATTTGTTTCCCTTTTTAAAAGTAAAAATATGTCAACCAAAATTTCAGAATTATTAGGCGTAAATGCAGACAAGCTGTTAAATCATACCTGTAAAACAATATCAAAAGACCTTATCCATTTACCTGGTAACGACTTCGTTGACCGTATATTTTCCCATTCAAACCGTAACCCGCAGGTATTAAGAAGTTTAAACCAGTTATATAATACAGGCAGGCTTTCAGGTACGGGTTATATGAGTATTTTACCTGTGGATCAGGGAATTGAACATAGCGCAGGCGCGAGTTTCGCTCCGAACCCCTTATATTTTGACAGTGAGAATATCGTTAAACTTGCAATTGAGGGCGGCTGTAACGCGGTAGCGTCTACTTATGGGGTGTTAGGCTCCGTAGCCAGGAAATACGCACACAAGATCCCTTTTATAGTTAAGATCAATCACAACGAATTTTTATCCTATCCTAATAAATTTGACCAGATCATGTTTGGTTCTGTGGAAGAGGCATGGAACATGGGTGCTGTGGCAGTAGGAGCAACCATCTATTTTGGTTCCCCTGAATCAGGCAGGCAGATCGTGGAAGTAGCGCAGGCTTTTGAGCGCGCGCATGAATTAGGAATGGCTACTATCCTTTGGTGTTATACCCGTAACAATGCCTTCAAAAAAGATGGTGTGGATTATCATACCGCAGTCGATTTATCTTCACAGGCAAATCATTTAGGCGTAACCATTCAGGCCGATATCATCAAACAAAAACTATCGGATAAAAATGGCGGCTATACTGCTATCAATTTTGGCAAAACACATGCAAAAGTATATACTGAACTTACTACAGATAATCCGATAGACCTTTGTCGTTACCAGGTTGCTAACTGTTATATGGGACGTATGGGCCTAATTAACAGCGGCGGGGAAAGCAAGGGAGAAAGCGATCTTTCAGAAGCGGTAACAACTGCTGTAATTAACAAAAGAGCAGGAGGCCAGGGTCTGATAAGCGGCCGTAAAGCATTCCAGAAACCGGTAAAAGAAGGTGTAGCTTTGTTGAACGCTATCCAGGACGTGTATTTGGATAAAACAATCACTGTTGCGTAATTAATTTTAGAATTTAGAAATTAGATTTTAGAAGTTGGATCTCAGTTCTTAAAATCTGGCTTCTTAGATCGTAAATCTCAAAAGAATGGGTTGGTTTAAAAGATTAAAAGAAGGAATTACAACTTCCACAAAAGAAAAGAAGGAAACTCCTGAAGGCTTGTGGTATAAGTGTCCTTCCTGCAAAAAAATTCATACCGTTCAGGATCATACTGCCAATAAGTATGTATGCTCTGATTGCAATTACCATGAAAAAATAGGCAGTAAGGAATATTTCGAAGTTATTTTCGACAATAATCAATTTACAGAGCTTCACGAAAACCTCGTCAGCGGTGATCCCCTGAATTTTTCCGATACAAAAAAATATACCGACAGGCTTACGGATACCATCCGTAAAACAAACCTTAAGGATGCCCTGCGCAGTGCTTATGGTAAGGTAAATGGGTACGACCTGGTGGTTTGCTGCATGGATTTCAGTTTTATTGGCGGCAGTATGGGAAGTGTTGTAGGTGAAAAAATTTCAAGAGCAATCGACTTTTGCATCAAAACCAATACACCATTGATGGTGATCTCAAAAAGTGGCGGGGCACGTATGATGGAAGCTGCATATTCATTGATGCAAATGGCAAAAACATCGGCAAAGCTAAGTCAGCTTGCACAGCATAACATCCCTTATATTTCTCTATTGACCGATCCAACCACCGGTGGGGTTACGGCAAGTTACGCCATGCTTGGCGACCTGAATATTGCGGAACCTGGTTCACTGATCGGTTTTGCCGGCCCCCGGGTAGTTAAGGAAACAATAGGCAAAGATCTTCCAAAAGGGTTCCAGACCGCTGAATTTGTGCTGGAGCATGGCTTTTTAGATAAAATCATCCCAAGAACAGAACTCAAGGAAAAGCTTGGTGCGATTCTTAAATTCTTCAGGAACTAACATAAATCTTTAGTTATTTAAGTTAAATTATTGGATTCCAATGGGGTAGATATATTTATTTACCCAACTTTTGCGTATCTTTATTCGTATAAGTTTAAAGACTAGCTATTAACCATGATTGTTCAGCCGCAACTGATTGCCTTATGCATTAAGCAAGACCGCAAGGCTGAATATGAATTGTATAAACTTACCTACAGTTATTTAATGAGCATTTGTATGCGTTATTCCAGGGACAAGGATACCGCTTCAGAGTCGCTTAATATGGGTTTCCTCAAGATCCTGAAGAATCTTACTACCTATAAGCCGGAAATTCCGTTTAAGGCATGGATCCGCCGCGTAATGGTAAATACACTTATTGACGAGTACAGGAAAAATAAAAGGGAGAGGGAAAAAGTAACATACGTGGAGGAGTATTATGACAGTTCTGATTTTTCGGATGTAAACGAGGCCCTGAGCCGCATTAATTATAACCAGTTGCTTACCCAGATCAACCTGTTGCCTGAAGCGACCAAAAAAGTATTTAATTTATTTGCCATCGATGGCTACTCACATAAAGAAATAGGCGAAATGCTTATGATCAGTGAAGGAACCTCTAAATGGCATTTGAATGCAGCAAGACAAAAATTAAAAGAATATATAGAAAACAGCGTATTAACCAGAATCTAGAAAAGATGAGCTTCGAAGAAGAATTTGACAACATAATAAGACGAAAGGCAGAGGAAGAACATTATCCCTTTGATCAGAATAATTGGGATAAGGCGAGTGGCCTTTTGGATGCTGAAAGAAAAGCGGCAAGTCTGCTGAAACTTAAGCGCTTTTATTTACCGGCTGTATTGCTCGTAATTCTTGGATCTGCGGGTTTTGTTACGTATTCAGTACTTGACGCTAAACAACCTGAAAATGAATTAGCCCTTGTTACCGCACCGGCCGTACCCTCTGAAATGATCACACAAAAACCTATTGAAACAATACAATCAAACCCTGAAACACCTCTTAATGAAAATATAAATACTCACTCAAACACTTCGGCTTCTTCAGCTGTAACGGCACTTGAAATTGTAAATAGCTTCAAAAAACATACGGTTGGCGGGAAAAATGTAAACACTCCTTTCGAAAAGAAAAGCGCAAGTATCCATGAAGAGAATTCAATTGCAGCAACGGGTGCAGATCCAGGGCTAAGTAATGCCGCAAATAATGGTGATAGCGGATCAAAACAAGATCCTTCTCCTGTTAATGGAAGTTCTGTGCCTCCGCTCAGTAATAATCCTGTAGTATATCAGCCCGGATCATCGGAAATATTGCAAGTTCAGCAAAATCCTTCTGATAAGAAAGTTACGGAATCAACGGATCGGACAGTGGTGTTATCGGATGAATCAGTATCAACATCAGCAGAAGAAATAATAAGTACTGAACAATTAGCTATAGTGTATGTTAACCTGCCTTTCGAAATTTCTGATAAGGAAATTGCGTCTGCACCTTTCATGTATCTGAAAAGATATGATGACGATTATTATAAAAATACAAATACTCCTAAAAAACAATACTTAAACGTTGAAGCGGGTGGCAATTACCTTTTGGGCTGGAATGCTAAAAAAGGCAAGGATGGACAAGGCTTAAACTGGTTCGCGGGTTTTAATTACGGCCGTTATGTTTGCCCTAAAACAAGCATAAGTCTTGGTATTCAGATGTATAATATTTCTAACATCAAACAACCCTTTTATTTGATTTCTACCAAGGAGTATGGTTTTGGCTCTAAGAACATTTACACCCGTGTAAGCAGCAACCAATTATATTATGTGGCAATTCCTTTAAAACTGAATTATTCTATCAATTCTTCGAACGTGATAGGACTTGGTTTTAACGCAGCTTATCTGGTAAACGCGGAAAACACGATCGAAAAATATTACCTGCTGGACAATGAAGAAAAAAGTATAAGTTCCTCAACCTCTTATAACAAGGGTATTTATAAAGGAACCCGGATGACGAATTTGATGCTGAGCGCGCACTACAAAACACAAATTGGCAACAGGATCGGTTTGAACCTCGAATTTAATTATGGCCTTACAGATCTCTTTAATAATACTGATCTTGTAAAAACCGAAGAAAAACCAATGGGCGCGCGCGTAAGCCTCACCTACACTTTATTTGATAAATAACACACAATGAAAAAAATTATAGGTTATTCAGTGATCCTCCTTTTTCTTGTTTCTTCCTGTCAGAAGCAGAAAGATTTACCGCTGCCGGAAGTGACGGAGCCCCATTTTTATGTTAAATGTGCGGTGGACGGACAGCCCCTGGATATCCAGGCGGGTAACGAGGAGTATTATATGAACTCTTCCTGGTTCTACCTTGATTCTCCTGCTGTGTATGTATACAAGGGAAATCTCGCAAAACAAACGGGTGCAGGTTACCAGGTGACTATTTTGATCAACGATTCAAAAATTACCCATACAAATGGATCAATGTCTCCTGACAGCGCGTTAAGAAAAGGATCGCATCTGTATTACGATCAGAATACATCGGGCTTAACCCAGGAGATCAGTTTTACACCTGCCAGATCCTACGTCGGTAATGGAGAAACATACAACTGGACAATTACCGATGGGGTAAGTATGTGGAACGATTCAAGATATTCTCCTTCTCATATTTGTGAGGTAGGCAAGACCTATTCTGTTACGTTGAATTATGACGACAACCAGGGAAATTGCTCGTCGACCCTTACAAATGTATTTAAAGCCGGCAGTAAGCTCCAGACCACTATTACGGCAAGCAAGGTTGCTGATCTTAGTTATAAATTCAGTTATGCGCCACTTCCACCATACTCTGGTGGAAATTTTTCATGTCTCTGGACCTTTCCGGATGCCACAACTGAAATAATTCTAACCCCTACAAGAACGTTTGGCCCGGGTAAGTCTCTTATCAATCTTAAAGTTAAAGATGACATCACCAATGAGACCTGTACTTCTTATTACCAGTTGGATGCTACCATCGGTGGAGCACCTCCCTGCGATGCCAACTATAAAGCAAACTTTTTACCGATACAGAACAATCGCCTGTATGCATCTGTAACCATATTGCTTACCGATCCGCAAGGGTTTGTGTATACCTCCCAGGGACTCGTTCAGCCTGCTTCCAGCAATTTTGAGATCTTATCCGTTGAAGAGTATTCCGCCAACGATAAAGGTGAGCCTACCAAACGTTTAACCGCAAAATTTAACTGCATAGTTAAGAACGGTAATAAAGAGATCAACCTTACGGGGGGAGAGGCAAAAATAGCCGTTGCCTATAAATAATTTAAAAACGGAACCTTTTTTGAATTACTGAGTATAAACCCTTGTTAGTTGACTCTCACGAGTCGAATTGTGTACTCGGGTTAAGATTTAACCAAGTATCCCTTCTGTGTGTTTCAGGAGGGATTTCCTTTTTGTACCCTATTTAACCGACTCCAGGTGAACAAGAACCTCCGTCAGTCTCATTTTCCTTTCAATCAATTGTTTCTTATCTCCTTTTTTAAAAAGGGTAGCGGGAATTGCACCGGACCAAGAGGGAGAGATCTTATTTATAAAATTATTCCCGTTTACCTCATCAAGCAAAACACACTCAGTACTGACCTTGTGCGTTACTAAAAAAGGAATGACCTTTTTTTCGAGGTTTTCTATAAAATCAAGATTTACAAGCAGCACTTTAACCGGCGAATTTTTTTTAAGAAGCGACAAGCTATCAAATGCCGGTAATTCCTCTATGCAGGGTTTGCACCAGGTAGCCCAAAAGTTAACAATGTACAAAGTGTCTTTATTGTTAATACGCTTTAAGAGCTGATCAATTTTATAAGTTCCTTTAAAGTTTTGTGCACCAGCAATTGATATCAGGAGTAAAAAACTAAGGAGCCACCTGTGTTTTATAGTCATATTCCTTGTATAATAGTTTTATATCCTGTATCAGGTGCACCACTTCCGCGCTGTCTGTTCCGTCATAGAAGCCCCTGATATGCTGCTCCTTATCAATCAGGGCAAAATTTTGCGTATGAATAAAATCTTCTTCGCCGCCATTGCCTTCTTCGGCATTTAACAAGTAGCCTTTCCGTGCAAGTTCATACAACTTTGGTTTTGTTCCTGTCGCAAATAACCAGCGTTTATCTTTCACCCCATGCAATAAAGCATATTCCTTCAAAACAGGAACGCTGTCCGTTTCAGGATCTACGGTATGCGAAAGGATCAAAAAATCCTTTTTATCCTTAAATGCCGCGTAAACACTTTCAAGGTTGGTATTCATAATAGGACAGATACTTTTGCAGGTTGTAAAAAAGAATTCCGTCACATAGATCTTATTTTTTACCGTATTAAGATTTACTTTTTCGTTATCCTGATCGGTAAATTCAAAATCCGGGATAAAATGGTAAGTTGTATCATTTACCTTTAATGCGTGTTTTGGTCCGTAATAAGCCAGGTACCGCACAGGCCTGTTTTCTTTGCGGGAAATAAAATACCAACCTACGAAAAGGGCGGGAATGAATAGCAGGAGCCAGTAATAATTATATTTGGAGTTCATTCGGTACTGTTTATATTTATACTTTAAAGTAGCACCTGCAAAATTACTCAGTAAATTTCTATTAATGGCAATTTTTAAGAATAAACAAAAGGATGAATTGGAGCTTGGATTTGGGTCGAAAAACTACCAGAATTCCGTGCGTTTCCTTGGAAGGAATGGTCGTGTAAATGTTAGGAGAACCGGACTTGGCTGGATTAACAATACCGATATTTACCATTCGCTTATTTCCGCTTCTTTGTTAAAGCTTATATTCATTATTCTTTCCACCTATATTTTAATCAACTTGTTTTTTGCCGGGGTTTATTACGCAATTGGAGCGTCGCACTTTGGAGGTCTTGACATTGAGAGCGGGTCGAAGTTCCAGGAATATATGGGTTTATTTTTTTTCAGCGCCCAAACGATCACTACTTTGGGTTATGGCCATATTTACCCGATCGGAAATAGTGCCAGCATTGCAGCGGCGGTTGAGTCGCTTCTGGGCCTGTTAAGTTTCGCCATTGCAACCGGGGTTTTATACGGGAGATTTTCCAGGCCAAAAGCGCATGTTTTGTACAGCCAGAATATCTTAATTTCCCCGTATAAAAATTCTACCGCGCTTATGTTCAGGATCACAAACAAAAAGCAATACGAACTCATAGAATCTGAAGCGAAGCTTACGCTAACAATGAATGATCCCGAAACAAACAAACGCATGTTCCTGAATTTAAAACTGGAAATAAACCATGTTAATTTCCTGGCCCTGAGCTGGACAATCGTTCATCATATTACGGAAGACAGCCCCATGTATGGCCTTAACAAACAGCGTCTGGAAGAACTCGATACCGAGTTTATCATTTTAATAAAAGCGATTAACGATACCTATTCGCAGAATGTAAACTCTAGGCATTCTTATAAGGCTCAGGACCTTATTGAAAATGCCAAGTTCAAACCACTTAGCCCTGAGGCAACAAAAAGCGGGACTTTAAAAATTTCGGTTACAGATATTCACCTCTACGAAACGCTTGACTAAATTACGGAGGCGGATCAAAAACCGATTTCACCGCATCTCTTAAATTGTAGTGATTGCTCATCACTTCGCCATAAGCGCCTGCGCTCCGGATCGCGATCAGGTGACCACGTTCCGTTTCAGGAAGAACAACCGCTTTCCCAAAACAATCACTGCTTTCACAAATAGGCCCCACCACGTCGTATTTTTTCAGATTGGCGGCGTTCGTATTGCTGATATTCTCAATTTTATGGTAAGCCTGGTAAAGAGCAGGGCGTATAAGTTCTGTCATGCCGGCATCCAGGATCGCGAAATTGGTGTTGATGCCGTTTTTTATATATAATACGCGACTGATCAGGCTGCCACACTGACCAACGATACAACGGCCAAGCTCAAAGTGAATGTGCTGTTGAGGAAGTAGTTCCAGAAATTGTTTAAAGATGCCAAAATAAGCTTCAAAATCCACAATGGCATGGGTATCCGGCTCTATGTAATTTACCCCGAGCCCTCCTCCCAGATTAATGTGTTCGGGCGAGTATCCTTTGTGAATAAACCATTTGTTGATCTCATTTACACGCAAACAAAGATTTTTAAAAGCTGTAAGGTCCTGGATCTGTGAGCCAATATGAAAATGCAAGCCTATAAAATGAAGGTTATCCAGGCTTTTTAATTCGTTTAAAACCGTGTCAAATTCATGAGGGTTTATTCCAAATTTATTTTCCTCGAGTCCTGTGGTGATGTATTTATGTGTATGGGCATCCACATTAGGATTAATACGCAGTGCGATCCTGGCTTTTGTGTTTTTGTTTTTTGAAAGCTGGTTGAGGATTTGCAGTTCATGAATACTTTCCACATTAAAACAAAAAATGGAATGATCGAGGGCGTAATTAATTTCCTTGTCGCTTTTTCCTACACCCGCAAATACAATTTTTGTGTTTTCAAAGCCACATTCAATAGCGCGTTTTACCTCATTACCGCTCACGCAATCAGCACCCAAACCTGCTTTTTTGATGATCTCCAGCAGGGTGGGGTGGGCGTTTGCTTTTAAGGCATAATGGATGTGGTAGGATTCAGGGGCCGCCTTTTTAATTGCCTGTAGTGTTTTATCCAGTAGTTGTGTATCGTAATAATAAAAAGGCGTTTCGAGTGTATTAAAGTACTCTGTAAGTTTCCTGCTGAACATAATTATAATCTTTAGTAATTGAATAATCCTTTATTTAATGCCTGCAGCGCGTCTTTTTTCAGATTTCCATTCACGAGCACTGAAATATTATTTGGACTGCCTCCGTAAGACACCATTCTTAAAGGGATGTCTTTTATAGCCTGCAGAACCTTATAAGCGTAGCCGGATTTGTCTTTTGGGAGCTGGCCAACGATGCAGATAATAGTCTGGTTCTCATCAATTTCTACATGAGCGATCTCTTTCAGTTCCTTTGTTATTTCAGCCAGGTTCTTATTAGTGTCAATTGTTAACGAAACAGCCACTTCACTGGTGCAGATCATATCGATCGGCGTTTTATAGCGCTCAAAAATTTCAAACACAGCCCGTAAAAAGCCATGGGCTAAAAGCATCCGGTCGCTTTTGATCGTAATGGCGGTGATCCCGTCTTTAGCCGCAACTGCTTTAATGCCTTCTTTGGTGCTAATATTGGCAATAAGAGTCCCCTGAGCTTCCGGCTGCATGGTGTTTTTTAAACGTACGGGTATATTGCGTTTTTTTGCTGGAAGAATGCAGGTAGGGTGCAATATTTTCGCCCCGAAGTAGGCCAACTCGGCCGCTTCATCAAAACTTAATTCCTGGATAGGGTGCGTTTTATCTACAATACGCGGATCGTTGTTGTGCATGCCGTCAATGTCGGTCCAGATCTGAACCTCTGGACTTTTGATAGCTGCTCCTATAATGGATGCGGTATAGTCACTGCCCCCGCGTTTTAAATTATCGATCTCTCCGAACACATTGCGGCAGATATATCCCTGGGTAATAAATAACTTTTGTTCCGGAAATTTTTTAAGTTCTTCCTGGATGAATTTTTCTATGTAAACCATATCCGGTTCATCGTTAGCGTCTATTTTCATGAAATTAAGAGCCGGCAGAAGTGCTGAATCCACGCCGATTTCTTCCAGGTAATAGTGAAACATAGCGGTACTCAATAACTCCCCCTGGGCAAGGATCGCTTTTTCTTCATTCGCTGTAAACATATCCATGGTAAAAGAGTGGATATAGTTAAAATGATTGACGATCAACTCCCCGGCCTTTTCAAGACTTATAGGTTTTGAATACAAAAGGGAGATCTCCTTTATATATTTTTGTTTTAAGGCAGAAATTAATGCCTTGGCCTTTTCAGGCTCCTTTGCATACAGAGCCTCGCATATTTCTACAAGCGAATTCGTTGTGCCGCTCATGGCACTTAATACTACTATTTTAGGAGTACTATCAACAGTAAGTTTTACAAGGTCTTTTATGCGTTGGGCCGACCCCACACTTGTGCCACCAAATTTTAAAACAAGAAACATTTTTTTGAATTAGTTTTTTAAATGAATACGTTTTTTTTTTAAAGGATCAGAGACCGTAGCTCTAATATAGATTTATAATGCCTTAGCGGCATTTATACTTACGTTTTATTTGAGAACAAATAATCATTTAAGAGCGCAAAGAAAAAGAGATTTTCAATACTTACAAAATTTTTCCGGCAGGTTTTTGCAAATAACTGCCGTATCCCGGTGGCAAATGAACGAGGGGTTCTTTTTCAAAGATCCCGAAAACCGCGCTGCCGCTGCCACTCATACTTGCATAAAGGGCCCCTGCAGCGTATAGATTTTCTTTCAACAATTTAATAGCAGGGTACTTTTTAAAGATAGAACTTTCAAAATCATTTACAAGAATGTTCTTCCATTCCTCAACTGGCTTTTCTGTGATCGTGTCACGAAGTGAATAAAGCGGCTGTTGAGGCGTCAGTCCATTGTAAGCATCTTTTGTATTACTGTGGATGCCGGGGTGAACAACGAGTATGTAGTAGTTTCCAAGATCTATGTGGATCCTGGAAAATTCGTCGCCCCTGCCTTTCGCAAAGACGGGAATGTTCTCAATAAAAAACGCGCAGTCGCTTCCAAGTTGTGAAGCTATTTTTATTTTTTCGGCAGTTGAAAAGCCAAGATTAAATGAACCATCAAGCAGGTTCAAAAAAGATGCAGCATCCGCGCTCCCACCACCAAGGCCAGCACCCATCGGAATGTTTTTGTGCAGGTGAACCCGGATGCCGGGGAGTTTTTTTTCTTCTGAAATAAGTTTCCAGGCTTTGAAGATCAGATTTTCCTCAGGTTTCCCGGCAATGGGAATTCCGCTTTGTGTATAAACAAAAGCCTCGCCTGACGTTTTATTTTCAATAACCTCCAGTCCGTCGCACCAGTTTACCGGGTAAAATACAGTTTCAATATTATGAAAGCCGTCCGGACGCCTTTCTATTACATGCAATCCCAGGTTTATTTTACAATTTGGAAAAACGATCATTGAAGGCGAAAGATAAATTTTTTTTAAAGGTCAATAAATAAAATCAAGTGTGGGTTGAGGAATATGAGCTTGTTTTTAACAACTTTTGGTATAATACTTGATGAAGGAGAATAAACTATTAACCCAAAACCTTATGAAAACTATCCGAATAAAACCAGGACTTCTTGCAGCGGCTACAATTCCCTTCTTAATGGGCTGTCCTAAAAGTAAGAATTTAGCTCCGGAGTTAGATACTGAGACCGAAAGCTCGGTTTATACATCCTTCGCGAATTATGTAATAAGTGATATCGAAATGGCCTGTAGTTTTATGGGAGAGAATGCTTACAATACAACTTTTTATCACGATTATCCAGGTTCGGCTTCGGGTAATACAGGTACTGTAACTGTTGTAAGGGATAATACAGGCACGATGATGCCGGTAAACGGTGTTTTGCTTCCGCACGATCAGTTGGTGATGGCATGGAACAACACCAGGTGCCTGGATGGAAATTTCAGGGGGAAGGGGTCGATCTTTATGTATGTTCCTCAATTGGATATGAACGGCCAGCCTACCAATAACAGGTATTGCAGGGATCACGGTTTCCAGGGAAGGATCAGCCTTACAAACTATAAAGTAAATGGCTGGTTGATTGAATTATATGATCCGAATGCGCCTGCATATTTGTACAATACGCTTGAAAGCCCTTCCTATTCTAATGCCAGTACTAAATTAACCTGGCGTTTTGCAGGGAAGTTTAAATTTACGCATCCTACCGATCCAAATAAAAATATGATCTGGGAAGGTGAGTTATTTAAGACATTGGATAATACAAGTAACCCGCAGGTTTTTGCAGCCTCACATCAGTCTGCTATTACCTGGAGTTTAGCTGTTGTGAGTTATTATGGGAAAGTAAATGGCAGTGTACCGCAAATTGATAAAGAAGGTAAAGTAACTCCGAATGTGCCGTTTAGCCTGACAATTGATAAAAGGACACCGCTGATAAGAGATTTTCAATGCTCTGCTGAGAGGGTTTCAGGAGTTGCTTTTGCCGCGGCAGGAGGTATTACACAACATAAAGATGAACATCATCCATTTAGGGAAGGCACCGCTACTCTTAAAGTGGGTGACTATTATCCACGCCAGATCTACTATGGAAATGAAGGTACGCAGGACCTGGCGCCACAGTGTGACGAAGTAGGTGTGGTACTGATAAAAGGAGTTACTTACGCTGTTAATTTTCAAAAGTAAAAATGAAAAACTGATCGCTAATTGTGGAAAACGCGCGGTCAGATTTTAACCCTTAAATGCCGATAAAATCTTTAACAATTTTTGTTAGATTAAAATAATTGTACTAAATTGCAGCGAATATTTCAAATTTATTCTGAAATAAACAGCTTTTAAGAAGATAACACATAAAAACAATTAATACCTACATATGAAAATGAAAAGAGTTACCTTGGGTTTTTCAGTTTTAGCTTTATCCACAGCTTTTGTTTTGAGTTGTAAACCGGAGAAGAATGAACCTCCTGTTGCCGATACAGAAACTCAAAGCGCTGTATTTGCTTCCTTTGCCAATTACGTGGCTAGTGATATTGAAATGGCTTGTAGCTTTATGGGTGAGAACGCGTATAACACGACTTTTTACTCCGAATATCCAGGTTCATCATCTGGTAATACTGGTACTGTAAGTATTATCAGGGATACCACCAATATTGTAATTGACGGTAAACCACATGATCAATTGGTTATGGCATGGAACAGCACAAGATGTATAGACGGGAATTTCCGGGATGGTTCTATTTTTATGTACGTTCCTCAAATTCCTAATCAGAGATACAGCAGGGATTTTAAATTCCAGGGAAGAATTAATCTTTCCAACTATAAGGTAAATGGCTGGTTGATTGAGTTATATGATCCGGGTGCTCCAGTATATCTTTACAATACGCTTGCAAGCTCCAATTACTCTACCACTACCACTAAATTAACATGGCGTTTTGCCGGTAAGTTAAAATTCACACATCCAACTGATCCTCAAAAAAATATGATTTGGGATGGCCAGTTGTTCAAAACACTTGAAAATACCAGTAACCCTGCTGTTTTTGCTCCTTCCAAGCAGGCTGCTATTACCTGGTCAAACGCGGTTATTTCTTATTCTGCTAAAGTAACCGGTACAGTTCCGAAAGTAGATGACGAAGGAAAGGTAATAGAGCCAAATGTAGGTTTTGATTTGACTGTGGATGGTGTAAGGCCATTGGTAAGGGATTTTAAATGCTCTCCTGATAAAGTTTCGGGTGTTACTTTTGCTCCTACAGGAACCGTGGTTCAATTAGGCGATGAACACCACCCGTTTAAAACAGGTGTTGCTTCCTTCACGGTTGGTACTGCTTACCCTCGTCAAATCTATTATGGCAACGAAGGTGAACCACAATTAGATATTCAGTGTGATAACACAGGGGAAGTTCTGATAAAAGGAACTTCTTACAAGGTAAATTTCATGAAATAAATAAATAAGTTCTTTCAAAAGGGCATTCTAACCAGAATGCCCTTTTTTTATGCCCCTTTGTTAAGAGTACCCGGTTAGTAAGATTAGCCCGCACCTTTTAACCTCCTTGCTTATATTAAATATATTTGTATAAAATCAAATTTTATGAAGCGTATTCCTGTGATGTTTTGTTTGATGGTACTTCAGACGTTTTTAAACGGCCAGATAACCATGCAGACAAATTTGCCCAAAGCCGTCCCTCTGAATTCAGAGATCACTTTTGAGGTGAAGATAAAGAAGGGATCTACGTCTAATTTCGCAAAATACCAGATAGAAATGCCAAGGGGAGTAGTTATTAAAGAGGTTGACGTTAAATCAGGTTCTTTTACTCTGGAGGAAAATATTATTAAGATCATTTGGGTGATGGTACCCGCAGAACCCGAGTTTGGGATAAGTCTGAAACTCATAACCGGAGTTGTACCGGGTAAAAAGAATTTTATCCAAAAATATTTTTATGTTGAAAATGAAGATAAAAAAGAAGTAGAGATGGAACCGGTTACCGTCATGTTTAAAGATTCTGTATCTTCTTCAGCCTCTGTTTCTACTGAAGAATTTATTACGGTGGTACCTAAGGCGATGCCTTCGCTTCTCACTACCACAATTAACGCGGCTGAAATAAGTACCAAAAACCCGGGTTTATTGATCCAGCAAGTAATGCAGTTGAAAAAAGATTCCAAAGACGCTTATATAGTGGGTGAAAGAGAAAAACGTAAGGCAGAACTAAATATTTCGGAGGCAGAAGCAGCCATATCAAAAGCAGAAAAGATCACTGACGAAACGGAAAAGAAAGTAGCGCTTGAAAAAGCCAGCCGGGCAAAACAAAAGGGGCAAGATGATCTTGAAGTTGCAGAAAAAGTATTAAAACTGGCAAAGTCGCTTGAAGATAACGCCAACGAAATAGAAACGATTAATCGTTCTGTTAACCCTGACAGCTATTCGGGACAAAACCAGAAAGCAGACCCTATTATTGCGGCCCGGAACAGGGCAAGCTCTTCTTCCAGTGGAACCGCGACTGCTATTAGTATTGATGAAGACGAAGGCAATGCAAGCACTACGACTACCAAAACGAATTTAAAGACCGCGCGAAAAAAAGAACCTGAGCAGTCCGCGAATGAATCGGGACTTGTATATAAAATCCAATTGGGAGCATTTTCAAAAAAACCTTCAAAATCAGACTTCAACGCAATTGGCAAGGTTAAAATAACCGAGGAAAATGGCATGTATAAAGTTTTATACGGAAGTTATTCTTCCAGGGAGGAAGCGCTTAAACAACGCGAGCAGATAATCAATAAAGGTTTTGACGGCTTTGTGGTTTCCTATCAGGATGGCGTAAGAGTTAGGTAGATCGATCTTTTCCTCTTTTCTTTCTATGTACTTATGTCCCACTATTACATGGATGTGCACTGTCCTAAAGTGTCAGCCTGTCATTTACCCTGTCATTTTATAACAATTTTATAGGATTTGATGAAAATCTGACCAAATATCGGACTATATTCGCGCTGGCATAATTTATGATAAAGCCCTAACGAAATTCTTAATCATTTTTAAATTAAAAAAATATGGCAAAATCAAGTGTAAATGTTAAGCCACTGGCCGACAGAGTGTTGGTAGAACCAGCTCCGGCTGAAACAAAAACAGCGGGTGGTATCATTATTCCGGATACAGTAAAGGAAAAACCTATGCGTGGAAAAATTGTAGCGGTAGGAAATGGTAAACCGGATGAACCGATGACTGTAAAAGTTGGGGATACCGTGTTATACGGAAAATATGCAGGTACGGAATTAAATATTGAGGGTAAAGATTACCTCATAATGAAAGAAAGCGATATATACGCGATCATTTAATTCCAGGTTTCTGGGTCAGGATTTCCAGTTTAAATCCAAATCAGGGATGAAGAATCCAATAAGAAATTATAAACTTAAAAACAAGAAATAATAAAATGGCAAAAGATATAACCTTTAATATAGAAGCCCGTGACGCTTTAAAACGTGGTGTTGACGCTTTGGCGAACGCTGTAAAAGTAACTTTAGGTCCAAAGGGACGCAACGTGATCATTGATAAAAAATTCGGTTCTCCTCAAATTACAAAAGACGGGGTAACGGTAGCAAAAGAAATTGAATTGAGTAATCCCGTTGAAAATATGGGAGCACAATTATTAAAAGAGGTAGCCTCTAAAACAGCGGATGTTGCTGGTGACGGAACTACCACAGCAACCGTATTGGGCCAGGCGATTGTTACAGCAGGCCTCAAAAACGTAGCTGCTGGTGCAAATCCAATGGATCTGAAACGCGGGATAGACAAGGCGGTTATCGCGGTTGTGGAGAACCTGAAAAAACAGTCTCAGAATATAGGCAACGAAAATAAAAAAATTGAGCAGGTTGCTACCATTTCAGCCAATAACGATAGCACAATAGGTAAACTGATCGCGGAAGCGATGGGTAAAGTAAAAAAAGAAGGCGTAATTACCGTTGAGGAAGCAAAAGGTACTGAAACGACAGTTGAGGTGGTTGAAGGAATGCAATTCGATCGCGGATACATTTCACCTTATTTTGTAACTAACGTGGATAAAATGGAAGTAGTTATGGAAAGCCCTTATGTTCTGATCTACGAGAAGAAAATTTCTGCGATGAAAGAACTGTTGCCAATCCTTGAGAAAGCAGTTCAGACCGGAAAACCTTTATTGATCATTGCTGAGGATCTTGACGGAGAAGCCTTACAAACATTAGTGGTAAACCGTTTACGTGCAAACCTTAAAATTTGTGCAGTGAAAGCTCCGGGATTCGGGGATCGCCGCAAAGCCATGCTTGAGGACATTGCTATTTTAACCGGAGGAACCTACATCAGTGAAGAGCAAGGACGCAAACTGGAAGATATGCAGCTTACAGACCTTGGAAAAGCAGAAAAGATCACGATCGATAAGGACAATACAACTATTGTAAATGGTGCAGGTAAAAAAGCTGATATCGCGTCACGGGTAAATCAGATCAAAGCACAGATCGAATCAACCACTTCTGACTATGATAAGGAAAAACTACAGGAGCGCCTTGCTAAATTAGCAGGAGGGGTAGCAGTATTATACATTGGTGCAGCAAGCGAAGTAGAGATGAAGGAGAAAAAAGACCGCGTGGATGATGCTTTGGCAGCAACACGTGCCGCTGTGGAGGAAGGAATAGTACCGGGCGGCGGAACAGCTTATATCCGTGCGATTGATGCAATCAGCAAATTAAAAGGCGCCAATGAAGATGAAAATACGGGTATTGCCATTGTAAAACGCGCTTTAGAAGAGCCTTTACGTCAGATCTGTACCAATTGTGGTATTGAAGGTTCCATTGTTGTTCAAAGAGTAAAAGAAGGAAAAGACGATTTCGGATTTAATGCAAGAACTGAAGTATATGAGAACTTGCTAAAAGCAGGAGTGATCGATCCTACTAAAGTAAGCCGTGTGGCTTTAGAAAATGCGGCCTCGGTAGCAGCCATGCTTTTAACAACCGATTGCGTTTTAGCTGAGAAAAAAGAAGAGAAACAAGCTATGCCTGGTGCCCCTGATATGGGTGGCATGGGTGGAATGATGTAAGCAAGCTCTTGCTTTCGCGTTAGTGAAAGATTTGAGCAGGTATTTCTTAAACATTCTTGAAAATTAATGATAAAAGCCTCCCCGGAAACGGAGGGGCTTTTTTTTTTGATAGTTATATTTATGTACATTATTTTAACGTGAAGACATCTCTCTTTTATTTATTTCTGACCTTTTTCCTGATTTTAATAAGTTTTTCATGCGGCCAAAAGGTTAGAAAAAAAGGATATTCCCTTCATCCTTCAGGCTATTATTACCAATTGATCTCCTTTGAGTCTGACAATTCGGAACCTACTCACAATAAAGTAGCCTGGGTGTCAGCAAGTTTCAGCACCCAGTCCGATTCAATTTTCTGGGATAGTTTTAACAATTTGAACGACAAATTTTACCTGGAAAATGATTCCCTTGGACGCGATAATTTTCTTAAAAACTACATTTTAAAATGCTCTGCACTCGACAGCGCCTGTGTTTTGATAAGGACAAAAGATTTTTTTCGCCAACAATTCAAGTCTGCAGCGGTACCCTATTTTTGCGAAGGTGATTCGGTAGTAAAAATAAATCTGAAAGTAAAACGTGTTCTGTCGAAAGAAGATTTTGTTAAAATCACACATGACCTCAGGAAAAAGGAAGAGCGTCAGATCGAACATTTTTTTGGAACACTTGCTGAAACCGAAGCGGCATTGGATCCCCTTGGATTTTACTGGGTTTATCACGACACGGTAGAGGGTAGTGGGGTGCCGCAGGCGGGGGATCATGTAACCGTGGCCTATAGAGGCGAATATATAAACGGACGTTTCCTCGAAAAATCAGGAGCTGATTTTGAATTTATTTACGGAACTCCGGATCAACTCTTAAAAGGATTAAATTATGTTATTGGCCGTTTAAAAATGGGTGAGAATGCAAAAATAATATTACCTTCACGACTTGCTTTTGGAGAAAATGGAAGCAGTAACGGAACTGTTCCTCCATACACACCCTTGGTATACGAAATACAATTAATTGATTTAAAAAAGAGCGAAAATACTCCTTAGAGTCCGACGGAATATTTTCGGCAAAACACTACAAAACAAAAAAAATGAAAAAAGCAACACTACTTGCAACCGCAGCCATTGCAATCGTTTTTGGCGCCTGTTCCGATTCACAGTTTGATGGATTTACAAGGGCAGAGAATGGGTTACACTACAAATTTTTTAACCATGACGAAGAAGGCACCAAGGTACAAATGGGTGATGGAATCATCATCAGTTATGTGATCTCCAAACAAAAGAATGATTCAGTGATCGTGGACTCCAAAAGTGTAAGCCAGGACGGAACCGGTTCAGTATCGTTTACAATGAGAAAATCTTCTTTCGCAGGAAGTTTTGAGGACGGCATGATGATGATGGCTAAGGGAGACAGCGCGGCTTTTATTATATCGGCTGATTCCTTCTTTTTAAAAACCAATGGTCAGAATGAGTTGCCGAAAGGGTTCAGTCCCGGAGAATCATTAAAAGGGGTCTTTAAAATTAAGGAGATCCGTACCGCTAAAGAACTGGAGGAAAACCAAAAGAAACAAAAAGCGGAACAGGACGCCCTGGCAGCCGATATGCAGGCTAAGGAACAGCCAACGTTTGATAAATACATTGCGGATAATAAAATCACTGCAAAACCTACAGCTTCGGGGTTAATATATATTGAAACTAAAAAGGGTACAGGCGCTAACCCTAAAGCAACTGATATTGTGAAAGTACACTATACCGGTAAATTAATGGATGGAACAACCTTTGACAGTTCAGAAGGCAAAGAGCCTGTTGAATTTCCTTTGAACCAGGTTATTCCGGGATGGACAGAGGGGCTTCAGCTCATGAAAAAAGGTGGAAAAGCAAAACTGATCCTGCCTTCTGCGATTGCCTACGGTCCAAGTGGTGGTGGTCCAATTCCTCCATATTCCCCTTTGGTTTTTGACGTGGAACTGATCGATGTTAAACCCGCACCGGAAGGCGGCCAGCAAATGCCTCCTCAGGGAGGGCACTAAAAACGGCAGTGTTTTTGTAATACAAGCCCTTAAGAAAAAAAGTTAAGAGATCAACTCATGATTTTTCTGTTCGGGATATTTGAACAGGATTTCACGAAAACAAAAAAGGAAGAAAAAGATGGACAAAGAATTTTTGGAGAAACAGGCAGATGGTATTTATGCCAGGTTTGAAACAAATAAAGGAAATATATACGCGGTTCTGGAATATAAAAAAACGCCGATGACGGTCGCAAATTTTGTAGGATTGGCGGAAGGGATGCTGAAAAACGGATCTAAACCGGAAGGAACTCGCTACTACGATGGGCTAAAATTCCACCGTGTGATCCCTGATTTTATGATCCAGGGAGGGTGCCCGCTAGGTACCGGAACGGGTGGCCCGGGATACAAATTTCCCGACGAGTTTGATTCAAGTTTAAAGCATTCGGGGCCTGGTATTTTAAGCATGGCAAATGCCGGCCCAGGTACCAATGGATCCCAGTTTTTCATTACACATGTTGCAACTCCCTGGTTAGATAATAAACATACAGTCTTTGGACATGTTGTGGAAGGACAGGACGTGGTAAATAAAATTGCCGGAAATGATACTTTGAACAAACTGGTAATCCTTAGAAAAGGTAAAGACGCGGATGATTTTAATGCAGCTAAAGTATTTGAATTTGAACTGGCAAATGTAGATGTAAAAGCCGCCGCTAAGGCGAAAGAAGAGGCTGCCGCAATGGCTCTTGCCAATGCAGCCGCTTTAAAACGATTTGAAAACGCAAAAACAACTCCATCAGGATTAAAGTTTATTATTGAAAAGGAAGGAGCGGGGGATCCGCCTAAAGCCAGCAGCAATGTGAGTGTTTTTTACAGAGGAACATTTACTAACGGTATCGAGTTTGACGGTAATTTTGGACGGCAGCCTATTTCGTTTGGACTGAACCAGGTGATCCCGGGATGGACTGAAGGTCTTCAATTAATGAAGCCGAATGGGAAGGCCGTTTTTTATATTCCTTACGCACTGGCGTATGGTCCTGAGGGATATCCTGGAGTTATTCCTCCAAAAAGCGATTTGATATTTGAAGTAGAATTACTTAAAGTAAACTAGTTTATTAACTTTAGATAAAACAAACACAAAATCACATAAAATGAAAAAACTATTTTTATTGATCTCAGCATTATCCGCCATAAGTTTCGGAGCGGAAGCGCAAAAAAAAGAAAAATTAAGTAAAGCAGATAAAGAGTTTTTAGCTGCACAGCCTGATGGAGTCTATGCTAAGCTGGAAACAAACAGAGGAGACATTTATGCAATGCTTGAACATAAACAAGTACCTATGACCGTTGCCAACTATGTTGGTCTTGCAGAAGGTAAAATTAAAAATGAGAAAAAAGGAGAAAACATACCCTATTTTGATGGATTAAAGTTCCACCGCATTATTCCTGGTTTTATGATCCAGGGTGGTTGTCCTAATGGAAATGGCAGTGGAGATCCCGGGTATTCTTTTCCTGATGAGATCGATCAGAATTCAGAATTAGTAAAAAAAGGATATAAACGTGGTGTGCTCGCTATGGCCAACCGTGGTCCTAATACAAACGGCAGCCAGTTTTTTATTATGCATAATGATTATGGTTTGCCTCCAAGCTACACTATTTTTGGTCATGTAGTTAAGGGAATTGAAGTTGTAGACTCAATTGCCGCTTCTCCGCGCGATGGTGGTGATAAGCCAAATGTGGATCAAAGTATTCTGCATGTTACAATTTTACGCAAGGGCAAAGAAGCAGAGGCTTTTGATGCCGCTAAAGTATTTGAATTTGAAAAGGGAAATTTCAGCGCTAAAGCTGCTGTAAAAGCAAAGGAAGAAGAAGCTGCAAGAGCCGTTGCCAATGCTGCAGCGTTAAAAAGATTTGAGAACGCAAAAACAACTGCTTCCGGGTTAAAATACATCATTGAAAAAGAAGGGGCGGGAGATTCTCCTAAGGCAACGGACCAGGTAAGTGTATTTTACAGGGGAACATTTACCGATGGAAAAGAATTTGATGGTAATTTCGGAAAACAACCTGCTACATTTGGTTTAAACCAGGTTATTCCGGGTTGGACAGAGGGCCTTCAGTTAATGAAGCCGGGTGGAAGAGCGATCTTCTATATTCCTTATCAAATTGCATACGGCGCTAATGGACACCCATCAGGGGTTATTCCTCCAAAAAGCGATTTGATCTTTGAGGTTGAATTGGTGAAAGTAAACTAAGTGTATTCATTCCATGTTGGAGAGGCTGTTTTGAAAAAGACGGCCTTTTTTTGTGATTCTGAGAAGTAATTTTATTACCTTAGAATAATCTATTTAAAAATTAAATCGTGAAGCGCTTAACCAATATTATTGTGATTAGTATGACATTATTACTGACAAGTTTTATGTCTGAAAATAGTTTTGGTGGGCCAACAGTCAGTTTCAAAGAAATCAGTTACGGCACCTATCATACCACAGGTGTTTCTATAAGCTCAAAAGACTCACCGAGTGGAAGAAGCACAATGATTACAAACCATTCACTGATTCGTAAAACAGACACCGTTGATGCTGTGTTGGGGGAAACGTTTGGCATGGAGTTTTCAATAATCGCCAAAACGAAAAAGGGCATTAAGGTAAGAAGGGTATGGGAATTCCCAAAATCAATGATAGACGGGCGCGGAAATTCGTTTAAGGAAAGTTCTAGTGACATGGTATACACACCTAACGTAAGCACCGTTACCACTTACGAACTTGAGGAAGATTTTGAAATAATACCTGGAAAATGGACAATCAGGTTTTATTACGAGGATAAATTACTTCATGAAAGAACATTTCATCTTGTAAAGCGCTGACCATATAAAATAAAAAATCCCGCCTTAAACAAAGCGGGATTCTTTTTTGTTGGCGTTTTTTATTTTTTATTTTCTGCAATTAGTTTTTGTGCCTGGGCAACGTAATCATCGTTTTTGGCTTCAGTGGCTAATGCGATTACTTTTTCGGCACTGACTACAGCGCCTTTCTGATCTTTTTGTTTTACCTGGATCTTGGCTTTTAACATTACCATCCAGAAAGCTTTGGGATTGTTTGCAATGGCTTTGTCTATCCATTCAGAAGCTTTTACAAGATCTTTGTCGGTTTCATAATAATAACTGGCCGCCTGGAAATAAGGACGGTTGTCATTCACTACATTCGTTTCAATGGCCTTCATGATCTTAGGTTCAATATCTGAAACAACTGCCAGAACAACGCGGGTCTTTTCCCAGGTTAATTCAATATTCAATGAGCCTGGTGTGATGTCGGTAAAATTGATGGTAAATGTTTCCACTTTATCATTCAAGGCTTTAGGCTTTACAGTGAAATGAGCAAGGTCGTTTTCCTTTTTATAATTGGCAACATCTCCACCTAAGGTAAGATCCTTATAAATAATAATTTCCCACGAGTCTTTATTGGGAATGGTGTACAAAGCATACGTTCCGGCGGGTATTGCATTTCCCTCAACTTTTACGTCTTCACCAAATGTAATTTTAGTTGCGCCATTGGCACCAGTGCGCCATACTTTACCAAAAGGAACAATATCGCCAAAAATAACGCGGTTTTTTACTCCCGGACGTGAATACTCAATTGAAATATCAGACAAGGCAAAGGCTTGTTTAACAGTTTGCAAAGGACTTGGAGCAGGCACCTTTAATTGTTGTGCCTGAAGTGAAGCGCCTGAAGTGGCGGCTATAATTACAGCCGCTGTAAGTGTTCTTAATTTTTGTAACATGTGTTGCATGAATTTAAGGTTAGGTAATAAATAATTTTAAAGTTGCTAAAGGTAAAAATTAATGATTTGAAATGCTTTGATAAAAAGCCTTTAAACATTTTTTACCATTTGTTTGCAAACGAATATTCTTAACAAATGGTGAGAACACTTTATCCTTAAAACGCTTTATTTATTCCCAGCATCCACCGGAACTGAACGTAATCGTTTTCCGCATAAGGTAGCCTGCTTAAAAAGAATGGTACATCAAATCGAATAGTAAGAGGCTTTATGCCATATAGATTCCCCCAGCGCACAATGCTGAGTGTAGTGCCAATACCCGCATCGGCCATGATGCCGCTCATGATGTTCGCTGTGCCCGGCGCATTGGTATTAATAGAACCTGCGTCGCCAAATAAATAGGGTTGAAGTTTAATACTGTTATGCAGGAATTTTGGATTGAACCATTTAAACAACTCACCAAATTCTATTTCTGTACTGACAGAAACACCTGTTGTGCCCCTGTAATTATATGTTAACGTACCATCCGCGTTTTTTTGCGCCAGCAGGTAACCCGAATATCCTCTTAAATTAAGCCCCCCGCCAGCAGTAAAATGATTGGTGGTGGTGCCATAACCGCCCCAGTCAGGAGGAATAATTCCCATAGAGCGGGTATATTTGTTATTCATAAGCTCTTCATTATTGGCACCGGCAACAAATAGCATCGATTCTGAAGGAAGTTTGCTGCCAAATCCGATCTGGCCAAACACACGGGTATTAATATTGATCTTCCCGAGATCATTTTTATTTACTACGGTAATTGTAGCGGCGGAAAAATCATAATCCTCGGTGAAGGCAGAAGAGCGCAGGTTTAATAAAATATTCCCTGTTCCTTTTTTGTACCGGTAATTATGTTCAAGGCCAACATGGATAGCGCTGTTTAGTTTTTGATAACCCCATTCTCTGTCATTGATGAGGTATACCAGATCCTGCGGAAGGTCGCGCAACATTGCTTTTACATGCGAGTAGACCCGCGTTTTTTCGTTGTTGCTTTTCTTTTCAAATCCAATGGTTGCAGCATCCAGACCATCCAGGGATTTTAACTGGAGATAAATATTTGATTTTTTTATAAAACGGTATGTAGACGTTTTATAATCCAGGGAAAAAGAAAGGGTATTGTATTTGTTTTTTTTTACGCTGCTGTCAAGATAAGCCTGCCCCAGGCCGCTGCTGAACCAAAGGCCCAGTTCAAACACATGCCGTGTATTTAAATAATCACCACCAAGAATAACGCCTATTTTCGCTCCGTCATATCCATTGTACCATAATCCGGGCCGCACGCGCATGTCATAACGTTTCCAGTTTGGCGGGTTATAAACTTTGGAATCGAAACGCAAACTCACCCTGTTGTGTTTCGAGTTATTGGTCATATCAACATCTGCTAAACGGAAAGAAGGATCAATGACCACATTTTTAATTTTGCTTCCGATATTTAATGTGGCAGTATAAGTTGTTTTTAATTTAGGTCCCCAGCCGATCCAGCGTGGCAGGGTAGTGGCGCCTGTCGGTTTTTCGAACCAGGTGTTTGGAATATAATAATGCCGTGCAGAATCGTTCATATCTATCACAACAAAATCAACTGGCATTTGCATGGTTCCTTTACGTTTAAACGTAATTTCATAAACATCATTCTTTTTACGTTTTATTTTCCCTATTTTATAATCTATGGTTTTCGTGGTTTCCAACCATTGATCGAAGAACCAGTTGAGGTCGACACCGGTATACTGAATGATCGAATTCCTGAAATCTTCCGGGTAAGGGTGAGCGAATTTCCACTGTTTAAAATAAGCCTGCATCGCTTTATCAAACAGAGCACGGCCCAGCACATACTCGAGGTTCTTAAGCATGGCAGCGGTTTTCGTGTAAGACTGACCATAACCACCACCATGCCGTATGCCCCCGTTATAATCATCTCCGTGGGTGTTAAGCGTTACTTCTTCGTTCTTTGTTACCGTATTGTTGTAATAAGATGTATAGATCTGGTCATCAAGGATCCTCACAGGTTCCGTGAAACGTTCTATGTAAGCACTGTTGGGTTTTGGTTCTATGGTTAAAGGACCGTCAATAAACTGGTAGGTGTCTGCCGTATAAAACTGGGTAAATCCTTCATCCATATAAGCTCTATAAGTTTCATTGGTGCCAAGCATTCCCTGGAACCAGTTGTGCGTCATTTCATGAATGAGCAGGGTTCTGTAATCAGGGTCAAATCCCCCGCAAAGAGTCAGCATTGGGTATTCCATCCCATCCTGGGCATCTGCAACGATCATTTTCGGATAATGGTAAGGTCCGATATTATATGAGTTTACTTCAATTACTTTTGCAATGTATTGTGGGGCATTGTACCAGCCCGCCGCGTGAGATTCCTGCACAAGCGCAATACAACGCACGCCGTCCCAGTTAACTTCACCTATGCGGTAATTCGGATCAGCAGTAAACGCAAAATCGTGTACATTGATAGCCGAGAACCTCCAGGTTTTTTTGCTGCCATCTCTTTTAATAACTGTTGAAGGTGGCGAATTAAAAGGTTTTTGAAGAAAATTGGAAAGGTCCAGCTTTTTGCGCAGGGTATCCGGTAATAGTTCCTTTTCATTTAACAGGATCCCCGTACCATCAGCGACATAATTATTTGGCAAGGTCATTTCTACGTGATAAGAGCCGAAGTCACCATAAAACTCATGGTCCATATGCTGGTCCGTTGTCCAGCCGAACTTCCGGTCGATCACTGTAATGCGTGGATACCAGTGAACAACGTCATAATGTTTTTTTCCATAAGAATTGAACATTTTCATCCTGTTACGAATAACCTCTTTATCGAAATAGGTTTTAAAGATAAGTTTCATGGTTACCGATTCTCCTGAATTAAGTACTTTAGGGAAGTAAACTTTTAAAATAGTATTGTCAAGTTCGGTCTTTAGTTCCTGGCCGTTTACGGTGATCGTTTCTACCTGTGTACCCAGGTTCTGTGCGCGGTATTTTCCAAATTTTAAATTATAGTTGTTGTTTTTATAAAGGTCTGCGGCATAAGAATCTTTGGTTTGCGCATTGCTGTATAAATGAAAATAAACGTAAGAAATATTGTAAGGAGAATTATTCCAGTAAGTCAATTCTTCCACGCCGCTCAAAATATCGGAGCTGTCATTTATTTCGGCTTTGATGTTATAATGTACATCCTGCTGCCAATAACCTTCAAAAGGCTTACGGTTTTTCCAGTAGAGCGGGTTAGTAGTGGAACGGTAGTCCAGGTATTCTGTTTGGCAATTTCCTGCAAAATTGAGGAGGACTATTGAAAGAAGAAGAAATTTTTTAAAATATTTTTTTGAAAAAAGGATCATATAAAACTATAATTTAGCATAAATATAGAGCTAAAGCGTTAAATATAAAATTCTGGAAAAAGTACTGTAATATTATTTATAGAATGATACGAAAGCCCATGCCGTACTCTTCGTAAACATTTATAAAATCAAGTCCTCTACCGTTTGACTTTGAGTAATTAAGAAAGATATTAAATTGCCTTTTTTCTCTGTTTTGAAACGTAAATCCTGTTTCCAGGTTTTGATACACCAAAGGCTCCTTATCCCAATTTCCGAGATAATAGAATTTTTTGGAGACAAAATTGTTGTTGATTCTTTCGTAAAATCCCTGAATATAGAAATGTATGGAATTATTTATTTTACGATGGACACCAGCCTCTAACGAATACGCATCTATAAGTTGTCTTTCATTCAGGAGCAAAGAGCTTGGAAAATACCGGTAACGTGGGTTTACAAATAATCTCCAGTTTTTATTCGGAGTTTGCCAATCGTAGCATAATCCTGCGACAGAATATTCGAAAGATCGAATATCAGCATTTCGAAATGAATATACATTCACATACCGGGGATCCATAAAACGATATAAATAACCAACAACATCGGTAACATGCTGGCTTTCGTGATACCACCCCAATTCAACGACCAAACGCCCATTTTTACCTAAAAACTTATCTAGGTCAGGGGAATCGAGAAAAACGCTGCTACCTAAATTGCCCCTCCATAATTGCCACGACATAAATTGGTATCTATCAAAGTCATGTAGCGCTATAAAACCGGATATGGTGAAAGCTATTTTAATTTTTCTGTTTTCATAATTAACAAGCCCAATGGTGTTACCAATAACATTATTCCATTTGGCGCCCCCTCGGCCCATCCTTAAACAGTAAAAATCAGGGTTAATGCTTAAGGGCATATTCAACCTTGCTTCATTAGAGCCCACAACGAATTTCAGCTTTTTTGTTTTTGTAGTGTCGGATCCGATAGATATTGGATGCGAAAAGGCAGGTGTGACAAAAAAGAACAAAACAAATACAATAAAACCAGACCTTATTTTCATTTATAATTTGATCATTGGCAAGATATCAATTAACGGGCTATTTTTGGTAATATTGTACCAGATTTTCGGTAGTTTTCTCATTGTGTTTTTTGGGATGCTTTGCAGATGATGCGATTATTTGCGTTTTCGGGTTTAAAACTACATAAATGGGGCAGTCTTGTGCTTGATTTTCAACAAAATATCTCATTTTTTTTTGATTTTTCGATAAATTGAGTATATTTGCACCCCTATTTAAAAATAAACAATGGAAAAACGCTATGAGACGGTCTTCATTTTAACTCCCGTTTTGTCTGATGATCAGGCAAAGGAGGCCGCAAAAAAATTTAAAAAAACCATCACCGATCTGGGAGGCAAGATCGTGAATGAAGAGAACTGGGGCTTAAAAAAACTAGCTTACCCTATTCAGAAAAAAACAACCGGATTTTACCACTTGCTTGAGTTTGCTGGCGAAGGACAGGAAATCGTAAACAACCTTGAATTGAGTTTCAAGCGTGATGAGCGTATTCTGCGTTTCTTAACAGTTGCTTTAGACAAACATGCTGCAGCTTATGCTGACAAGCGTAAAGGTTTAGTTGCTGAAGGTAAGACTAAGAAAAAAGAAACCGCAACTTCTTAATGGTTTAACAAATTAACGTTTAAAAAAATGGCAGCACCAAAAGACATAAGATATCTGAATCCTCCAACCGCGGAGGCTAAAAAGAAAAAATATTGCCGCTTCAAAAAGAGTGGTATTAAGTATATTGATTATAAAGATCCTGATTTTTTATTGAAATTCGTTAACGAGCAAGGTAAACTGTTGCCGCGTCGTTTAACCGGTACTTCTTTAAAATTTCAGCGTAAAGTGGCACAGGCTGTAAAACGTGCCCGTCATTTATCATTAATGCCATACGTGGCCGATTTATTAAAATAAATCTTAGGAGGAAAATACAATGGAAGTTATTTTAAAACAAGATATAAAAGGTTTAGGATATAAGGATGACAAAGTTACCGTTGCAAACGGTTATGGTCGTAATTTTCTTTTACCTAAAGGTATGGCTACCTTAGCAACCGAAAGCGCTAAAAAAATGCATGCTGAGATCTTAAAGCAACGCGCATTTAAAGAAGATAAATTACGCAAAGAAGCAACCGCCAACTCTGAGAAATTATCAGGAGTAAGCATTAAGGTTGGTGCAAAAGCAGGTGAAAGCGGAAAAATATTTGGTTCTGTTACAACGATCCAGATCGCGGAAGCTTTGCAAAAAGCAGGTTACCCTGTTGAGCGTAAGAACATAGAAATTACAGAAGATTCAATCAAACAATTAGGAACCTATACTGCAAAAGTACGTTTGTACAAAGAAGTTGCGGCTACGGTTACGTTTGAGGTTGTAGCAGAATAATTTTTAGTTAATACCATTATAAACCCACTTCATTTTTTGAGGTGGGTTTTTTTGTTTAGGGTGGCAATTACCTAAACTTGTTGTAAAGTGAAGAAACCGATTTTCACGAATGAGCAAAAATGAAAATGGATCAGCGAAAATTGGTATAATTCATGTCTTTAAGAAGGTGTGAATTTCATAAATTAGCGGAAGACATAATTATTATTGACAGAAATTCTATCCCAAAGCTTTTTAACCGGGAAGATATAACAATATGACCCATGGCCCTTTATACCTGGTTTTCCTGGCTTTTGCGGCCCTGGTGAGCGTGGCTATGTGGTTCGATTATTTCAGGAAGATCGATGTTTTTGAGAAAGAGAACATCCCTTCCCTGCTTGTGGCCTTTATCATTGGAGGATGTACTCCTTTTCTCAGTTTATATGTGTATAGTGTGCTCGACAAGGTGGGGTTTACCGAAAATGGTGAATTGCTCAACGATGCACTGTTTTCGATTCTTGGTATTGGTTTAAATGAAGAACTCTCCAAACTGGCCGGTATAGTTGTTGTTTTTGTGCTTCTTCGAAAGCAGATCGATGAACCGATCGATTTCCTGGTGTATGCCGGCATAACAGCGCTTGGATTCTCGCTTGTGGAGAATTACAATTATTTTTACAACCACGGCCTGAAGATCATTACCTCCAGGACTTTTTATTCAGCCCTGGAACACATCATCAACACAAGTATTATTGTTTATGGTCTTTGCAGGGCAAGGCTTTTTAACAGGGGTAATTTTTTTTTGAATTCGGCCGCCGGATTTACAATAGCTGTATTGTCGCATGGCCTTTTCGATTTTTTCCTGACCGATAGTTTTTTAGGAGTCTTCACACCGTTTTTATCGCTTGGTATTTATCTCGTGGGGATCAATTTCTGGATCCAGATGCTCAACAACGCCAATAACTTTTCTTCCTTTTTCGATTATCACAAGATCAATTTCAGTCCAAAACTTGTTTACCGTTTATTTTACTGGTACGTATTAACGGTGGTAATTGCCTTTATAAATAATTTTATGATCGCGGGATTTAAATTTTCGATCCTTACCTTTCTGGAGGGCTTGCTTTCGGACGGATTTTTATTCTGGATCGTGATTCTGAGGGTAAGCAGGTTTAAGATCTTTAAAATGAAATATTTTAGTGTTGTACCGGCCCTTCCTTTTTATTTTACCAGGAATGGCGACGAAGATTTCAGGATCCCACTCCTGAATTTGCCAGTTAAAATAAGGGGGGAGAACTTCAAAGAACATCTCCTTACGAGATATCTTCACCGCAAGATAGAACTCCATCCCGTAAATGAAAATAAAACACTGATTAAAACAACTGTAAATGCCGTAATTACAGATAAATACCTGTTGTATGATGATGTTATTGTTTACACTGTGTCAATTGAAGGATTAACGACTTCCAACGATAGTATTTACGTATTGATGCCAAAAATGAGCGGGATAGAAGAAATTGGCTACCGGTACCCCATCCAGGGGCTTTATTCGGTAGATATTGTAGACGAGCCGGGGCAGCTGGCTTTTATCAACCATAAAAAGCTGAAATTCATTGAATGGGTGTATTTAAAGCCTGATCATAAAAGTTAAAAAGAAACAGGTAAAATTCCGTTAAAAAAAGGCTCTTTTGCTGTATCTTTATTTAAAACGATCCGTATAAACCTTAAAATTTAACACCATGAATATAAAAAAGATAGTATACAGTTTTGTTCTGCTTGGTTTTTCGGCAGCGCTTACATTTACCTCATGTAAAAAGAAAGAAAGCACCAAAGAAGAAGAACCCGCGGCAGTAGAAACACCGGACGGTCAGAATGGTACCGATAACCGTGAAGTTCAGGGAGAAAATGATGCAGCTACGAATGAAATAAATGATGTGATCAGTAATACTCCAAGGGTTGGTGGTAAAAGTGAATCGGCGCAGGGTGTAACAGGAGTATGTGGATTTGACGTTGACTGGTCTCAAAAATAGTTCAAGCTATGCACTTTAGTGCATTTAGCTTTAGCTTCTAAAAATGGTTGTATCTTCGTTTCATGGATTATCAGCGAACCAATGGACATACAATTTCAAGAATGACA